>ERZ836877.3045-NODE-3045-length-19830-cov-41.722073_pt1 | contig 19830 bp, 17 predicted proteins | sample MGYA00519469_ERZ836877 | MGnify/ENA primary metagenome ERZ836877 (study PRJEB31850, sample SAMEA3708809) | human gut metagenome | biome: human gut; feature: human-associated habitat; material: faeces | place: China | collected 2014 ... | reverse complement strand
GCACAGGGCAAAAAGAGCCGCTGATTGGGCGTTTTGACAGTTTTCAGATACACTCCTACGTGCGCGCCCGTGTTCTTGGCGCAGATAGTCACACGAAACTTAGTATACTATAGCATATTTCTTTTCATTTGCAAAGAGTTTTCGTAAAAACTTAATAGAAAAAGTCGATTTGAACGCTTCCCCGTCCGCCGTCTGCGGCTTCGCTTGACACGTTTGCCCGGGTATGGTAGATTAGTAAGTAGAATATCCAACAAAACACCCTGTATTCCAGTGTTCCGCCCGGGAAAAACTTCCATCGGACGGCAAAAGGAGGATGTCCATGCCGCAGATGCTCACCACGCCCAGAGGCGAAACGCTTTCCGGCACGCCATGGCAGGTCTATCCCAGACCGCAGATGCGCCGGGATTCTTACATAAACTTGAACGGAGAATGGGATTTTGCCGTATCATCCGGGAAACCGGAAACATTTGATATGCGCATTACCGTGCCCTTCTGCCCGGAGTCCCGGCTTTCCGGCATCGGGCGGCATTTTGAAGAGGGCGCGCCATTGTGGTATCGCCGACGCTTTCTTCTGCCCGAGGGCTTCCGCCGGGAGCGGATGCTGCTCCACATCGGCGCTGCCGACCAAATTGCAGAGGTGTTCGTGAACGGGCAGCACCTGTGCCGCCACGAGGGCGGCTATGCCTCCTTCTGCGTGGACATCACCGAAGCGCTGGCGGAGGAAAACGAGCTCGTCATCCGCTGCACCGACGATCTTCACGATCAGGCTTTCCCCTACGGCAAGCAGGTGATGAACCGGGGCGGCATGTGGTACACCCCCGTGTCCGGTATCTGGCAGACGGTGTGGCTGGAAAGCGTGCCGGGCACTTATATAGAGAATCTGAACATTGAAAATCACGGCGCGTCCGTGACGATCTCCACGGTTCCGCCACTGGAGGGTACAGTCAGCGTGGAGCAGCTGGGGCAGTTCCCGCTGGAACACGGGCAAGTGACCATCGCCCCGGAAAATCCCCATTTCTGGTGCCCGGACGCCCCCTATCTTTACCGCTTCACCGTGGAAACGGCGCAGGATAAGGTGGAATCCTACTTTGCCATCCGGTCTCTGGAAATCAAAAAAGTGGTGGGATACCCCCGCCTGTGCCTCAACGGCAAACCCTATTTCTTCCACGGTCTGCTGGATCAGGGCTACTGGCCGGAGGGGCTGCTCACCGCCCCCGCCCCGGAAAGCTATGCCGACGATATCCTCGCCATGAAGCGTCTCGGCTTCAACACCCTGCGCAAGCACATCAAAGTCGAGCCGGAGGAATTCTACTATCAGTGCGACCGGCTGGGTATGATTGTCTGGCAGGACATGGTCAATAACAGCAGCTACAGTTATTTCCGGGACACCGTGCTTCCCACAATCGGCATTCAGAAATGGAACGACCGGCGTCTTCACTTGGATGAACGAAGCCGCAATACCTTCCGTCAGGGCGCGGCTGACGCGGTGAACCAGCTGAAAAACCACCCCTGCATCTGCTACTGGACGATCTTCAACGAGGGCTGGGGGCAGTTCGACAGCGACCGCGTCTGCGGATGGTTCCGCACGCTGGACGCTACCCGCTTCATCGACACCACCTCCGGCTGGTTTCGTGGAAAGAACACCGATGTGGACAGCCGCCACCAGTATTTCGGAAAGCTGCGTCTGAAGGGCGACGGCCTCCGCCCTCTGGTGCTTTCGGAATTCGGCGGGAAAACATGGCGGGTCGAGGGGCACATTTTCAACCCCGACAAAACCTACGGCTACGGTGCCTGCCCGACAAGAGAAGCTCTGAACGAAGCGGTAGCGGCGCTCTACCGGGAATTCATTGTCCCCGCCGTGGAAAAGGGTCTGTGCGCCGCCATCTACACCCAGGTCAGCGACGTGGAGGATGAGGTGAACGGCCTGATAACCTACGACCGCCGGGTGGTCAAGCTGGACGCGGACACCATGCTGCCCATTTCCAGAGCGCTGCAAGACGCTATGGAAAAAACAGTTGCATCTTTTGAAAAAATGGGCTAGAATATACGGGATAAAAGGAGGGATCTGAATGCAGTCAGTACCCGAAAAGGAAACCATGGACGCCATTGCGGAGCTATTCAAGGGCTTTGCCGATTCTACCCGGGTGCATATTCTGGCGCTTCTGTCCCGACAGGAGCTGTGCGTGACGGACATTGCGGAGACTGTGGACGTCAGCCAGAGCGCCATTTCCCACCAGCTTCGGATTCTGAAGCAAATGCACCTGATCAAATTCCGCCGGGAGGGGAAGAACATCCTCTACTCTCTGGCTGACGACCATGTGAAGACCATTCTGCAAATGGGTCTGGAGCACGTTCTGGAGTGAAAAATCGGGGCAGCGTTCTTAATGGGTGATCGTAAAACAGTGAATGGAGCGTATCGGTACAGATACGCTCCATTTCTCATTCCAACACGCTATTCCTTGGCTCTCCCTCTGGGAGAGCTGTCACCGAAGGTGACTGAGAGGGTACCGCACCCTAGTCTTCCCTCTCCGTCTTCGCTCCGCTCAGCCACCTCTCCCAAAGGGAGAGGCAAGGGGGTGTCCGCACAACATAGAAAAGCGCCCCAATTCGTGCTGCCTCGATTTTTATACTTCGTAATATTCCATTCTCCCCGCGTACTCCCGGCAGAGCGATTCCATTTCCTTTTCCGCGGGGAAGCCGTTGGCCGCACCGCTGACACGTATCTTTGCGGACGCAAAAACCTGCGCCCGTGCCAGCGCATCCAGTGGGCGGTATCCCCGCGCGAAATAATGCAGGAAGCCGCTGAACAGGGCGTCCCCCGCGCCCACGGTGTTGACGATTTCCCCCACCTGCACGGCGGGCAGGGCGAAAATGCGGTTTTCCTCCCGGAGGTACATGGCCGCGCCCTCGGCTCCCCTGCCGAGAACGATAATACGGTTTCCGTAAGTGTCCCCCAGCGCCCGCAGAAAATCCCGGTAGTCTCCACGAATTCCCTCGTCGCTGAGGAACAGAATATCCGCGCAGGACATGAATTCCCGGTTGAATTCGTCGTGGATGTCCGAAAGCACATGGACATCTGTGGCCACGGTTTTGCCCAGCGTCTTCGCCTGATGCAGCAGCGGGCGATTAAAATTGATGTTGCAGGCGGCCACCACGTCGGCATCCCGGCAAATGTCCTCCGGGAAGTCGTAGGGCGTTTCCTGAATGTCCTTCAGGTCGCAGTAGATCTGCCGCTTCCCATCGCCGTCGTAAAGCACCACGGAGTTGGGCGTCTCCTTCAATCTGGGTTTGACCCAGTCCGTTCCGATTCCCGCCGTGCAAAGCTGGCTCTGGATATATTCCGCCGGGAAGTCCCGCCCCGTCATGGTTACCAGGGTCACGTCGTCCCCCAAGGTTTTCAGTGCTTTGGAAATGTTGTACGCCACGCCGGACACGGCGGTGTTCACCCCGAAAAAGGGGTAATCAATGGGGTAATAGTTCACCGGAAACTGCCGCACCCGCACGGTCGTCTCCGTGTTGATCAGCCCGGATACCAGAATGTTCGCCATATTTTCCTCCATCAAACAGGCAGAAACGCCGCGGCCACCGCGATCACAATGGCGGGCAGCAGATTCGCCACCTTCACTTTCTTCCCGATTTGCCCAAATTCTACTGCATTCTGCTGAAAATGTCAACCAGACGCCGGGATATTGACTTTCCATCCGGGAAACAGTATACTATTTTTTGAGGTGATACTATGACAGCATCGACGCTGAAAGGTGCGATCAAAGGCACCCTGAAAGGCATCCTGAACACAGCCGCGCCGGTTTTCAGCCGGAGATCCGCCATGGATTCTGCCAGCGCACGGGAAACGCTGCTGCGCTTCTCCCCTCCCCCCACGGGAACCGCGGCCGCCGACAACCGTCTGCTGAATCCGGAGTGCGATTTGCAGATCGTGATCCCGGCCTATAACGTGGAAGCCTATCTCGCCCAGTGCATGGACTCCGTACTGTCACAGAAGACAAAGTATACATACCGCGTCATTCTGGTGGACGACGGCGCGACCGACACCACCCCCGCGATCGCGGACACCTACTCCGACGACCCGCGGGTGACAGTCATTCACCAGCGGAACAAGGGACATTCCGGCGCGAGAAATACCGGGATTCTGGAAATTTTCGGCAAATACATTATGTTTGTTGATTCCGATGATTTTCTTCTGCCCGGTGCCATTGACGCCCTGTTGGATACCGCATTTGCCCACGACTGCGATCTGGTGGAGGGCGGCGCATATTACGTGTATGACCACGGGAAAGCCATCATGCACCGCTACAAATCCGACCAAAAGATATCCTCCCCTTACGCACTGCATGGACAACCTTGGGGAAAAGTTTACCGAGGCGCACTATTTGAACACCTCTGCTTCCCCGAGGGCTACTGGTACGAGGACTCCCTGCTCTCCTACCTGATTTTCCCCAATGCCAAAAACGTCTGGGTCACAGGACATATGGCCTACGGCTACCGCATCAACCAGGCCGGCATTGTCAAGTCCTCCCACGGCAAGCCCAAGTCCGTGGACACCTACTGGATCACGGAGGGACTGATGGCAGAGCACGCCCAGGCGGGGCTTCCGGCAGACGACGCCTATTTCCGGTACATTCTGCTGCAAATCCGTCTGAACCAGCACCGCATCGCGGACCTTCCGGAGGAGATTCAGGAGAGCGTGTTCGTTCTGACCTGTGACCTTTTCTGCAATACCTTCCCCGCCGATCTGGACGTTTCCGGAAACCGCACGCTGGTAAAGGCTCTGCGGACCCGGGATTTCGGCATGTATAAAATGTGCTGCAGGCTTTTTTAGAAGCAGATAAAAGCCGGCAATCAATGTTCCCGAAAAAGGATTTTAGCCCCCTATCAATCATGTAAGGAGACAAGGACACTATGGAAAATTACAAGTTTTCAACACTGGAGTACAAGCGCCCCGATCTGGAGACGCGCCGGGCAAAACTCGCCCAATGGAAAGCCGCAGTCGGGCAGGCGGAGAGCTACGAAGCCCTGCGCAGCCTGATTTTTGAGATCGACCACGAGAGCTGCGAGCTGTTCACCCAGTATTCCATCGCACACATCCGCCACACGCTGGACACCCGGGACGAATTCTATGAGGCGGAGATCAATTATTTACAGGACACACTGCCCACGCTCAGCGGCGATGAGGTGGTGCTCAGCGAGGCAATCGCGGCCAGCCCCTTCCGGGCGGACATCGAGCGGGAATTCGGCAAGCAATACTTTGTCTCCATGGACTTGCAGAAGAAGCTGTTCTGTGAAGCCAACATCCCGCTGCGTCAGCAGGAGAGCCGCCTGACCAACGAATATCAGAAGATCATGGCCACCGCCGAGATCTCCTTCGACGGCAAGACTCTGAACCTCTACGGCGTCCAGAAGTATTTCGAGCATCCCGACCGCACGGTGCGCGCCGCCGCCGTCAAGGCGTACTCCAAGTTCTACGAGGACAACGAGCCGCGTCTGGAGGAGATCTGGAGCGAGCTTATCCGCATCCGCAACCAGATGGGCAGGAACCTGGGCTACGAGAACTACATTCCCGTGGGCTATCTGGAGCAGGGGCGCACGGACTACGGCGAAAAGGAAGTCGCATCCTTCCGGGAGCAGGTGCGCACGTTCCTCGTGCCGCTGTGCCAGAAGCTCTATGACGCGCAGGCAAAGCGCCTCGGCATCGACCATGTCATGTGGTACGACGAGAAGATGGTCTTCCCGGACGGCAACGCCGAGCCTGCAGGCGACGACGCCTTCATGGTCAGGACCGCCCAGAAGATGTACCACGAGATCAGCCCGGAAACCGGCGAATTCATCGACTTCATGATCGACCACGAGCTGATGGACCTGCAGAACAAACCGGGCAAGGCCTCCACGGGCTACATGACGAGCCTGCCCAGCCTGAAAGCCCCCTTCGTGTTCTCCTGCTTCAACCACACGATTTTCGACATGCAAGTGCTGACCCACGAGCTGGGTCATGCCTTCGCGGGCTACATGGCCATGCGCAGCCAGCCGATCGCAGACTTTTACAGCGAATCCACCGACATCGCAGAGATCCACTCCATGTCCATGGAGCAGTTCGCCTACCCCTATGCCGAGTGGTTCTTCGGCGATCAGGCGGACAAGTTCCGCTTCGCCCATTTGCAGGAGGCGCTGACCTTCGTCCCCTTCGGCGTGGCCGTGGACGAGTTCCAGCACATCTGCTATGCCCATCCCGAGATGACGCCCAAGGAGCGGACATATCAGTGGCACCTGCTGGAAGAAAAATATATGCCATGGCGGCGCTATGAGGACGACGCTTTCATGGAGCGGGGCGGCTACTGGTATCACAAGCTGCACATCTACCTCTACCCCTTCTACTATATCAACTACACCCTCACCACCATGGGCGCGATGGAGTTCAAGAAGAAGTACGCCGAGAACAGGGACGCGGCGTGGCAGGACTATCTCAAGCTCTGCAAGACCGGCGGCAGCCGCAGCTATCTGGAAACGCTGCGCTACGCGAATCTGGCCAACCCCTTCGAGCCCGGCTCCGTGGAGCGCGCCTACGGGTACGCGGAGGAAATCCTGCTCAGGCAGATCGCGGAGCAGGCGAAGTAAGTGCAAGTCAGCACTGCATTTCGATCAAAGCCTCCGGCGTTCAGTAAAATAATAAAAAGGCAGACACATGGAAAACCGCCATGATGTCTGCCTTTTCTTTATACTATTAGGGTCTATCTGAAAACCGGGAATATGACCAACAGCGAGGGATTTTTCGCCTGCTGAAGCCATTTTTCCGCAGGAATACTTTGTGTATTACAAGGGAAAATGGTGCACAGCAGGCGGAAAAGACCCGCTGTTTGGGCATGTTGACGGTTTTCAGATAGACCCTAAATTATTTTTATTTCCTACAGAAATCAGACGGACAGCTGAAGATCTGTCCGCTCCCATGGCATATCCGCCGCATTGCTCCCAAAGTGGCCATAGCAGGATACCCGGGAGAAAATGGGGTTCATCAGTCCGAATTTTTCCATGATCGCCATGGGGCGCATGTCCACCGTGCGGAGAACGGCGTTATAGATATCGTCCTTCTTCAGCCGTTCCGTGCCGAAGGTATCGAGCCGGAAGGACACCGGCTCCGCCAATCCGATGGCATAGGCAAGCTGCACTTCACACCGGTCGGCCAGATCGGCGGCGACGATGTTCTTCGCAATGTACCGGGCAAGATATGCCCCGCTCCGGTCAACCTTGGAGGCATCCTTCCCGGAAAACGAACCGCCGCCATGACGGGCACAGCCGCCGTAGGTATCCGAAATCAGCTTGCGCCCCGTAACGCCGGAATCCGCCGCCGGGCCGCCCATGACGAACCGCCCTGTGGGATTGATGAAGAACTGGGTGTCCTTATCGATCAGCGCGGAGGGGATCGTCGGCAGGATCACATGCCCCAGAATGTCGTCCCGCAGCGTGTGAATGTCAACGCCTTCCCGGTGCTGGCTGGACACGATGACCGCCGCAACCCGGCAAGGCCGGTCCTGCCCGTCGTATTCCACCGTGACCTGCGTTTTCCCGTCGGGGAGAAGGTATTGCAGTTCATTGCTGCGGCGCACCAGTTCCAGCCGCTTCGCCAGCGCGTGGGCCAGCTCGATGGGCAGCGGCATCCGGTTGACGGTTTCCTTACAGGCATAGCCAAACAGAATGCCCTGATCTCCGGCGCCGGTGTTGATGCGTTCCGCCTCGTTTCTGCGGGCAATGCCCCTTGCGATATCCGGGGACTGCTCGTGCAGATCTACTTTGACCCGGCACGTTTCCGCGTCAAACCCCCGGTTCGGTTCCGTATATCCAATTTCCTCAATGACCCGCCGGGCAAGGCCGGCATAATCCACTTCCGCCTTCGTGGTGACCTCCCCGAAAATATGTACCGCGTCGGTAGTGCAGGTCACCTCGCAGGCAACACGGGACTGGGGGTCCTGTTCCAGCAGCGCGTCCAGAATTCTGTCCGCGATCTGGTCGCAGATTTTGTCCGGATGGCCGCAGGTGACGGATTCAGAGGTAAAATTGTTTCTGTTCATAACATTCTTCCTCGTATGACAGAGTTGTCATCGTCCGGCGGAATCCCACCTGACAATGACAACTTTACACCGTTTCCCCCGAAATGACCATGGTGGAAAACGGCGGTTCCTCCTAAATAGGAGAAACCGCCGTTTTTCTTCGATTTGGGGGAAATTGTCGAATTTGTGGGAAAATCGTTGTCCAGCGCGGCAAAACCACATTTCCCATCTTCTTGACATTTCCTGTCTTCTATAGTAAAATGCAATTAAATATTTAATTGCGTTTGTATATGGAGGCTTCCCAATGGGTCAGACAGATATTCTTACGCTGAAAGGAAAATTCACCGCCTGTCAGAAAATGCTGACAGTATTCGGGGACGAGGTCCGCCAGCGGCTCCTGCTCCTTATGCTGGAAGGCGATCCCAACGGTGTGCGGGTAGCGGACATTTCGGACAAAATGAAGCTGACGCCGCCGGCGGTTTCCCATCACATGCAGATCCTGAAAGACGCAGGAGTCGTTCACTGCCGCAAGGACGGAAAGTACATGTACTATTTTCTGGATTCCAGCGGAAAGGACATCGACAAGCTGCTGGAATTGTTCGCGCAGATGAAAGAGATGCTTGCGCGCCGCTGAGCCGTTTTCCCACCGTCAAGAAAGAACAGGAGTAAAAAGCCATGGCGAACTACACAGAAAAAGCAATCTTCCGTGCCTTTGAGGAACTGCTGGAGGAAAAACCCTTTGACAAGATCACCGTTTCGGCCATCGTCTCCAAAAGCGAGGTCAGCGCGAACACCTTTTACTATCACTTTCAGGACATTTACGACCTGCTGGACAAATGGCTTGACCGGAAGAAAAACCAGTTTTTCGCAATGACACAGCTGACAGGCAGCTGGACAGACCGGCTGAAAGTATTGCTTCACGCCATGCAGGAAAACCCGAAGCTTGTCTATCACGTTTCCGATTCCATCACGCGGGAGCGTCTGGAACGGTATGTCTTTACATCGATTGAAAGCCAGTTCTACGATCTTATCGGGGAAAAAACTGCCGCCATGGAGATAACCGATGAAACGAGGAAAATGATGACCAGCTTCTTTTGCTGCTCCCTTCTCGGCTATGTCATGAAGTTTCTCTGGGTCAATATGAACGTTGACATTGATGCTTCCGTTGACGACCTGAGCATCATTTTCTCCGGCGCGTTGGAAGCCATGCTCCGGAAGGAAATGGGACAATAGGAACCTTGAACACTGTAAACAGCCGGGCATTTGGATGCCCGGCTGTTTTTTCGCAGAGCGCTGCACACGCTCATTGATCTTTCCGCGCAATTTTCCGGTATTCATACTGAACTCCAATTAGGGTCTATCTGAAAACCGGGAATATGACCAACAGCGAGGGATTTTTCGCCTGCTGAAGCCATTTTTCCGCAGGAATACTTTGTGTATTACAAGGGAAAATGGTGCACAGCAGGCGGAAAAGACCCGCTGTTTGGGCATGTTGACGGTTTTCAGATAGACCCTAAAATCTTTAAAAAAGGTTTTAATTGCCCGAAGGGCAAGGAGTTCAGTATCAAACGCACAGAGGTGGAGAACGGCAGTGAAGCCCTAAAGGTGCAGAAAAGCCCGCAGCATGATTGCTGCGGGCAGAATGGGGCGATATGAAGTTGTGGTGGGGCGGCGCATCCGGAAGAGGCTGAAAAGATAGCGGGGCACAGAGAATGTGTCCCAACAAGGTACAGCCTTGTTCCCTAAATTTGAGGGATGATGCGCCGAAGCCGTACATTTTTCCAAACGTAGAAAAAGCGCAACTCAAATCCCCCGCATCTTGAATTTGAAAAGGATAAATTGTTGCACTTTTGCTAGGGAACCTCTGATTAAATCGGCAAGAGCTGTGAGCGAGAGATTTTTTGACCAATCGAGGTATCGAAAACGGCGGAATACTGTATGTATTTCCCGTTTTTGATACCGAAGAGTGGACGAAAAAGATCCGCTCACGGCCGCAGACGATTTATTCAGAGGTTCCCTAGATTGCTACCAAACAGAATTTGTAAATGCAAACCTCAAAGCAGTTTGCTCCATGCACGCCTTCTATCCTACGGCCTGTGTCAGCACACATGCCGTTGTGCTTTGCGACATGAACGGCAGGCAAATGCCGCTCTCACCCGCGCCGACCAGCAGCTCTGTGCCGCTCGGGCTGATCAGGAGGGGATACGTCTCACACAAATACATCGGACCGTCCGTGACGCCATAGTTTTTACCGCCCACAAGCGACAAGCTGAGCGTCACATAGCTCGGCCCGTCCGGAATGGTCTGAATCGTCCAGAAGCCGCTCCACATTTCCGTAAAGTCGTCGCTGCCTTCGTATGCCCAATTCAGATCGACCGTGCCGCCTGTCTCGTCTTCCGGATAGAAGCGCAGCGAGAAACAGGCATAGCGGCTGGTTTCCCCCACCATGGTTTCTGTGATCCAGCCCATGCCGTCACGCTGCGATCCGGCAAGACCGAGCGCGGTCATGCCGCTCCAGCCGTCGGCAAGCCACGCGGAAAACTCAGCCGGGGCGTTGTACCAGGCATATTCCGTAAAGTCAAACGAAAGATAGTCTCCAGCTTCCGATATACACGGCGCAAGATGGCTCGTCGCGTCGAGGGACGGCTCCCATTCACAGGTATTCCCGTTGTTGTCGGTGATAAAGACCTGGGTGTCGGCCTCATATGCAACGCCGTCAAGATTTGCAAAGAGCAGCACCGGCTCGCCGCTCTCTGACCGGTAGAGCACCTCCGTGACCTCGTCGGTCTGTGTTTTTTCGTTCCACTGCACATGATTGATCGCAACCGTCGCGTTCTCGTCGACCGGCACGATGCAGTACAGATGCCCCGCACCGCCGATAATGTGCTCCTCGTCGATCTCAGCGATGAAGGGGTATTCAAGGAGCATTGCCTCATTGGTTTCCCACAGCCACGCGGGGAAGCCTGCCTCGAAGCCCTCCTCAAACAGGCCGCCGACATAACCGAGATATGCCGCGCCAAACATTGTCATTGGAAAGTCGATTCTGTCCCGCAGCCATCCCAGCGCAGTCTCGGCCTCCGGCGAAAGGGTATCCTGCGCCGGCTGGGTTTCCGGCGCTTCTCTGTCCGTCCCTGGGGGCAGCGTTACCGCTTCGGCGCTTCCCTTCTGGTCATTGGATTCTTCCTGCCGTCTCCCTTGCGCACAGGCGCACAGGGAAAGCAGCAGAGCCGTCGCCAGCAGCAGCGCGCCTACCCGTTTGCATATTCCTTTCATGGCCGCGCCCTCAGAATTTTCCGCTCCGACCGGAGCCTCCGCCGCCGGACTCGCTTTGGCTGCTGCTCCCACTGGAAGAGCTGCGCTCGATCTTCCGACTGGAGGTCGTCTTATGGGTGAAATGATCTGTTTGCTCCGTAAGCCGGAGTCCCGCGGAGACGTAGGCGTTCGCGGTTGCTTTTTCTGATACAGTGTCCATTTTCTGCCATATCACAGCGACGACCGCGGCTGCTGCCAGCAGGGAAAGACCGATCACGATAAGGAGCGGATAGAACAAGCTCGCCCGGACGGGCTTTCCTGCGGAAGCCTTTTCCAGATAGACTCTGCATTCTTTGACGTAATCCTCAAAGCCGCCGTACCAGTCGTTCTCGCCGAAATTGTCGAGGAAGACCTTTTCCAGCTTCTCCTGCCCGTAGCTGTTGAATGCGTATTCGCAGCGCTTGCCATAGCAGAACATCGCCCAGTCGCGATCATCCATGCTGAGCAGGAGCATGATCCCGTCGCGGTTCGGTCCTTCGCCCATGGTGTAGTTATGATAGATGGTATAGGTTGCCTTGTAGACGCCGTCGGCGTGATAGTCCCGGAAATCCTCCACCGTCACAATGTAAACGCCGACACGGTATTTCTGAGAAACCGCTTCCGCCATTTTCTCCAGCCGCGCACGTTCACCTTCCCTGAGAAGTCCGGCGGCATCCGTCACATAGTTCAGCTGCGCTCCCGTCTGCGCTGCCGCAGCTGCGCTCACGCAGAAGGCAAGCGCCGTCACGAGCACCAGCAGGAGGCATAATAACCGTTTCTTCATGTTCTCACCCTCCTACCGTGCCATAAGCAGAATCGCCGTCACGCTGATAGCAACAAGCAGCGCCGCGATCGCTGCAAACAGACCGATCACCCGCTTTGTGCTGACCGGCAGGTTGCCGACCAGCTTGCCCGTCTGTCCGTTCATGGCAAAGAGGAAATCTTTTCCCTCCCATCTTGTGTTCAGGATCCAGACGGGCAGCAGTGCGTAATGCACCTTTCCGCGCTTCAGCTGGATGCTCCGGGCCGTTTCATTGCAGGAGGCATAGCCGGTCACGGTTTTTTCCAGCGCATTCACCAGCGAGCCTGCACAGCGCCGATTCGCCCGATCCCGGCTGTCTTCCACGCTTACATCATATTTATCCGCCAGAAATCCGGGCAGATACGCCGTGGAAAACGGCTTTAGCTCTGTATAATCGTACGGTTCGATGGAGTCCATATAATCGTCCGGCATTTTGCTGGATGCATCCACCGGGATTTTTTCAAAGGCAATGGAACCGGCGCGTCGCACGTCGTAGTGGCTCGTCTCCGTGATCTCATAATCTCCCGAGGTGTATTTATGTACCGTGGTGGCATGGAACCGGACGCTTCCGCTGGCCTCGCCGTCGTACATCCAGAAAGGTACATAAACGCCTTTGATCTCCTCCAGATGGTTGGCTTTGGAGAAGGTCGATGGCAGCAGAGGCTTTTTGAGATAGTGCTTCTTCAATGCCTTGATGGCATCCTCCTTGCTCAGCTTGAAGGGAAGCACAAAGTCGGGCTTCAGAATGCCGGAGAACTGCCCCGGAATCACCGACGGATTTCCGCAGTACGGGCAGGACGTGGCTGCCGTCGTTGCGTCGCAGAGCAGTTCCGCACCGCATGACGGGCAGCAGTACGCTTTTATGCTGCCTGCGTCTGCACCCCAGTCCTCGCTCAGACCGGAGGTGTCCCAGTCGGAGCCGTCTGCGGTAGCCTCTTCCGCTTCTGCCGCATTCGCTTCTTTTTTCCCATAGAGCGCCTCAATTTCCGCTGTATTGAAGCTCGAACCGCAGTAGTCGCACTCCAATCTGCCGGATTCTCCCGTAAAACGGAGAGGCCCCATACAAGCGGGGCATTGATAATTTGTTACTTGTGTTGCCATCTAAAATTCCTCGTTTCCTGGACAGGCGTTACAGTCCGCAAGGGCAGCTTGCAGCGCCAAGCGCAGGTATGATTGTGTTTTTCGGATATGTTCGCAGGCTCACTGCTTATGATAGATCGGGTACGTGTCCTTTATGACGTTTTCCTCCGAATCGTACAAGACGCGCACATCGGCCGCTGCATGGTCGCTGTTGGCAAGCGTGATCGCGATCCGCTTTTCTGCGATCAGACCTGCCATGATGCGGAGCGCTTTGCGTTTCATGGCACAACCTCCGTTTTTTGCGAAAAGCCGGATTCTCCCGCTCCAAATTGGGGCGGGAGCCGGTTTTCTTCATACAAATTCTCAGTAGGACGATGACCTTACTGGAACGTCATGTTGTTGAGAATGATGTCGGGCATTGTTCCCGGGACGCACTCCAATTTCGTCAGTCCGATGGACAGTGCGCGGTCGTCGTCGATCTGCGCGACATACTGGATCCAATTGTAGCCGATGTACTTATAGGTGCGGCCGCGGAAGGTGATGCCGCCGATCACGCGGTCTTCGATATCCTGATAGTTTTCGAATTTGTCCTTGTAGTAGTCGAAGTCCTCCACATTGGTTCTTACCTCGAATCTGATGGCGCCTGCGCCGAAGGCTGTGGGATCGTCGTTTTCCACCAGGCAGCGCCCACTATCATCGAATGACCAGCCGGATACCGGGATCTTCGTCATGATCTTGACCTTCACATCGTCTTTTGCAAACTGGGCGATTTCCACGGAGAAGTCCTTCATCTCGGCGTTTGCAGACGCTGCCTTGTTCGCCTCGGCGGCCTCGGCCTTCACGATGTCCAGATACTTTTCTATGGCTTCTGTGCCGGAGAAGCCGCTGGTGTTGTACGCACTCACCGTATAAACGCCCGACTCGTTCTCCTTGAAATTGACGTAGATGAAATGGGAGTCGTCATCCGCAGAGATCCATTTGTAGTAGCGGTAGTTTGCCTTCATGTGGTCGCTGTACTCTTCCTTGACGAACTGACCTTCCACGCCGAAGTAGGCAACAATATCCTCGTAAGTAGCGTCAAAAATATTATTATTGACCTCGTTCATCCAGACGTAGCCCTTCTGTACCTGCTCTTCGGTCACGATGCCGTCTCCGCCGGATGCCGCAGCGTCCGTCTGGGTGAGCGGGGCGCTGTCATGCGGATTGAAGTCGTTCGACGGCTCTTCCCCGATGGCGTCCGGCATGGGCATGCCCGCGTCAATCAGCGGCAGGTACCAGTCGGTATAGCGGTAGGGATAGCCGCTCTCGTCCATGTCATCCCAGTACAGTCCCCAGGGGCGCAGATAGATGTCGTAGTGGAACGTGTCGTCGCCGTTTTCGTAGTCGCCGTCGATCCAGATCAGGTCGTCATAGTCCAGAAGGCCGGGATCAACGATCCAGTCCGCATGTGCCAGTGCCGTGTCCGTGAACCAGCCGCCCTCGGACATCACTGTGCCATGCTCGCCGGTTCCGGCTTCATTCAGGCTGACGGAGGCCAGCGCCATGGGGTCGGCTCTGGTGTAGTCCTCATCCCAGAGTGTGATGGTACCCGTATAGTCTGCGCCAATGGCGATCTCGCCGCAGACATCCCACCATTGCCCCTCCATGCTCTCGTAAGAGCCCGAGCAACCGGTCATTTTCCACCAGCCGTACCATGCGCCGTTCCACCAGTCGAGCAGCGCGTCGCCGGTCGTGGCGGTCAGCCCGCTGTCATCCGTCATGCCCGTCTCCGTGGTCTCCACGCGGCTGAGCGTGGAGGGGTCGACGGTGATCTTGCCGCTTTTCTTGCCGAAGATCTGCTCAAAGGTCGCCTCCACCGCGGCGGTCGGGTCGCGCAGCACATAGGCCGTCTGCACCTCCAGCGTCGTACCCGGCGCGATGTCCGTAAACTGGCTGTTTATCACGGTTTCATAGCTCTCGTAGTCGGCAACGACTGTCGCGACCTCCAGCTCCGTGCCGTTCTGCATGACGGTTTCGTTGACACTCCAGAGATACGAGGCGTTTTCCTTGCCGTTGTTTGTAAAGTCCAGTGTCAGAACGATTGCGTCATTTCCGTCCGAATCTTCCATGATGCACGCGCCCTTGTAGAGCAGCTCATAGTCGCCGAGCTTGATCAAATTGGAATCTTTCGCCTTATCCTTTCCGCAGGCGGTGAGGCTGCTGAGCAGCATCGGCATCGCAAGAAGCAGGCATAGAAGCTTGGTCTTCGTCTGTTTCATAATTCCCTCCCAATATCCTTCAAGGATGCACAAATCTGCCGATCAACAGAAAATAACATATAATTCCAGAAAAACAACAGTGCATACCTGAGACATTTTGCTTTCCTTATTTCTTTTCCCGCCGAATCGCGTTTCCGTCCTTGTCGGTAAACTTGCCGCAGAGAATCTTGATAAAGTCAACAAGATATCCGATGCCGAACAGGCCGGCCGTCAGCAGGTAGAGGATGCCCGTGCCGGTCTTGCCGACATAGAAGCGATGAACGCCGAGACCGCCAAGGAAGAAGCAGAGCAGGAAGGTTGTCAGCCAGTCCTTGGTATCGGCCGGAACCTCCGGTGCGACATAGTCCTCTACCTCCTCGCCGTTCAGAATCTTCTTCACGGTTTCGGTCACGGTGTCGATATAGCCGCCGCGCTCCGTTGCAAGGCCGACCGTTGCGCCCTTGAGACCCTTGCGCAATGCACTGTTCTTATCAACGCGCATTCCGCCAACCGACATCTTGGCCTCGGTGATGACCGGCTGGATCCGGATATGCGTGCCATCCTTCAGGAAAAGCCAGAGACCGACGTCCACATTCGGCTCCTTTTCAAACGAGATGCGTTGACCTGGCACGCCGCCCTTGATCTGGAACGGCATCTGGAACGCCGCCCTGCGGGCATTGAGCTTCTCCATGATCTCTTCCAGTGTGGTGGAATAGGAAAGATCAAATTCACGGGGACTGGTTGCGAATGCTGCCTCTTTCATGCTGTCGGTAAAGTTTGCCATGGTGCTGTCTCCTTTCAAAAATCAAGTGTGTGTCTGACGTGTGGTGTGCTGCCTGATCTTTTTGTGACGGTTCTGCGCCTGATACTAGTTTTTAAGGCAGCACCGCACAATTCGGCAAGAAGTCTCAGACAGGATTTTTGTCCCAATTCAAAGTTTGGAAAGCGAAGGAATACTGTATGTACCCGCAAGGGGTATGCCGCATCCGTAAGCCAGCTTGCGCTGGCAACGGCTGCGCTATATTTCTCGTTTTTCAAACTGAAGAAGTGGGGCAAAAAGACGGCTGAGACTCGCAGACGCAATTGTGCGGTGTTGCCTTAATAAAACGGTTAAAAACCGTTTTATTCGGCTGCTGTTTCAGCAGCCGGCGGCGCAGCCGCAAAAAACGTAAGTCCATACATTTCTCGCCGCTACCGGCGGCCTGCGAAGGATTCGCAGGATAAAATGGTGTTAACCATTTTATCGAGAAATCGTATGAAAGCCATGCCGGGGCTTTTGCCCCTTCCGGCTCAGCCGCCGATCGCGCTGCCGCAGTATTCGCAGCAGCCGCTTGCATCCAGCGTGGTGGTTGCGCCGCAGTAGGGGCAGGTGACGGCCGTCTTGGGCGCGGCGGCCTGCTCGATCTTTTCACGCACGTCCCTGCGAACCTGCGTCAGCGCCTGTCGGATTTCCTCGCCGAGCCTCTTACAGCTGCGGTACTCAACATTGGTCTCCGGGTTGTATCCGCCCGCCATGCCCGGACGCAATGCGGGCGGCGGTGTGATGTCCACGGAGCTTGAGTTGAGTCGGAACCGCATTTCGTCAAAGTAAGGGTTGTTGACGAAAATGGTAATGTAGAAATCGTAGGAGTATTCGTAGCGCGGCGGGTTGTAGCTGACCTCCTTGCCGTCCTTATCCTCCCGCATGAGCTCCGAGCGGCTCTCGTCAATGTCGAGATTACAGCCGGTCACGTCTGCGAAGTCCAAAACATCAGGGTTGGCCTCCGCGAGATTTCTGGCTCGTGTCACCATAAATTTCCCAGCGTCCTCGTCAAGAAGCACTTTGGTGTCCGTGCCGAGTGTTCTGGTCGTGTGGAATGCCGCTACCTTTCCCCGGTTTTCTTCCCGGTAGGCAAGCTGCGCCTTGATCTCTTCGACGGTGCTATTGCGCCGGTCAGAGAACCACGGCGAGAGCTTTTTGGCACAGTTTTTGCAGAGATTGCCGTTTTCCAGCTTGCGGTTGCCAAGCAAGCCGATCTTTTCCCCGCAAATATCGCAATATTTCTTATCGAACAGTCCCATGTATGTATCAATCTCCTTCCTCACTATTGTTATGCCCACGGGTCTTGTGCCGCGGGAATACGGATTCCGCTGAGAATGCTGGAATACTCCCACAAAAACCACTGGCCGGTCGAGGCCTTCTGCCGCAGCTTCATAGGCCGCGGCGAATCCGCGCCCGCCGTTTTAAGGAACACGCGCATATAGCCCGGCTCTATATCCTGAGGCCTTGGGTCTGATAGCACGTTCAGCGTGTACGGCATACGCGGCTGATAACCGTTTTCCGGCGCTGCGCCTTCAAAATATGCAAGCGGCAGATAGGCTTTGCCGCGCAGTCGGTCGCGCAGAAACTGGCAGTCATACGGTGTCATGGGTCTTGGCCCCCGCAGAATATCCATTGCGGCGGTGCCTGCATCTTTGTCCCGATCAAACAGTGCCAGCGCACACAAGAACAGCGCGCATATGTGCTCCGGCTGCCGCCCTTTGGCGGCGAGTGTTTCAAATTCCTGCAAATTCTCAGGAATTTTCTGTATAACGACCTGCAATATAACCACTCCTTTCTAAAGCGTGTCGATCACACCGGCGAGGTAAGTCGGCGATACCGACGCATAAATAAAATTGTCTGCCAACTGATCCTTCACCGCCTGCCGCACCTCAGAGGCAAGCAGTTCGTCCGCGTTTTCATCCACCAGAAGCAGAACCTTGCAGACCCAACCGAGCTGCTTTACAGCATTGCAAAGCTTGAGCCGTTCGCTCAGCTTCCATATGCCCTGCCGGATGACCTCCATCACCAACACATTGGCACGGCAGGTCCGGCACAGGGCAAGCGTTTCCTCCGGCTTTGAGGAAAGGTAGACAAGAAAATCCGGGTCGCATCCCGAAAGCGATTGCATGACCGCTTCCGCCAGAAGTCCGCCCTTCATATCCAACACAATTCTTCGCATCTGTGCTTTTCACCGCCTTTCTCTCCTTTTGCAGTTTCCGTTATTATTTTAGCCGTTATCGCTCCTTTTTGCCCCCGCCGATTGGATAGGGTTTGCAATTATTTTTTGTTCATACTATTTCTCGATAAAATGGTTAACACCATTTTATCCTGCGAATCCTTCGCAGGCCGCCGGTGGCGGCGAGAAATGTATGGACTTACGTTTTTTGCGGCTACGCCGCTGGCTGCTGAAACAGCAGCCGAATAAAACGGTTTTTAACCGTTTTATTGAAAACTAGTATCAAGTGCCATAATCTGACTCGTTTCTTCCAACAAAGGGCGCAAAACTGTGTTGCCTTTTTCTATCCGCATGTTATACTATCAGTACAGACGTGCACAGTCGGGAGGCATGCGGCATGAGCAAAGCGGCAAAAAAAAGCATCTTATATGCGCTGGGCGTGTTGGCGCTCATTGCGCTTGCCATGTGGCTCCGATACGCAAGCCGGCATATTTTTCATTCTCCGGCTGTCAGCCACCTGCGAAGCGGGATCTATGTGTTTTTGTTCAGCGTGTGGTGCTACTCCCTATGGATCCGCATCGTGCAGACGCAGGCACGGCGCTATCTGCTGGCGATTTCGGTGCTGATGGTGCTGTGGATTCTTCTTCGCTCAATCAAATATTCCATTGAAAACACGGATGTAGAGCGCTGGCTGTGGTATTTCTACTATTTCCCGATGCTGTTCATCCCCATGCTGTCGGTCTTTGTTTCCCGATCGCTGGGCAAGGGAGAGGATTTTCGGCTGCCGCGATGGACCAAGATTCTGTATGTTCCAACGCTGCTGCTTCTCTTGCTCGTTCTGACCAATGATCTGCACCAGCAGGTGTTTTCCTTCCCGTCCGGCGTTTTATCGGATCGGGAGTATCGGTATGAGGGCGGCTATTTCCTTGTGCTGGGTTGGGAGGCTCTGTGCGCGGGGTTCGCGTTTCTTTCGATGGCGAAAAACTGCCGCATCCCACGCAGCAGGAGAATTCGCTGGCTGCCGCTGGTTCCGCTTGCGCTTTCGTTGGCCTATGCTTGCGCGTATGTTAAAAAAGTCTATTGGGTCTGGGTGCTTGCGGGCGATATGACGGTGTCGCAGTGCCTGATTTTTGCGAGCATCCTTGAATGCTGCATTCAATGCGGGCTGATCCAGTCCAACCTCGGATACGACGAACTTTTTGAGGCAACGAGTTTGCCTGTCCAAATCACGGATCAGGCATTTTGCTCCCAATATGTGTCTGTTGCCATGCGGGGGGCTTTGCCGCCAAATGAGCTGCGGCAGATGCGGGTGGATACCATCCATCTGGGCGATGATACGCTTTTGAAGCGGCACCGGCTGCGCAGCGGCTGGGTGTTCTGGAAGGAGG
>ERZ836877.3031-NODE-3031-length-19904-cov-19.787093_pt1 | contig 19904 bp, 16 predicted proteins | sample MGYA00519469_ERZ836877 | MGnify/ENA primary metagenome ERZ836877 (study PRJEB31850, sample SAMEA3708809) | human gut metagenome | biome: human gut; feature: human-associated habitat; material: faeces | place: China | collected 2014 ... | reverse complement strand
AAATATTCCGTGGCATACCGGAGATGCGCATCTCCGGTATGCCACGGAATATTTATGGCCAGTGTTTTGTCGTGTCAGAGGTCTTTCGGCGCCGAAGACTTGAGGCTCTTGCGTTTCGGCTTCGGAGCCTGCTCAACTACGGGCTGCTCCTCTCCGACAAGGGCTCCGTCTACCATGATACGTCCGCAGTATTCGCATACAAGCACCTTCTTGTGCATCTTGATCTCAAGCTGCCTCTGAGGGGGGATGCGGTTGAAGCACCCACCGCATGCGCTTCTCTGCACTGTCACGATTCCAAGCCCGTTGCGTGCGTTCTTACGGATTCTCTTGAATGCTGCGAGTGTATACTCATCGATCTTCTGCTCCAGTTCCTTGGCCTTGGCGCGGATCTCCTCCTCCTGAGTACGTGTCTCGGAGACGATCTCCTCAAGCTCCTTGCGCTTCTCCACAAGGATATGCTCGTTGTCGGCAAGCTCCTCCTCGGCATGCTGTATCTCGGCAGATTTCTGTTCCTGCTTCTCGGTGGCCTCGCGTATGTTTTTCTCGGCGAGTTCTATCTCCAGACCTTCATATTCCTTCTCCTTCTCAAGGAAGGCGAATTCGCGGTTGTTGCGCACGTTGTTGATCTGCTCGTCATATTTTTCTATCTTGACACGGCGGTCGGCTATCTCCCCCTTCTTCTGGATGACAAAAGCCTTCAGACTCTCTATCTCATCCTTGTATTTCTGGATGCGGGTCTGATAGCGGATAATCTCATCCTCAAGGTCTTTCACCTCGTTGGGGAGCTCGCCGCGGAGAATCTTTATCCTGTCGATCTCCGAGAGATATCTCTGGAGTTGGTAAAGATTCTGGAGGCGCTCTTCCACGCTTCGTTCTTTGTCGTTCTTTTTGTCGGTAGCCATAGGCGTGATATTATTTACAGATATTTTACAGGATTGGTCTCGGAATCGGCGAAATACGTCACAAATTCCGGATATTTCTCCCGGATGATCCGGGAGAGGATCTTTTTGGTGCAGAGCTCGCTTTCAAAATGTCCGATGTCGGCGATTATGATGTCGAGCCCGAAGGTGGTGAAATCGTGATATTTCACGTCGCCGGTTATGATTATGTCGGCGCCATTGGTGATCGCTTCCTTTATAAGGGAGGCCCCGGAGCCTCCGCACACTGCGGCTTTCCTGACCACGAGCTGCGGGCTCTGTGAGGAATACCGGAGGCATTTCACCTTGAAAGTGTCTTTTATCCTTCTCAGGAACTCTATTCTTGGAGTGGGCTGCACGTCTCCGATCACTCCAAGACCTGTGGCGGGATTCTCCTGCCTGGGCTCGAGCACCTTCAGATTGCCGATGTTCAGCATATGAGCTATCTCGTGGCTGACACCTTCCCATGCGGAGTCAAGGTTGGTATGGGCCGAATAGATCGCAACATTCTCACGGATTGCCCTTATCACCATGCGTTCTGTGGCTGTCCTGCCTGTCACCTCCTTCAGTCCCTTGAAAAGAAGCGGATGGTGAGACACGATGATATTGCATCTTCGCTCAAGGGCCTCGTCGAGCACTTCCTCGGTCACGTCAAGACAGAGGAGCGCGGCAGATACGTCCATATCCGGATCACCTACCTGAAGGCCGGCGTTGTCATACGACTCCTGAAGCCCCTTTGGCGCGAATTCCTCAATGGCTGCCGCTATGTCTTTTACTTTAAGCATGACCTGTTGTCGGGTATCATATTATTATTCCTGGCTGCGCCGCAGTCATTCCTTGGAAGGTTTGAGCTCCAGGCGTAGTTCGTCGAGCTGCGTCTGATCGATGGGCGAGGGAGACTCGTTCATGACATCGCGGCCGGAATTGTTTTTCGGGAATGCGATGACGTCGCGGATGGTGTCGAGGCCGGCAAGGATCGAAACGAAGCGGTCGAAGCCAAGGGCGAGTCCTCCATGAGGTGGCGCGCCGTATTTGAAGGCGTTCATCAGGAATCCGAATTGCTCCTTGGCCCTTTCAGGTGTGAATCCGAGAAGCTCGAACATCTCGTCCTGGAGAGCGGCGTCGTGTATACGGATCGAACCGCCGCCGAGCTCAGTGCCGTTGACAACTATATCATAGGCTGTTGCCCTGACGTTGCCCGTGTCGGTGCGCAGCTTGGAGATGTCGTCGGGGTTGGGCGAAGTGAATGGATGGTGCATGGCATAGTAGCGCTGTGTCTCCTCGTCCCATTCGAAAAGTGGGAAATCTATCACCCAGAGAGGAGCGAATACGTTCTTGTCTCTGAGTCCGAGACGGTTGCCCATCTCCAGACGGAGCTCGCAGAGCTGTTTGCGGGTCTTCATCTTCTCTCCGCTCATTATAAGCATGAGGTCTCCGGGCTTCGCTTCCATCCTTTCGGCCCATTGTGCGAGTTCTTCGGGGGTGAAGAATTTGTTAACGGAGCTCTTGAACGATCCGTCGGGTTCAACCTTGACCCATACGAGACCTTTGGCGCCGACCTGCGAACGCTTCACGAATTCTGTCAGCTCGTCGGTCTGTTTGCGTGTATAGGATGCGCATCCGGGAGCCACGATGCCCACTGTAAGCTCGGCGTCATCCATCACTGAGAATCCTTTCCCCTTCACGAGATCGGTGATCTCCACGAATGGCATCCCGAAGCGGAGGTCCGGTTTGTCGGATCCGTACAGACGCATGGCGTCGTTCCAGGTCATGCGCATGAAAGGCTCTGTGAAATCAATTCCCTTCACATACTTGAAGATATGTTTCACGAGGCCTTCGAACATGTCGATCACATCTTCCTGCTCCACGAAACTCATCTCACAGTCGATCTGTGTGAACTCCGGCTGACGGTCTGCACGAAGGTCTTCGTCGCGGAAGCATTTGGCTATCTGGAAATAACGGTCGAATCCGCTGACCATAAGAAGCTGTTTGAAGAGCTGCGGACTCTGCGGGAGGGCATAGAACTCACCCGGGTTCATGCGGGAAGGCACTACGAAGTCGCGCGCGCCTTCGGGCGTGGATTTCACAAGGATAGGAGTCTCGATCTCGAGAAATCCTTTCGAGTCAAGATAGCGGCGTATCTCGAAAGCCATCTTGTGGCGCAGTTCAAGATTCTTCCTCACTCCGGGACGGCGCAGGTCAAGATAACGGTATTTCATACGGAGATCGTCGCCGCCGTCGGTGTTGTCTTCAATCGTGAAAGGGGGGATCTCGCTTTTGTTGAGCACCTTAAGGCTTTCGGCGATTATCTCGATATCGCCTGTCGGTATATTCTTGTTCTTGCTTGTGCGTTCAGCCACCTTTCCGGTGATCTGGACTACGAATTCACGCCCGAGGGCGTTGGCAGCCTCAAAAAGCGAGTTGTCTTCGTGGTCGGAGTCGAATACCACCTGTGTGATGCCATAGCGGTCGCGGACATCCACGAATGTCATTCCGCCCATCTTCCTGCTGCGCTGCACCCAACCGGCGATCTTCACTGTCTTTCCGGCATCGGATAGCCTCAGCTCGCCGCATGTCTTGTCTCTGTACATATCGGATTCTGAATAATAGTATTTTTTGTTTTGTGCATATCCTTCAGTCAGGAAAATGCATGATGCCCACGTCAATATCGTCCGGAGAGGAGGCTCCGGATTCAAGGGCGTGGGTTTAAACGTGCAAATTTACACATAAATTTGCGGATTCGGGGTCTTTTCTGTGAAAAAAACGTCGAACCCGCCTCATTTCATTTTATGTAGGTCTCCAATGCCTCGAAAATGCCGTCGGGGGTGATGGTTAGCGTCTTGCAGGAGGCCGGTATCAGCACCGACATGCCCTCCCTGACTTCGCGGCTGTCAATATCGGTGGTCAGAGTGGCCTTGCCTTTCGTGCATATTATCGCCACGAAAGTATCCCACTCGGAATAGTCGCGCATCACTTCATGGTCTATCTTCCAGATATTGGTCGTGAAGAAGGGGGAGGTGACAAGATTCACAGGAATATCATTGTGGATCACATAGTCTACCGGCTTCCCTTCCGTGTCCTTGAAGTTTATGGCGTCGAAGGCTTCCCGGGTGTGGAGCTGCCGCTCGTTGCCGTTCTTGTCCTTGCGTTTGTAGTCGTATAGACGGTAGGTGATGTCGGATGTCTCCTGTATCTCCGCCACGAAGGCACCTTTGCCTATGGCGTGAACCCTTCCGGCAGGAATGAAGAATGTGTCGCCCGGCTTTATCGGATTGAAATTAAGCACATCCATGATTTTGCCGCTCTCAACGAGTCCCTCGTATTCAGAGGGGTCTACCTCCCGGTTGAAGCCGTTGGCCAGAACCGCCCCTTTCTCAGCTCCGAGCACATACCACATCTCTGTCTTGCCGAAGCGCGATCCTCTCTCCTGCGCGAGTTCGTCGGTGGGATGCACCTGTACGGAAAGGTCGTCTCTCGCATCGATAAACTTGATCAGCAGTGGAAAAGCGTCGCCATATTTCTTGTAGTTTTTCTCTCCGAGGAGCGACGATTTGTATCTGTGAGCGAGTTCGGTGAGGGTCAAGCCTTTGTCGGGGCCGTCGGCAACTACTGATTCGGAGCCTTCCACTCCAGAGATCTCCCAGCTCTCGCCGATGTCGGTCTTATCGGTGCTGATACCTTTGAATGGGGCTATCTTTTCTCCACCCCATATCACGGTTTTAAGAATTGGATCGAATGTCCACATATCGAATATCTTTTTGCAGGCCATTCCCGAGATTACCCAGTGGCAATATATCGTCTCTGAGACTGATCTCTCGGGGCCTTTGGTTGTTTATATACTATATAACGGAAATCAAGCTTTCCGATCATATATCGACTCACATTTTTGAAATCTTAATCATTCAGACTATGAACGACAGACTTACAACAGAAGAGAGACAGGAACTCCCCGACAGCGTCTACGGACTTCCTGAGAGAAGAGAATATCCTATGCCTGACGCGGCTCATGTAAGGGCGGCCGAGGCTTATTTCAGATATTGCCCTGAGGAACTCAAGCCGAAACTCGCGCGGGCCATACTCCGCTTCGCTAAAATCTACGGCGTCGATGTGGAGAGCCCTGTAGTGAAATCTTACGCACAGGAATAGGCGCGGAGGCAAGTGGGCCTCCGGGCTCACTTCTCCTCCTCTTCCCCTCCGGGAAGAGGCTTGTCTTTGAGCATCCCTATAGCGAAATCGAGAATCTTGTCGGTGCCTGCCGCCAGTTCTTCCGGAGTGCAATGCACCTCGCATCCCGGCGATGGATCCACACCGTTTTCCGTGCATTCCCCGGCAGGATTGAGTAGGGGACAAGCCGAGAAACGGACTCCCCATCCTATTGGAAGCTCCGATGAGAATGGCAGACCTCCTCCGCCACCAGTCTTTGCTCCTACGACCGTCACGTTGGGAAGAGTTTTCATCACCGATGTGAAGTCGTTGGCGGCAGAGAAGCACGACCTGTTGGTGAGCAGCACGATGGGGCCGTCCCATTTTATCCTTCCCGGGTCAGCCGGCTCGTATTCGATCGGATACGGGTCGGAAAACTCGTTGTGCCCCGGTCCTGTCTTATGCTTTATATATCCGCCCGTTATCTTCCGGTCGATGAAACGCCCTACGAGGGTCTTGATGTTGGTCAGGGCGCCTCCGCCATTGTCGCGGATATCTATTATCAGACCCCGGCTCTTGTGGAGTATGGCCAGGATATAGTCGAGCGATGTCTCTCCTACCGGATAGGAGAAGGAGGGATATCGCATATAGGCTATCTCTCCGGGAAGTTGTTTGTAGACTATGCCGCTGGTTGTCAGCCAGTCGAACTTCAGATAGTACTCCTCAAGCGTCCGCTCGTCGAAATCCTGCGGATAGTCGCTCCACCATTTCCGGTAGTAGCTTGTGTTGAACCTCGATGTCAGGTTGACATGCCCGTCGCGGAGCTCATCGAGCATGGCGGCACATATGAAGAACAGTTCTATCTGGTCTGTTTCGGGGGTGATCTGCGACCGGTATCTTTCTCCGATCTCTTTCCAGTCGATATCCTTTTCTCCGAAGAAGCAATAGCGGGAGTCGACAATGTCCCAAAGGGCGTCGAAATTGCCGTAGATGTCATTATCATATTCCGGGGAATCATGACACGATGATAGCACGAGGAGGGCGAAGACCGACAATATGGCTGATATCTTATTCATTTTTTTATCAACGACTACTTAATGGTTTGGCTGTGGTTCAATAGACTGAATAGATTGTTTCCGAGGGTAGGATTGTCCTTTTCTTGCGCAGCCCTATGCCTCCCGGCACCACCCCTATCACGAATGAATGTGTGAAAATCTTGGTGTTCAGTTTGTTTGCCCATTGTGTATGGGCAGAGAACCGATAGCCGACTGTCATTGCCGTGCGTCCGAAGTCGAGAGTGGCCGACAGGAGATTGGATATCCTGAAATTGTTGCCCCACCATCCCGCGTGTGCGAGACCTTTGCGGTTGCCAAGATATATCTCGTAATACGTCTCACCGTATTCGGGACAGAAAAACACTGATGCCGACGGGAGCGACACCTCATCGCGAAGTAGCACGGGAAGATGCCCGATTGTCACCGGGCGTGCGGCGGAGACCCTGAGTGCGAGTGAGACGTTGGCCATGGCCTGCACCGGATTGTTGCCGTTGCGCAGAAGATAGTACGCCCCTCCGTCGAAACCTACGGCAGCTCCGGCTGTAGCCTGGATGCCGTATGGCAGTCTGTATCTGCGTGACATTCCCCACGCGAAAGCGGCGTTGAGACCGACCATACGGGCAGTCTCGGCAGGATTGAGCATTGTGGCGAAATCTGCCGAGGCATCGAAGTGCATGATCCATTTCTCCGGAGAGAAGGGCATGGCTTTACTCCATTGTCCCGATATGGCAACATCGGTGCCTGTGTATCGGAGCGGTGACAGGTAGGTGGCAAGCAGACTCCGGCGTCCGATCTCCAGAGAGTAGACACCTGTGACCGGGCGCGACTGCCGCGTTTCCTGGGCAGTGGCAGTCAAAACCGTCAGAAAAAGAAGCAAGAGGAACTGAAATCTATGCATGTCAGGATGTCTTTATGGTGTCAGCGGGGTCGGCGGTCTGAATGCCGGTTTCTTCAGGCGCCGGGTCGTCATCTGCGGAGAATGCGAAAAGATCACCTTGAACCACAGTAGGACGGGTGCTTTCTTTACTTTCATCTTCGGGGGCGGAAGAAGTGTCGGCGCCGCCACCGTCGGCGTCTGACTCCTGCTGCTGTTCCTGCGCAGGCTCCGGGAAGCGCAGTGGCTCAAGTTCGGTTATGGAGTCGATCGTAAATGTCGAGATCCTTTTCCCTTTTGCCTTGAAGCTCTTGAGGGCGATGAATTCCTCGGCATCAATTTCAAGAGAGGGTCGCACGGAATCAGCTCCTCCGAAATTCACCTGCAGACGGGGGTAGGGGGTATCGGTGAGAAGTATTATTGATGATGCCGCGTCTGTACCGACGAAACGCTGAGGCTTGGCCGACGGCTCAAACGAGAACCGCTTGAGATATGGATAGCCAAGGGTGACGTCGTCGAGGGCGAGCGTCCAGACCTTGCGCGGATCGAATTTCTCGATCATCAGTATGTTGTCGTCATAGTGGTTGGAGTCGGAATAGGAGGAGGTGAAGAATTCTCCGGTGCGGGTTATCACCAGCACGAGATCGTCACCCTGGAACACTCCGAGGCTCTCTCCGCGGCCGTCGTAGTTCAGACGGAGAACATCACGGTCGAACCATACCTCCCGTCCTCCAAGTGTGGAGCTTCCTTTCTCTATGAGTTTGACGTCGTCAATCTGATACTTAGTCACGAGATTGCCCAGCGACTCCTTCCCTTTTATGGCCAGATCGGCGAATCTGACAATCACTTCCTTGGCTCTTGGCCTGCGTCCTGATTCATTCGGCTCGTCTTTGAGCACGGCCTTAACCGTCTCAGCCTCGCCGTTGGGATTGCATGTGAGCCATTCCACTCTCGAGCCGGGAAGCCCTTTGGTGAGGTTGTATTCCTTTTCTCTGGTAAGGCCTGTGATGAAGAACCGTTTCATGTATGAATGTCCGGCCGGTTTCCCCTGCTCATCGGTGTCGCCGGGTTTGCCGTTGCGGTATATGACGTTGTAGATCGTGCGTTTGTCGCCTTTCTTGAAAAGACCGACGTGTATGATCTTCTTTCCGACATACAGCTTGTCCTGGACTTTCACGAGCTTGTATGATCCGTCGCGATAGATTATTATGATGTCATCGAGATCCGAACATGTGAACAGGAATTCGTTGTCTTTCAACGATGTGCCTATGAAGCCTCCGGCTTTGTCGAAATAAAGCCGCTTGTTGGCCTCCGCCACTTTCGTGGCCTCGATTGAATCGAATCCCCGGAGTGTGGTGCGCCGCGGGAAAGCGGCCCCGTATTTTTCCTTGAGGTGGGAATACCAGGCCGAGGTGTAGTCGGTGATATGGTCGAGGTCGAACTGCAGGCGGTCGATATCCTTCTGAAGGTCGGCGATCTTCTCGTTGGCCTTGTCAACATTGAATTTAAGGATACGCCCCATCTTTATCTCCCATAGTCTCACGAGGTCGTCGCGTGTCACCTCACGATAGAAATCCTTCTTGTAGGGCTCAAGGCGACGGTCGACATGTGCTATGGCATGATCCATGTCGGAGGCATCTTCCACCTCCTTGTCTTTGTATATCCTCTCCTCGATGAAAATTTTCTCCAGGGAGCACCCGAGACGAGCCTCTCTGGTCTCGCCGAGTTTGATCTCGAGTTCCTTACGGAGCAGCTCGCGGGTATGGTTTACGGAATAACGCAGCAACTCACTTACTGACATGAAGCGTGGTTTGCTGTCGGCTATGACGCAGCAGTTGGGGGAGATGCTGACCTCGCAATCGGTGAACGCGTAGAGGGCGTCGATTGCCTTATCGGAAGATGTGCCGGGGATGAGGTGTACGAGGATCTCCGCGGTGGCTGCCGTGTTGTCGTCTACCTTCCGGATCTTTATTTTCCCTTTCTCCATTGCCGAAAGTATCGACGATATGAGCGTGGACGTTGTTTTGCCATATGGCAGCTCGGTAATGGCGAGGGTCTTGTTGTCGATCTTCTCGATCTTGGCTCTGACCTTCACGCTTCCGCCTCGGGCGCCGTCGTTATAGCGCGAGGCGTCGAGAAGACCGCCGGTCTGGAAATCCGGAAGAAGCTTGAAATCCTCCCCCTTCAGGCAGGCTATCGCGGCGTCGATGATCTCGTTGAAGTTGTGTGGAAGGATTTTCGACGACAGTCCCACGGCGATGCCTTCTACTCCCTGGGCCAGCAACAGAGGGAATTTCACGGGGAGGGTGACGGGTTCTTTCTTGCGGCCGTCGTATGAGGGGGTCCATTCCGTGATTTTAGGACTGAACACTGTCTCTATGGCGAATTCCGAGAGCCTCGCTTCGATATATCGTGGAGCCGCCGCCGAGTCGCCCGTGAGTATGTTGCCCCAGTTTCCCTGGGTGTCGATCAGCAGTTCCTTCTGGCCGAGCTGCACGAGCGCGTCGCCTATGGATGCGTCGCCATGGGGGTGATACTGCATGGTGTTGCCGACTATATTGGCCACCTTGTTGAAGTGGCCGTCGTCGATGGTCTGCATGGAATGCAGTATTCGCCGCTGCACGGGCTTTAGTCCGTCTTCGATATGGGGCACCGCGCGCTCGAGTATCACGTAGCTGGCATATTCAAGATACCAGTTGCGGAACATCCCGGAAAGAATTGTCTTCTTGCCCGGAGGTTCAGCCTGACGCACGGCAGATGCCTCGGGCGCCATTTCGGTAGTGTCGTTCTCAAGGGGGTGGTCCTCTATGGGGTTTTCGTCAATTATGTCTTTCTCTTCGGCCATGATGCTAAGGAGTGGAATTTGCCGTAAAATTAGCAAAAAAACGCCTCAAATACAAACCGAAGACCGAAAAAATCATTCCGCGGGGTCGAGTTCTGACATTATGTGTGGCAATGTCGTGTCTTTGAGTATCACTGTCTTGCCGCGGTCGAGCAGATACAGGGTAGGCATGGTGGTGAGAATGTATATGTCTTCGTCCTGTACCGGATCTGCGGCGAATCCTACAGTCCATTCCGCGGGAAGCGATGACGCCGACGCTTCCCAGAGCATGCGGTCGTATTCGGCGTCGATCGCCACTATGCGTATTGGCTCGGGGAACTCGGTGCGCATTATCTTGTCGAATGTCTCGTGGCAGTGGTTGCAGTCCGGATCATAGAATATAAGCAGTATCCGTCGGTCGGTGGGAAGCCCGTGCAGTGTGCCGGAGGTGCCGTCACGATTGTCGAAAGCGAAATCGGCGGCTTTCGTGCCTGGCCTGTTTTTCCGTGCCATCTCAAGGAGGAATCCTATCCTTTCTTTTTCTGAGCGGTTGAGCACCGGAAGCCGTAGGGCTTCCTCAAGGAATGGGATGAGCTTTGAGTCGTCATGTTGCGGTGAATCCGGGTCGCCGTAAGCTTTCTCAGCCATGTCGAGACATGTGTGGAAACTTACGGAGTCTGTCGTGGCCTGCCTCATGATCTTATACGCGGCGTTTGTGTGGTCTATGTCGCCGAACTCAGATATGCGTTCCGTAAGGTATCTGATCGCATCGGCGCAGCTGATCTCATCGTCGTGGGTGGCATATGAGGCCCGGTACGACGGAAAAGCTGCCGGGGCGAGTCTTGTCAGGGTTATTGATATTATCAAGACAAAAAAAATGTGTGTCCTGCGGGTCATTTCTGTTTCTTTCCTTTGTTTTGGTTTGGTGGCTTTTCTTTAATAACGCCGGAGTCTGCGGAATCTTTCGGAAGAGGGTGGTATTTCCATATGAAAATACTCCGGCAGGGGGTGTCGGGGTCAGATGCTGCTCAGAATCCTGTGGTTGGCGGAGTCTATCACGCTGCTGTTGATGGCGCTGAGATAGATTTTAGTGGTCGTTTCGGATTCATGGCCGAGAGCCTCGCTGATAACGTTTATAGGGATGTTGAGGTTTCTTGCGAGAGTCGCCCATGAGTGGCGCGCCATATACATCGACAGAGGCAGTGATGTGCCAGCCTGTCGGCCTATCTCCTTGAGATGGCGGTTTATCACGTGTGATCTCGACAGATATTCATTGCGCCCGTTCGCGCCTTCCTTGGTGATTATGGGCAGGAGGTATATGGAATTGCTCGGAGCCGGATAGCGCGCGATAAGTTCGGCAAGTTCTTTCTCCACGCGCAGCACGATCTTCTGGCCGGTCTTTCTGCGGCGGTAGGTTATGAATCCGTCGGCCATATCTGTCTTGCGGAGGTAGGCCATGTCGATGAACGACATTCCGCGTGTATAGAATGAGAACAAGAACATATCACGTGAAAAAGCCATGAATTTAGTGAGCGGAAGTTGTCTTATTCGTGATATTGTCTCCTTGTCGATGGCTCGTTTCATGGTTTTGGGGATTCCGGTGTAGACGAGTGCGAAGGGGGGGATGGACGGCGGCTCCACAAGTCCCATGTTGACGGCTCTGTTGAATGTCGCCCTGAAGATCCGCATGTAGAATGAGGAAGTGTTGCGCGACACTCCGGTTTTTTTAAGATACATCTCGTAGTCGATGGCAAGGGCCGCGTTTATTTCATTGAAATATAGGTCAATGCCTGATGTGAATCTGCGGAGTGAATTGAGGGTTGACACATACGATTCCGCAGTGCGCATCCTGTTTCGTTCGAGATGGTCGGCGATTCTTTTTTCCATGAATCTGAAGAAAGAGGGGGAGTATTTTTTTCCCATAGCGTTTTTTCAAGAAAAACGTTGGCCATCAGAGAGTCCATCTCTCTGTAATATAGTAGACTCCGGCAAGCGGGTCGTGGAAACAGAAAGACCGGCTTCAAGGCCGGTCTTCAGAGTGCGCACGAAGGGACTCGAACCCCCACGTCGTGAGACACCAGATCCTAAGTCTGGCGCGGCTACCATTACGCCACGTGCGCGTTTCGGATGCAAAGTTAATACTTTGACTTCAACTGTGCAAGCGATCGGGCGTTTTTTGTTTGTCCCGGATTAGTAAGTGTGCTGCTTCGATGGCCTGGTGTGCCTACCATTCGTAGGATATCATCGCTCCGAGGCTGTTGAGGGTGATGTTGCGTTCCCAGCTGCTCCAGTAGTTGGAGGTGAGCAGTTTGTAGGTCACGCCTAAATTGACAGCTTGTTTCGGGTTGTTGGCATTCGTGGGTATGCGTATGCCGACGGCCGGGCGCAGATAGAAGTACTGCTGGTTGGTGAGATATCCTCCTCCGATCTCGATATAGTCCCGGCTCAGCAGAAATGAGCATCCTATCTTCAGGTCGATGAAGAAAGATGCCGAATCGGCTCCCCCTATGTTGAAGCGGAAATCGGAGAAGATCGGAAGCATGGCGGCGGAAGTGGTCGAGGAATGGTTGTGGTCGAACCCGCTGTATGATTCGCCCCATTCACCCCAGTGCTCGTTTTTGTGGGCGAACAGCACATCGACGCCGATGCCTACGCCCATGTAGAACCAGTCGGCATAACGGAATCCCTGCGATGTTGATATTTCGAGGAAATCTGCGTCATACGATCCGAAGGTCTTGCTGTAGCCGGCTTCGAGAAATCCTTTATAGTTGAACGATCCCGACAGGGCAGGGGAGATCAGTCTCGGAATCTGATTGGCTATCTCATAGTACTGGGCATTGGCCTGCGCCGTGGTGAATATCATCGCCAGAGCCGCAAATGCCATCTTTATCATATGCGGAATTTTCATAGTTATGCGTTTAGTGAATTCCTGAAGCGTTGTATCCATTCGCTTCATTATGAATAACGCGTCAGATCTATTCATAGTTTATTATCAGAGCAATAAGATATAATTTAAGAATTATGGAATAATACCGCTTCTTTCAGTGCGGTTTCCCCGGCCGCTCACGATGCACGAAACGAGCATTATCCGGCCTATTCTCAAACCTTTCTTGCAGATTAGAAAGTTATGTATTAAATTTGCATAGTAAATTCCTTTCTGTCCTATGAGATACCTGCATCTGATACCATATACTGTCTTTTGGGTCGTGCTCCTGATGATATCATGCACTCCATCACCCCAGCGGGTTGCCCTCGACCGTGCCGAGTCTATTATCGATACGTGTCCCGACTCTGTCCTTGTCATCCTCGACTCAATCAATAATCCGTTTGTGGAGGATAAAGACAAGATGCTGATGAGTCTGCTGCGGTTGCAGGCTAATGACAGATTATATCATGCGCCATCATCCGATTCCACAATAAAGGTTCTTCTAAAGTATTATATTGAGGAAGGACATGAGAGACGTCTGCATCCTGTCGTGCTGTATTATGCCGGTCGCGTCTATTGCGAGCTGAATCAGGCGCCTCTTGCTCTTGAGTATTTTAAGAAGTCGCTATCTTTGACAAATGAGGAGGATATTGACCTCCGGAGCCGTATACATGCTCAGATGGCAGGTATCTTCCTGCACAATCATATGTATTTGCATGCGATAAACCATGTAAAAAAGGAGCTTGAGCTGGAGGGTTGCGGCGATGACACTGTAAGGGTAATCAATACAAAGCTACTGCTGTCGTTTTCTTATAGCATAGCCGGCTATACGGATAGTGCCAGGATGGTATATGACGATATCGAAAAGATGATGCCTTTGATTCATGATTCCATAACGCAAGCTGTGTACGCTTCCCAGAAAGCCAACTTTCTTCTTGAGACAGGTAATCCGGAGGAAGCGAAAGCTCTCCTTTCCACGACTCCGTCGGTCGATGACAAGGCTTCCTGGTTGTCACGCTCTCTGATCCGTAATAAGGTGGATTGGGAAAACAATAATACTGATTCGATAAGAAATCATTCGTTGGAATTGCTCACATCCTCTGATATGCATGCGAGACGTCAGGCATTGGTGAAACTTGCGAGGATATCTCTCAATGAAGGAAATGTGGCAGAGGCTGCAAGTTTTACCGAACGTCTTATCGTGGTGTCTGATTCAATCGCTCTGAAGGACTCGAGGATGTTTGTGGCGGAAGTGGAGAAGATGCTTGGATTCTCCGAACTTGAGAACCGTAATTCAAGACTTGAAGCCGAAAATCTCGAAAGGCTTTATTCTCTCATCAGCATATCTGTAATTGCATTGCTTATGGTGATCATATTCATGATAAAAATCTCTAAGAAGAGGGAGGAAAGTAAAATCCTTTCCCAGAAGCTGGCAATTGCGCAACATAACATGGCCGCGACGACCGACAGGATGAGCAGAGAGATTGTGCGGCTGCGGAATGAGAAAGGTTCTCTTGAAAATGATATCCGTCAATCAGAGAAAGAGAGGACTGTGATGCAGAAGGTCGGCTTAAGTGAGATAACCGAGGTATTTATGTCTGAAAGCAGAGGAAAGAGATGTGGAATAACCCAGGATCATTTCTCCATATTGGAGGCATCATTACTTGTAAACCGTCCGGAAGCCATGGCTTTCCTTCTTGGGCAGAATCTTTCGCAACGCAACTACAGGGATTCGATGATGATACTTATTGGGCTCCCTCTTAAGTCATGTGCATTGATATTGAATACGTCGGAATCTTCCTTGTCAAATTCAAGAAGAAGGTTGTTCAGGAAGCTTGACGATAACAAAGGATGTTCGGGATGGAGTGAATTTCTAAATAAAATGTAATCGCTATAAATTGTTGATCTGTATTTAGATACAATGAAATAGTGAATTTTTGTTAATCATGTTTCCCGGTAAAGTGAATTTTTGTTAACCCATAAATTTGCACATTATAAGCGAAAATCTTTAGTTTGCAATCGAATTTACAACTAAAATGAATTCGCCATGAAAGAACTAAAAGTAATTTTCGCGACGCTGTGCATGATTTGTGCGCATGCGATGGCGCAGGATATTCCCTTATCGGGAATAGATCCGCCGGAGGGGCCTCCTATAAGACGAACAATCGTTCAGACTCCAAAAGTTGAATTGACTGACGGAATTCTGACAATAAGTGGAGTATCTGAATCTGAGACATCCCGAGTGGATATATTTAGGGACGGAGTCCTTGTCTTCTCTGAGGTTTCTGCATCAAATATGATTGTGCTTCCAGAACTTCAGGAAAATGTTACCTATGTGCTTATACTAACTGTCAATGGACGGAGTTGGTATGGTAATTTCTGTGTGGATATATAGAATATGACCTCATGTTTACAGCGCCTGATGGTTGTGTAGATGAAGGATTGATTTATAATATGATTATATAAAATGGCATTTATGCCATAGTGAGAGTTCTGTATGTTTATTAACAGTTTAAATCTGAAACGATGAAAACAGATGGTTTCATGAGTCTTCCTGCAGTAGTTCAGGATGCACTCAACGACAATGAACTTCTTCTCATCATGGGAGGAGGCGGACCCGGTCCAAACGATGCCAACAACACAGATGGACGTTGCAATGGCCACAACAATGAAGGGGGCTATTGTACCGGGAACAACAACAGCGGAGGCAAATGCGAAGGCTCTAACAATGTGACTGGAAGTTGTGGCTCCAGCGGTGGAGCCGGTGGAGCCGGTCAAGGCGGTGGCGGAGGCACCGGGAATCTATAATACGGCTTTAGGAATTCAATTCCTTAACCATTGTAACTACATGAATGATTAACAAGAGGATTGTCCGATTAGTATTTTAATTGGATTTTTATACCATTCGGACAATCCTTTATTTGAATTTATTTTTGAAATCCGATTGTTTAATTCAATACTATAGTCGTATGCCATGAAAAAAACGATATATCAAATGTCTGAACAGATAAGTGAAGACGTTTTCCTTCATTATTGCTCCATGTCGAACTGTTTTCTCTTTCTAAAAAGAGGTCTTCATGATATATATGTGAACACTAAGGATTCACAATTGGAAGCCCTGCCGGAGAATCTTTTCACCAGCCTGAAGGAGAAATCATTTATAATAGATGACGGAAAGGATGAGATCCTTGAAGCCACCGGAATAAGGGAGAATTATGTAAACCAGAAATCCTTATACACTGTTATTGTCAACACCACGCTTGACTGTAATCTGTCATGCTGGTATTGCTATGAGAGCAGGATCAAAGGAAGCGCCTTGACAGAAGATGTGATCGACGGGATAAAGAAGCATATACAGTTAAAATTCGAAACTGATCCTTTCAAGACATTGAAGTTGTCATTCTTCGGAGGAGAACCATTCATGTGCTATGAAGGCATCAAGGCATTGCTGACTTTCGGGAAAGAATTCTGTGAAGCAAACGGAATTGACATCATCGCGGATTTCACAACCAACGCCACGCTCGTGACGGAAGAGATGATTGATTTCATCCGCCAATTCCCCTGTGCATTCCAGATAACCCTTGACGGTGATGAGGCGCGCCACAACAAAATTAAAATAGATTCCGTCAACCATTCCAATACTTTCAACCGGACAATAGAGACTCTCAGGCTTATAGAAGAGAATATCCCTGACAAATGGGTATCGGTAAGGATAAATTTCGACAACAGGACTCTCAGGACAATCGACAGGATCCTTGACAGGATTGATTTCCTTGACCGCAGGAAATGTAAGATAATCCTCAAGAAAGTCTGGCAGCTCAAGACCGGGGATGTCGATAAGGAAGCCCTGCTTGAGGCATTCAATACCATATTCGGCAGGAAATTCATGATCGACTACTATATCATGCCCAAATTCTGTGTCTGCAACTGTGAACAGAGAAACCAGGTGCTGTTCAATTACGATGGAAAGGTTTTCAAATGCACCACCATAAGTTCTTTCAATGATGAGAACGCACTGGGCACATTCAATGCACACACAGGCATTGTAAGCTGGGACAAGGACAGGATGGCAGAATGGTATGCCGACATGCAGCCCGACTACTGCAAGCGGTGTGTGTGGTTCCCCGCATGCAATGGCTCCTGCAACCGACAGATCATGGCCCATAAGGGAGAACAGATATGCACATTCGACGCCATGAACCTGACGAGGAAGGAGTATCTGATGTATCTGTTCAAGAACAGCATCCTTGAAAAAGAATTGACGGGCATACAATTAAACATATAGTAGTGCGTTATATTCATATAATGGAAAATGCAGGTTTTACGCATTTCCCAGGAACTGAGTCTAACCTTAAAACACCATTGCCATGAGAAAAAGGATTTCCATAACTTTTGCAATATTGTTCGTCAATCTATCTGCAATGGCCCGGCACAGCCTTTCCGGAACCGTCATCGACAGCACTGACTCCAAAGGCATCGCCGGATGCGACATAATCCTGCTCCGAGGCGACTCAATATTTTCCGAGACAAAAACTGCGTCCGACGGTAAATTCGAGATAAGGGGGATTCCCGGAGGGGAATACACCGTAGAGGCCTCCGCGCTGGGATACGGGCTCGAGCGGCGCGGCATAGCGGTCAACGGGGGACAGCACCTTGACATAGCCCTGGAACCTTTGAAATACACGGCACTCGACGAGGTGACAGTGACCGCGGACAAGAGCGACATCGTGACACGCACCGCAAACGGACAGATATTCTACCTCTCCAAAGAGGCCCGGGCCCTGGGCAACCCATTCATGGCGCTGATGGAGATCCCCCTCCTGATCTCCGACCCCAACGCCGCGAGCATCAGCACCGTCTACGGCGACTCCCCACTCGTGCTCGTCAACGGCAACAGGGTGAACTCCGGCATATCCCCTATAAAGCCCTCTGAGATAGAATCGGTGGAGATCGTCACAAACCCGTCTGCAAGATATATCCGGGAAGGCTATAAATCAGTGGTCAACATCAGGCTGAAACCCAAGTCAGGTCCCTTCACGTGGATAGAGCTCGCCACCCGGCATGACCTGCCTGTGGATTACGGTTTCGGCACGTTCCAGTTTGAGGTCGGCAATCCCGCCCTCAGCGTGTACGGACGCCTGTCCGGGGAATACAAATACAGGGAGAAGACCTTCAAGGATATATGCCGCCAGTCAGCATCCTACACGCAGGCTTTCACGGAGGACAAGCGCAGTGACGCCCACAAGGTGCTCGGGGAACTGCTGCTGAAAGGCAACCCTTCGAAGCATGACTATTATGCCATATATGCATATATTGACAGCTCACTGAAGGAACAGAAATATGAAGGAGAGGGATCCGTCACACAATCATCGGAGAAAGACTACGCATATTCCGGACAGTCGCGTACCCGCAACACGGTGGCCACGGCGAGCGCATACTACAAGCATTCATTTGCCCCCGGACATCATCTGGAATCAAGGCTGTATTATAATTATAACAGGAACAGGCTCGCGCATGACCGGTTGGACTCATATGCCGGTGTGGATGAAACGGAATATGGCCAGCTGTTCCGCAACCTGCGTCATTCCGGGACATTCCAGATAGACTACACGCTGTCATACGGTAGCATGGCGGAGATCATCGCCGGTTCGTCGACCATGTTCAACAACGACAGGATAGGGCACGTCTCCGATCCCCGCTCGCTGTTCCGTCACCGTAATGTCACCGAGTATCTCTATGCCGGCTGGAGCGACCGGCTCTGGAACAAGGTCTGGGCCGTGCTCTCCGCCGGAGTGGAGATGGTCTGGATCGATGCCGCCGGATATTCAAACAATTATGTCCGGCCCCATTCGAATCTCGGGTTCAACTGGATGATAAACAGGCATAATTCCCTGGATATCACCTATCAGCTGACCAACACATCCCCTTCGGTGACGCAGCTGAACCCATACAACACATCGACCGACAATATGTATGTTGTCAAAGGGAATCCCTATCTCAAGCCGCAATGGATGCACTACCTGCCCTTCACATATACATTCAACACCAGAGGCCTATATATATCGGCGAGGGTCTATTACAAGGAAATCCGCGACCTGCTAAGCCCGACCGGATATACGGACGGCAACGGGGTATTCGTGTCGACTTATGCCAATGTCGGGCGGCTGCGGCAGAAACTCGCGGGGCTCAACGCGAGCTACAGGTTCAGCAACGGGCGTGTATACGCCTCGTTCTCAGTGGCCGAGAACTGTTTCGACAACAAGAAAGCGCATGCCTTCAGGGAATATTCAGCTGGCGGCAACTGGAGGACAGGACCCTGGTCGTTCTATGGCAGGTTCTTCTACCAGACACGGGCGGTGGATGACATCACGATCACAGACTACCATACACCCGGACAGTTTGAACTGCAGGCGAACTATAATTTCTCACCCGATTTCTGGATGGGGGTATGCCTGAAAAACCCGACAGGTAAATACAGATTTACCGAACGCACCCAGACAGACAGTTACCGTCAGGTCTCGGACATCACCCTCAATTACCGGCGCCCCTCGGTGTGGTTCATAATCCGCTATGCGTTCCGAAGGAACCAGGACAAGCGGATCAAGCTTGACAAGGTGCTCAACAGCACGGAGACAGGCATCAGGCTATGAGACGCAGGACGTTTCCCTTCATCCGGCAGCGTGACTCCATGATGTGCGGGGTCACCTCCCTGGCGATGGTGTGCAGGAGCCACGGACTCCAGATATCCCTGAATCGGATCTCAGAGATATGCCACGCCACCAACCAGGGGGTGTCGATGCTCGGCATCTCCCAGGCGGCACGGGAACTCGGCTTCCGGACATCGGCCGCACGGGTCACATCCGGGCAGCTTGCGGAATGCCCGCTTCCGGCAATCCTGCACTGGAACCAGAATCACTTCGTGGTGCTCTACCGTATATCGCGCGAAGGGAGGCGTTTTCACGTGGCTGATCCTGCGAAGGGGAGAGTGAGGTACACGGCGGAGGAGTTCTCCTCCCGGTGGCTCAGCATGGAATCACAGGGCGAGGGGAAGGGAATCGCGCTGTTTCTTGAGCCGGCGGCGGAGTTCTATCGCCAGGTCGCGGATGCCGGAACGGATTCGCGGTCTTTCCGGTTCCTGCTGGACTACCTGAGGGAGTACCGGCGATAC
>ERZ836877.3027-NODE-3027-length-19957-cov-6.688976_pt1 | contig 19957 bp, 14 predicted proteins | sample MGYA00519469_ERZ836877 | MGnify/ENA primary metagenome ERZ836877 (study PRJEB31850, sample SAMEA3708809) | human gut metagenome | biome: human gut; feature: human-associated habitat; material: faeces | place: China | collected 2014 ... | reverse complement strand
TCTTCACGGTGCTAAGTGCAGGATTACCCTTGCCACGCTCAATATCCTTGATTGTGGCAAGACCCACTTGCGACATTTCCGCAAGATCCTGTTGGGTAAGAGCGAGAGTTTCTCGTCGCTGTTTCATTATATCCATCAGTTCCATAGTCTGATATAATAAACTTTTCTGCAAATATAAGGAGAATTTATGAAACTACCAAATAGGAGTATAATAAATCATACTTTTTACTTCTTTATCATCATTAGTTTTGAAATTAGCTGAGCGAAGTATGATATATAAGACTTTTAGTCTGCTAGAGAAAATTAATTTGGTGGATTTGTGAAAAAGTATTAACTTTGCGCCCAATTAAAACGAAACAAATGGCAAGACAGCATTGCAACATACTGATCAGCAAACGTATTCAGGGCTTAAAAGGCTTTGAAAGCAATGCATGTGTGCTTATGCCGTCAACAACAGGCACATCATATAACAGATCTGTCCGACCGGTTTGTCTCAGTAACCAAACTGATATAAGTTAGTCTATAAATACAGACTACTGAGATATAACGACTGTCGGAAAGTCCTTACCTAGCTTCCCGACAGTCGTTTTTTTGTGTCCTGACCGATATAACCTTCTCCATCGCGATTAGCTGCGGACACATATTTCAATAATCGCGTCCATAAGACGCATAACTCGGATGAAAATGAAATTTAATGATCAAAAGAAATTATATCGCCAGAATGCTCTGATTCAGTCAGACATTTTTCATCTCCCTATAAGCCGCTTTCTTGATGTGACCGTCGTTTCAGGGAAGTGTGCTGAAAGCATACGTAGCATACATGGAGCGATGGGACGTCTTGCCCCTATGGGTGATGATGAACGGAGAAGTCTTTGGTTTGAGGTCAAGGGCAAGAGGTGGGAGTGGTATAGATTGTCTGTCTCGACCTATAATGACTGCCACTATCTGTATATCATCGGAGACACTCATGACCGTTATGTATTCTCTGATAAGGAGGATTGCAATTCCAGCCGCTGTTTCTACGAAGATGAACTCATCGAAATATTCTCAAAGATCGAGAAGTATGTTGTCGGACTCGTTGACAATATCTTGTCTGACCCAGAACAATATAATGCGTATGTTGATAAATATCTGAGTTATTATCGCAGGGAAGGGTTGATAAAGCGCTCAATCCTGAACTCTCTGATGCCGGATAATAGTTATGAAGGTATCGACTTGCAAAAGGTAATCCGCATATACGAGACTCTGCTTGAACCTACGCAGTTCTCCGAGATGACTCTCAGACGCTATATGCACTACTGGCGCATAGCATACGAGGCTGTATATGGTGAGCAATCTGGAGATGATATCGAAGTCTTCCGACATTCAAGTAAAGGATTTGGGATAAAGGAATATAATCTCGATTCCGAAGATGATTTCAAGAGATGGAAGATAGATGTAAGACCTTTTCATGGTTTCGACGTGGTGTATGCGAGAGTCCACTTGTCGCCCGTGTATAGCAACGACCATTGGCATTTCTATGTCAGCACCAACAGTTATTGGAATCTTGACGATTGCCTCAAGGCTGTCGTAGGGTTGTCTGACGCCGGAATATCAGTGGAGTTGGGAGAAGTGTCCCACATACTCGGCATCTTGAAAGAGACCGACTATGTTGAGATTACACCTTATGCATACCGATATATGCAAGGAGATAACATCGGTAGCCAAATGACTCTCCCTTATGCTGATGAAATCGGCAAGAATGTCATCAAGGAAATAATCGCAAGCACCAAATGGAATAAGATTGAAAAAGTAAGCCCTCTCATTTAACAACTTAACAAAAAAGAAAGAGTTATGAAAATACAATACGCATCTGACCTCCATCTGGAGTTTCATGAAAACAGCCGTTGGCTGAAGGAGAATCCGCTGATAGCAGCCGGAGATGTTCTGATATTAGCCGGAGACATAGGCTATCTCGGTGATGACAACTACAGCAGTCATCCCTTTTGGGACTGGTGTGCCGAGTCATTTAGGCGGACTGTTGTCATCCCCGGCAACCATGAGCTATATAAGAGCTTTGATATAAACGACCTTCACGAGGGCTGGCAGCTCGAAATTCGGCGCAATGTCAAGGTGTGCTATAACTGTGTGATTCCGTTGGCTCTGGACATCGACCTTATCGCTTCAACCCTTTGGGCAAAGATACATCCTTATGATGAATATCAGACCGAACGCGGAGTAACGGACTTCCACCGTATCAGAAACGGACAGTTCCGTCTTTCGGCTCAGCGCTTCAATCAGGAACATGAGCGTTGCCGCGAGTTCATCGAAAGAAGTGTAGCGGATAGTCAAGCCAAGCACATCGTAGTTGCTACTCACCACGTGCCGTCATCCGAACTTATGGCAGACGAGTTCAAAGGCAGCCCGATAAACGGAGCTTTTACTTCCGAACTTGGCGACTTCATCACCAACAGCCGTATCGAGTATTGGATTTACGGTCATTCGCATCGAAATATAAACAAAACCATCGGCAATACCCGGTGCATTTGCAATCAGCTTGGTTACACCTTCCATGGTGAACAGACCGATTTCCGCCGGGATGCCTTAATAGAAATAAATGACAATGAACTTCAAGTTTGACGGTGACCGGTTGTTCTTCACTTCCGACACCCATTTCAATCACACCAACATACTGCAATATTGCAATCGTCCGTTCAAAACTATAGGTCAAATGAACGAAACCATCATCACTAACTGGAACAATTTGGTCGGTCCTGATGATGTCATATTCCATCTGGGTGACTTCTGCCTCGGAGGAGCTGAAGAATGGAATAAGATTCTCGACCGTCTGAACGGCAGAATCTACCTTATCCTTGGCAATCACGACCTCAAGAATATCCGACAAGGAATAATTGATCGGTTCGAGCATGTCGCAATATCGATGTGCATTCAGGTTGGGAAGAAGAAAATATACCTGAACCACTTCCCTTATCTGTGCTTCGAGGGCGGCTATCATAACGACGTCTGGCAATTGTTTGGGCACGTACATACACGTCCTTCAAATACCGGGATTGACGCCGGACGTCTTAAGTACCTCTTCCCGACACAGCTTGATGTAGGTGTAGATAACAATAATTTCATGCCTCTGTCTTTCGATGAGGTCCGCGCCAGGATTCAAAGGCAGATTGAGCAAAACTCTAAACAAATGACAAAATTATGAGCGGAGGACATTTTGACCATAAGCAATTTTGGATTCGCGAAATTGCTGATACAATCGAGCGAGACATCGCGTTGGCTCTTCAACCAAAGCCGGAGATGGTCCACGAAGATTACTGGACCATTGATGAGATGGATCGCTTTGCGTCTTCGCATATATATCTGAGCTACAATAGAAATTTGAATCATACGAAGAGGCTGAAGCATATCTGACGCAGCGCGAAGAGGTGGTAAGAGCTGAATCGAAATATGCCGAACGCTTTTTCAAGGATGATATCACTTTTCAATCGAAGGTGAAATTTATGTGCAGAACTAAAGACGGAGAGCGTATTCCCGTGTTATATGCTATTAAGCATTGCGTCTACGACCACTATCCTTGCGATGTAGACGTTCTTGAACTTGAAGATTCGACTTTGGAGACAATGAAAGATGCATACCGTCAGCTCCGCATAGCAGAAATTTATGCGCAGCGTGTGGACTGGATGATGAGCGGCGATGACTCTGAAGAAACGATGCAAAAGCGACTTCAGCACGAGCTTCAAGCTTTTGAAAAGGAATTCCAGACGAAAGACTGGAGTGCCTTGAACATTGATGATGAATAATACCTCACTGTGGCAAAACGCCCCAAGCCAATGATTCGGTTTGGGGCGTTTTGTTCAACTCAACACAGTGCAACCAGCCCAAGGATGAACCATGTCGATCCATCCCACCGAGAGTCATACTTTGTGCCTCCGAACTTTCCCATAATCATTGTCTTGTGTTATTATGCATATATGTTACTTGGTGGCAAATTTATTTCAGGATAATCTATCTTCCGGTTTTGTCAGAACCATCCCTCGCAATGTAGCCAAGTTTCTTAAGGCCGCAGATTTTACTGGTCGCAAGTTCGAATTCCCAGACATTATTCTCAATAAAATGTATGATATTTGAAATAATCTTTGTAAATTTGCGTCTAATATTAATTTCTAAACAATGGAAACAAATACAGACCGTCAAAAATTGAATAGAATAAAGGCTGTTTTAGCAGAAACTGGACATACTGGAAAATGGCTAGCGGTACAACTGGGGAAAGATCCAGTAACAATATCAAAGTGGTGTACTAATACTTCACAGCCAGACTTATATACACTTCAATCTATTGCAAATCTTTTGAATATAAACATTAAAACCCTTTTGGCTGATAATTAATCAGCAAACGCATATATTGATTATTTTAATGAGGTATTTTTGATAGAATGGCAAGAAATTGTAGGAATATTATTCGTGTGTTTGAAGGTTTCGCGGGATATGGCGGAGCATCTTTTGCCATGAAGAGATTGAATAAACGATTACCACAGATTGAATTTAAGGTAATAGGATATTCAGAGATTAATCAGTCTGCAATTGATTTATATAATGCCAACCATTTCAACGCTAAAAAGAATAAGCCGCTAACAAACTGGGGAGACATAACGAAAATTGATGCAAAGAAATTACCTGATTTTGACATGTTTACGGGTGGCTTCCCGTGTCAGCCATTTTCCACCGCTGGAAATATGCGTGGGGAATTGGATCCAAGAGGCTCTTTGTTTGCAGACATTATTAAAATATGTCAAGAAAAGAAACCCAAATTTATTTTTTTAGAGAATGTAGTTAGCCTTAAACGTGGTCGTTTTAAACCTACTTACGAAGCTATACTTGGTATATTTGATGCAATTGGATATGATGTATGTACAGAAACGTTGAATTCAAAAGATTATGGAGTCCCACAGAACCGAGAAAGGCTTTGGTTCTTTGGAATACGTAAAGATATGGGAGGTTTGCCTAAAGATTTTAGCATGACTCCTCCCAAACGCCCGTTGGAACATTTCATCGAAGAATACTTAGATACGAATCCCAATGAAGAATTGTATAGGAGTGAACAACAAATTGAACATATAAAAATAATTCATAACAAACCAGAGAATTATTTCGATGTCTCGGAACGTCTTTGCTATGATTATTACAATAAACGTATTCGGACTGATCGTATCTGTATGACTATTACACCCCCTAATCATAATGTTGTGCGAATTGTTGAGCCTCCTATCAATGGAAAAGATAGATTTCGTAAATTATCGATAGATGAACATTTTAGATTAATGGGGTTTATTCTCAATGATCAGAAACGGGAGATTGTATTCCCTCAGAATCTCAGTTATATACAATTGGGAGAAAGAGCTGGAAATGGATGGGAAATAAATATAGTCACAATCCTTTTAGAATTCATTTTTCGACAAATTGAAGCCAATGATTGATTACAAGAATAATAAAATAGCAGAAGCTATACCAGAAGCGGCTTCAATGATTGAGACCTTCCGAGCTATTGGTTATAGTCTTGAAACCGCAGTCGCAGATATTATAGATAATTCAATAGCTGCTGGTGCGTCTTATGTTCAAATTGAACGTAAATGGAACGGCTCAAAATCATGCATAATAATAAGAGATGATGGCAGTGGAATGACAAATGAAGAATTAATCAATGCCATGAGACCAGGCGCAAAGAGTCCACTTCAAGTAAGAGATAAAAAGGATCTTGGTCGTTTTGGCTTAGGCTTAAAAACAGCATCATTTTCACAATGTCGAACATTAAGTGTGATTAGTAAAAAAGATGATATAGTATCTTTTTGGACATGGGACTTAGATTATATTGCGGAATGTAATAAATGGAATTTAATTCATTGGATACCAAATGAATTTGATAATGCTTTTGATGATATTAAGTCGGGGACGATTGTCATTTGGTCAAATCTAGATCGAGTCATTCCGGTAAATACTTCTAAGGATGATGTTTCTGCAAAGGAACGATTTTCCTCTCGGCTACAAAATGTTTGTAATTTCCTTGCTATGACCTTTCATAGATTTATAGAGGACCAAGAATTGTCTATTATTTGGGGAAGCCACGAAATTAAACCTTGGAATCCTTTTTGTCCAAATGAAACTAAGAGGCAACCTTTTCCAGTTGAATATCTTGCTGGGAATGTAGTCATGAATGGATTTGTTTTACCTCATAAATCAAACTTCTCTAGTGATCTCTCATATAGCGAAGCTGAAGGTCCTAAAGGCTGGAATGGCCAGCAAGGATTTTATGTATATAGAGGAAAGAGACTATTACTTTCTGGTGATTGGCTTGGACTTTTCCACAAAGAAGAATCATGTAAATTGGCGAGAATAGCTATAGACTTGCCAAATGACCAAGATGCCGAGTGGCAGATTGATATAAAAAAGTCAAAGGCATTTCCTCCTATGTATTGTAAAGATCAAATTGAACAATATGCGAAAAGCGTCAGAAATGCGGCAGAAGAAGTATTTCGACATCGAGGTAAAATTCTGAGACAACGTGCTGGACGTGAGTTTCAACCATTATGGCTAGAAAAGAATAAAGATTCTCACTGGACGTATGTAATAAACAGGAAGAGTCCTTTAATTAATCAATTGAAAGAAATGGCTCTTTCAGAACCTAAATTAGCCATTGAAACACTTTTAAAACTAATTGAGTCAAATGTACCAACAAAGACTATTTTCATCAATGAAGCGAGAGATGAAGATAGTGTGCAGTCTAATTATTCAATAGATATTGAAACAATAAAATCACTTTCTAAACGACTATTGAATGATTATATTAACAAAGGTTACTCATCGGCACAAGCTAAAAGCGCTTTAAAATTAATAGCACCATTTAATTTATACGAAGACATAATCGAAGGTTTATAATGAATACCAACAAATATATCGATATTTGCAGAGCCATAATCGGAGAAACAGATTCTGCTACTGATTTCGAGATTGATAACGCTATTAATCTCGCGGAGAAAGTCTATCCGGAAATACCCAAAGATATAGTAAAAAGACAATTACTAGCATGTTACACATTGCCTATATTGCCATATAAGACTCTTCTTAATTCAAATAATCCAGGTGGGGGTTGGTTTAGTGCTAATAATTTTGCATTAAAAGAATCCATATCATGGAATTTTTGGGAAAGATACCGCCGTTATCTTATTGAAAAAGAAAGATATCAGCCTGGCGTAATTTATCAGTTGGATCAACTAACAAATGATATCTTAGATAATCTCTTTAATCCAACAATTAAAGATACAATAATGTCAAAAAAAGGTTTAGTTGTTGGGCAGGTTCAATCGGGGAAAACCTCCAATTTTATTGGTTTAATATGTAAAGCAGTTGATGCTGGCTTTAATGTTGTGATAGTATTTGCTGGTTTACTAGATGATTTGCGCACACAAACGCAATCACGCCTTGAAAAGTGTTTTTTAGGATTTACAACTAAAGATATAAAGAAAATATATAATAATGAGAAAATTGGAGTTGGTCTGATTGATCCGAATCCATTAGCTCATGCATTTACCACCGTTGTTTCTGATTTCAAAGAAGCAACTATTAATTCACTAGGCGTAAATTTTCAGACCAAAGATCCTATATTGTTTGTCGTCAAAAAGAATGGCCGTATTCTTGAGAATTTGCGGAAATGGCTTTCCACAAAAAATCTCAGCACTAAATCAGTCCTTTTTATTGACGATGAGGCGGATAATGCATCTGTCAATACATCTAAAAACAAAGACAAAGCATCTACAATCAACAGGAAAATAAGGGAGATACTATCGTTATTTCATCATAATGCATACATAGGTTATACAGCAACACCATATGCCAATATTTTTATTGATAGAGATAACGAGAACGACTTATTTCCGAGGAACTTCATCGTAAATTTACCAACACCACCGGCATATCTAAGTCCTGAAAAAGTTTTTGGTTTAGACAATGAGGATGATCATCCTCTTCCAATTGTTAATGTCGTCAATGACTACACAACTTTTGTTCCAGATAAACATAAAAAAGATGATATCGATTATCTGAAATATCGGAACCTGCCTGAAAGTCTAAAATATGCTATCCGGTGTTTCATAATTTCTTGTGCGGTAAGAATTGCACGAGGGCAAGGGAATAAGCATAATTCTATGCTCATTCATTTATCTCGTTATCAGGTTTGGCAAAATAAAATAAAAGACCTCATTAAACGCTGCTTCAATTTCTATAAAAATGAGATTATGGCAGACGATCCGGATATCTATGCACAATTAAAAAAGGATTTTGAAGAATGTTTTATATGCGGAACTGGTATAAAAAGAAGAGAATTCCAATCTTATGTGCATACAACAGATGAAATACTTTGTTCAGAGCACAAAGTTCTCAAGTCGGGGATAACTCGCATGGATTGGGATGAGGTCAAACCACATCTGTATAATGTAGTTACCAAAATTGAAGTAAAGGCTTTGAATGGTGCATCAGAAGATATCCTAGCATATGAAGACCACGCAGAAGACGGTTTATATGTTATTGCAATTGGAGGAGATAAATTATCTCGAGGTTTAACATTAGAAGGTTTAACCATAAGTTATTTTTTGAGAGCCTCGAAAATGTACGATACTCTTATGCAAATGGGGCGTTGGTTTGGATATCGCAATGGTTATGTGGATCTTTGCAGGCTGTTTATTAGTGAAGAAATTAATCATTGGTACAAAAATATCACTTTAGCTAATAATGAACTTCGAGAGGAATTTGATTACCTTTGGGAAAGCAAAGGCAGTCCTCAGCAATATGCCATGAAAGTAAGAAAAAGCCCGGGCCTACTTATTACATCACCATTAAAAATGTTTTCTACTAAAGATATACAAATATCATGGGCATCTACCCTGGTAGAGACATATTCATTAAATAGAGACGAAGAATCAAGGTCACATAATTTCGCTCTAACAGATAAGTTTATTCGAGATTTAGGCTCTAGATATCAAAGGAACGGCATAGATGACCCCCGTGGATTTCTATGGGTCAATATTGGCTCGGACTTGATTTGTAACTTTATTACAAATTTTAAGATTGCAGATACATCAAGAATAAAAATGGATTTTGAACGAATGTCAGATTATATAAAGAGCTGCGTACATCAATATGGGGAGCTTACTAACTGGCGTGTTCTAGTTAGAAACAATCAGGAAACAAACAAGTCTACTGCTGACACTTCGGACAGAGTAGAATATAGCTTCTGTGATGGAGTGATTCGTGGACTATGTACAAATCGAACAAGAGTAGGAATCCCTGATCAGGATGACTATGTATATAATTTAAAGAATTATCATCTCATCTCTGGTCCTAAGGATGAGTTTATTGATATAGAAATTCTTGGTGAAAGCGATTCTTATCTTTCTCCTGCATTAATAGAGACACAAAACATAAAACGAGAATTACATTCAAGGAATCCAAATGTAAAAGAATGGAATGAAAGTTATCCATCACCTACCTTGGTTCGTCAAAAATATAGACCATCAGATATGCCGCTTTTGATTATTTATCCATTGAACCCGGTTAAGGCTAATATTTTGGACTCAAGGAATCAACTAAAAGAAGGAATCTCTCAATATAAATGCTCGGATTTACCGTTCATTGCATTTGCAATAGTATTCCCGTCAAGCAGTAATTCCAGCGGTGTTACTTATGTAGTCAACGAGGTAAAGGACCTTATTGAAACTGAGATTAATTTTGAATCAGAAAACGACAATACATATCCAGATGAATAACAAAGTCGAAATATTGTGGACCGAGCTGCATAATAGTAAAGCGTCCGGACTTCTGAAGCGTTTATTTTCCGGAGAATTTGCTATACGGATATATTGCGTTTATAATAAACAAAATAGATCTTTTGGCATAGGATTATCCTTTCCTAAAACAATTAAAGTGAATCTAATGCCATTTTCTTCGTTGAGCAAATTAAAAATTGAGATTTTTGAAGACACAAGCTTCGAAAATAGTGCTATACTTTGTGCAACCATCGATGATTCAGACAGATATGATATCTTTTCTTGTCTTTGTGAAAATGTCATTAATGCATTATATCGGTGCTCCTCAATAAAAGAAGCCGTTAAAACATTTGTAAATACACTATTGTATTGGAAGAGTTTATTTGACATATCAAGGACTAAAGGACTTTCTAAAGAAGAACAGCAAGGGTTATATGGGGAACTTCATTTTCTTGAAATGTGTCTTAAACATAAACCAGACAGACTTTTAGAAATTTTACAAAGTTATGTTGGATGCAATAGGGCTCTCCGAGATTTTCAAGGGAAAAACTGGGCTCTAGAAGTAAAAACGACAGCATCAAATAGCAGACAAAAATTAACTATCAATGGTGAACGCCAATTGGATGATAGTCTCATTGAAAAACTGTTCTTATACCATTGTCTAGTTGATGCATCACAGAACTCTGGTGAAAGCTTGATTGATATAATTCACTCAATAAGAGGACTAATTCATTTAAATCCCTACTTGGTCTCCTTATTTAACTCCAAGCTATTTGAAGCCGGTTATAATGATGAGGATGAAAACTTATATAGAAATAAATACTATAAAATAAGGAATGATTCTTTTTATCACATACATGGAGATTTCCCTAGAATATGTGAGAACGAATTACGTCAGGGAGTCGAAAATTTAACATATTCAATTACAACAGCACAATGTGATTCATATATTGTACCACAATCAATCATATTAAATAATTGTACTTGTTATGACTGAAATCGATAAATTTTATACTTCTTTCACAAACGAGATTTCTGTTACGCAATTATCTGATGAGGATGGCGCATCTCAAGAACAAGTATTTACTCGATTGTGCCTAGATGCTTTGATTCAGGCTAATGAAACAGAGCACCCCGTTCTCGCGTATGATGAAAAAGGCATAGGAACACGGAATCAACATAAACTAAATGCCTATGCAATTTCAGCCTCTTTAGAGACTTTAGACCTATTTGTCTCAATCTATTCACCTTCTGTTTCTATAGAATCTATGGATAAATTGTCCATAGATAGGGCTTGCACTAGAGCCCAAAACTTTTTTTCTAAATGCATTAACGGAAATTATGAAAAGGAACTAGCAGAGACTTCTCAGGTTTTCGAGCTAGCTCATCTGCTAAGATCTTCAAAGGAAATAGTAGATAGCTTAATTCGAATAAACATCTTTATCCTTACAAATAAAAGATACAAAGGAGAAGCACCAAAACTTAAAGAGATAGGAAACTTTACAATGTTTGTCAATATAATTGATATTGACAAACTTTATAGCATTTCTGAGATGTCTCGACTCCCGATACATCTCGATTTACAAGAGTATAGAATTACGCCACCCTGCCTCGCTGTCCCTACTGAAACAGAAAAGTACAATGCTTATTTAACATGTTTGCCCGGATCGTTTTTAGCAGACCTGTATAAACGATATGGGTTTAAATTATTGGAACAAAATGTCCGATCCTTCCTTCAATTTAGAGGAGGAATTAACAGGGGTATTCGTGACACGGTAATGAAATCGCCATCTATGTTTTTTGCGTATAACAATGGAATTTCCGCTACCGCGGATTCAATTGAACTAGATGAATTACAATCAAGGATTATAAAAATTAACAATTTACAGATCGTAAATGGAGGACAGACTACTGCAACTCTTTTCTATGTGTCTAAAGACAATAGAGCGAATTTAGCTAATGTTCTTGTCCCAATGAAAATTTCTGTCATAAAAGACAAAGTTAATTCATATGAAATAATTAAATCCATATCAAAATACGCGAATACACAAAACAAAATAAACGATGCTGATTTATCTGCGAATGAACCGATTCTAGTTGAGATTGAAAAAATCTCTAGGTATATGCTGACTCCTATATCTGTTAAGTCTAATATACAACATTATTGGTTTTTTGACCGAATCAGCAAACAATATGACAATCTCCTTGCATTGGAAAGTAAAACAAAATCTAGAAAAAAAGCTTTCTTATGCAAATATCCAAAGTCTTGCAAATTCACAAAATATGAATTAGCAAAATATTATAATTCGTATCATGAATTAATTGCGGGGGACAAGGTACTGGTTGGACCTCATTGTGTTGTTGATGGTAACGAAGTTAACTTTCGAGCATTTCGCGATTATATAATGCCAACGTTAAATGTCAATCAAATATTCTTTGAGGATTTAATAGCAATAGCAATTTTGTTCAAAGAAGTAGACAGACGTCATGGAACTAAGCGCAGTAAAATTGCACCTATTGGTGATATGAAGCAGGTCATGGTCCCATATAGTATTGCTTTATTGAAACTGGCAACGAATGGATACCTTGATTTGGAAAAAATTTGGAGAAATCAGGCAATTTCTGAAGAGTTATCCGATTATATGTATCATCTAATGGTAAGATTAAATAAATTTTTAATAGACAAATCTCCAAGAACTAACATCATTGAATGGGCTACAAAAGAGGATTGTTGGAAGTTTGTTAAAAACGAATTCAACATTCCTATATTGTCAACGATTCAGCAGGACTTGGCATCCCGAGAGACAATAGAAGAACGGTATAAATCAGATGATTCTATAGACGCCGAGTCCCTGGAGATGTCTAAAAGATTAATAGAATCTACAAGTGTAGAAACTTGGTTGGACATTTCTAAGTGGGGGAATGATTCTGGTTGTATTTCACTGCCTGATACAAATATTATACGTAACATTGCTCATAAGCTAAAATTTAAATACAAATTGAATGCAAGAGAAATTTTAAAAGCGATGAAAGTTTATGAAATATGCTGCATGAATAATTATGATATTTTTTACCGAGATCTCAATAAAGATAGCGCAGAATGCCCATATCCCTTAGACTTTATAACAAAGATGGTCGCGTGGGATAAAACGCCCATTCTTCTTAAAAAATGGCAATTTAAGATACTCCAAAATTCATTGATTTCAAAAAAACAAAGTGCATTTAGATTCGCAGAGCTTGAGATACTTTACAAGTTCTTGCGTGATAATGGATTGGTAATCGTTAATGAATAGGGTGCACAACGTATTTATAATGTGCTATTTGTTGAAGTACGTTTTGGATCATAGAGTATATGGCAAAACAATTTAACATACGTAATTTACTTCCGTAATTACATTAGGAGTTTGTGATTGTAGATTCAATAAATACTCGCATATTCAAACAAAATTGAATACAAATGACATACAACGAGAGATATAAGAAGTTTGAGCAGTATCTCGCTTCCGAGGAACCGGGAGTGGAGGAACGTGCGCGTAACTGGTCGATGGCTATCGGCTTGCAGGATGTTGATGGTTTGAAGCCTTCGGAGTTTCTGCTTGAACAGGCAAAGGCAAATATCGAGGGTAAGATTTCGAGCGATGAGGTCGGCAAGCGGCTTGAGGAGTATTATAGCCAGAAGTCAGTCCGTGAGAAAGCGGAGGCTGACGGAACCTTTGAGGCAGACCGAGTGGCTGACCGAATCAATCTTCTTTTGAAGGAAAAAGCGTTCACGTTCTCGCCAATGGAGCTGTCTCGCATTCATGGTTTTCTTTTCAAGGGCATTCTGCCTCATGCCGGACAGTTTCGCATTTATAACATCACCAAAAGTCAATGGATTCTTGACGGCGATACAATTAGCTATGGCAGCGCCGATTCTTTGTTTGAACTTCTGAATTATGATTTCGGTGAGGAAAAGAAGTTTGATTATAGTAATGTGTCGTCAGTTGAAGCTATAAAGCATATTGCTAGATTTATTTCCGGAATTTGGCAGATTCACGCTTTCGGCGAAGGTAACACAAGGACCACTGCAGTCTTCCTTATCAAGTATCTTCGAAGTTTTGGATACGATGTTAATAACGAGAGCTTTGAAAAGCACTCATGGTTCTTCCGCAATGCCCTAGTTCGTTCTCAGTATAACAACATTCCAAAGGGAATATATCATACTTTTGAACCTTTAGAAAGATTTATGAATTTCGCCGTCTTCGGAATTCCGGCAGATCTTCGTAACCGCACTTTGCATATCCGTTGGGAGGCTCCAAAATGCCAAGATGTCACTTTGGATGGCGCTAAACGCCAAAATGATGTTTTGGAAATGTCAACATCTTTAAGCGAGCAATTATCCTTAAAAGAGATGGCTGTTATTCGACTTATAGATAAAGATCCCAAAATATCAATCGCCAGTTTAACTGCAAAAACAGGACTATCGCGGCGCACTATCGACCGCACTATCGCAGCACTGAAGGAGAAAGGCCTTGTTGCACGAACAGGTGCCAAAAACAACGCTACATGGACAATAATAGGTAAGCATTAACTCATCTACAATTTGTAGTTGAGATAATGCTTAGGAAAATTTCTGGATTATTGGTTCTATTATTATTATTAAGTGGACGGGATAGTAAGATTCTTATCTTCGCCCACCAAGACCGCGTTTGGGATTGGCTGGCTTAAGCATTTTGTGGGCTTGCATCATGCAGCGGTAGGCGAACTTTCGGTCATCTTCGTTTGGATCGCGGCCCCATGGTAGGTCGGATGATGAACCTCCACCACCACACGATTGGGCGAATTGGGTCGCTCCATCGAGATAGCCCATGAAGAGGTACATGGCGCATTTCAGTATCTCGTTGGGCTTCTCTGCCATGGCTGTAAGAAACTCACCATCGAACTCGGCTTTCTGCTCTGATGTCATGGCTGCCAACAGCGAACGCATGTCGACAACCGACCTGCCGAAGACTGCATCAGTCAATCTCATGCGTACCTGTTCTTGATTCTTTGCTGTGAAATCATGGAAGTCTCTTGCCGCATTGTCACGCTTCTCGTTGACGGATTCCAATTCTTCTTTGAGGTCTTTCAGTTGCTTATCGGCAGTCTTGAGTTTCTGACGCTTGTCTTCGAGTGTCGATACAGTAGTGCGCAGCTCTTTTTCAAGATCGGAGATTCGGCGATTCAGCTCTTCTGCATCGCCGTTCCCTGATTCAAGTTCAACCTGTAACTGGTCAATCCGCTCAATGAGATTAGCCTGCCGAGACTCAAGATTAGCTATCATTGTATTAAGACCTTTGCAGCGTTTCTCTGCCTGACGGATACCCGCATACAGTTCCCGTAAAGTCTCATGCTTTTCAGCTATCTCAATTTCCAGATCATTACACTCTTTATGGAGTTCCGCTCGATATTCTTCCGTTGAACGATGACGGGCGCCGGTCTCTGTTTTACTCTGTCCACGACCAAGTCCCCACTTCTCGTTGACTAATGCCAACTCATTGTGAAGTTGAATGGTCCGTTCACGGAAATCGTTCTTGTTATTCCCGGCGAACAGCTCCTTGTACGAAAACTTATTTTGCTGCGTGATAGGCAACAATGTGCAATGTATATGCGGATTTTTCTCGTCCAAGTGAACATAGAACCCGATGATGTTTTCTTCGCCCCACTTGTCGCACGCGAACCTGTAAATATCCGTTGCCCATTCCTCGATGTCTTTACAGCGAGTGATGGATGAATTGTCCGCGTTATGTTCCAGATTGACCGTCTGATTACCGAAGGCAAGTCGGTGCATCTGGTCACGGCTTCCTCCGAAGATGATGTTGACAACAGTGCGACGATTAGGCTCCTTGCCTTTGCGTTTCATCTCCTCATTCGGGTCGATGATTCCACGCACCCTCAGAGTTTCGCGCATCCTGTTAGGTATACTTTTGGATGTATCAATAGGTTGAACAATGCCACCCTTGGCAATCTCAAAATTGAGATGAGCACGGGTTATATCATAATTGCCGTTCTTTGCGGCACGTTCCCAGTTCTTTTCCGACCACCTTCTCTGGTGTTCGTTCGACTGGAGTGTTGTAATGCCCGCTGACGGGCTGCAATCTAAAACCTGTTTGGCCATCTGATTGAATTATAAAGGTTAAACATGTTGTTACATGTGCCTGAGCTTGCTCTTGAAAGGCCTGCCGATGCGGCAACTCCCCGACGATTTTTAATCAAAGGGGGGAAGTAGGCTCCGTCCACATTGCTTAATGTGGCAACTGCGCGCAAGCACGTTATCTAAAAGCCATCCTGTACGAAGTCCAAAGTGTTTGTCCAGATTATAGCCGGAGAGACGCGCAGTGCATGTCTGAGAGGCCGGAATGGATACTTGAAACTACATTGGCATCGACGATTCAGAGAGCAAGCCCAGGCGCGTATTAAAGACTGTCGTTGATGAAATCGACCTTCAAATGGATGAAGAGGCCGTAAAGCGCATACATGGCGTCCTTAATAGAGATTGGGGTTGTGCTATTATCAACGAGCTCCAGTCTTCCATTGGGGTCGGTGCAGTAGACTCTGATTAGTTTGAACCACATCGCCCAGTTTCCGGATAGGCATTCCGAAAAGATGTGCTCAAGACAGACAAGGCTATAGGAGTCGGCCACTTCGGGAATGGAGGGTGAGTTCACATACCATTTCGAAATCAGTCGCCTAATCAGTAAGTATTGAAAGTCTGTTATCCTCTTCGAATACGCATCCTCGTTTGAGCGGTCGAAAGAAGCAACTGCATCTTCGATTATTTCGGCGAGTTCGGAATCGTCAATTATGCCACATAGCCATTCGTCTATCTTGTAATAAAGTAGCACCGCCATATCGAATGTAGTCTGGAGCTTTTTAGGAATTGTCGAATGTTTGGCATCGTCACGCTCTGCAGTCATGGTGATGAGTGTGCGACCGCTGAACGGAGTCTTTGACAGCATACCGAGTGTCTCTAATTTGTCAAGGAACTTGCGCACGGCCCCACAGGACCAGCCCCATCGTTTAGCCAGATTGGTAATCAAAATTACGAGCTGGCCAGCTTCCGGATTGACGGTCTGTCCATAAGCCGACTCATAAGTGGCTGTTGCTACCGCAGCATCATGCAGAAGATTGAGATAAGCATCAAGTTTCGATGTTCTGAACGTCGTTGGTTCCGCGAGATGGTTAAGCATTTCCGGAGTGAGTCTCACACACAATGTTCCGGTGTGAGGGATTTGATGGTTGTATTTGTTCTTTGTCATAAAATGATTTGTTAATTAAAAAGTATTTATGGCATGAATTATAAGAGGTTAATTACAAATTGAAGATGGAGATATAAGTGTAGACGTTGCCTGAAGTAGGGAGCAATGGACGCCTTTGTTGCCGAGAAGTGGTATTTCTTGTTGCCGAATAGGAGTGCGCTCGCTATCTTTTACACTCAAGAAAATCCTTTTCTCTATCTTTTGATAAGTGGTTTAGTAGCAGTATTCGTTTGCGGTTTGCCATACCTGGCAAGTTCCTCCTCTGTCATCGGTTCAATGGATGTCAGTTTACAGTCAAAGTCGTAATACAGCTTCATGAAGTTGTGGTAGATTTCGGGATTGTTCTTACGCCAATGAAGCTTGATCTCCTCAAACTCGCGGTACATCGTCTCCTTATCCGTTGGCTTGGCACGGAGTATGAAATCGGCTATGTCAAGTCCGGCTTGGCGATCCTGCTCTGAAGGATTGAGTTGTCCCATATCGAATACAGAGACATCAACTCCGACTTTTGAGAGCATTTCTGCCTTGTCATTCCAGGTCTTCTCCATATTCAAGTCCGGCACAAGAATAACTTTTCGACCTGACAAGACTTTCGATGCTTCCGGGTTGAGGCAACCGTTATTGCCACCACTGGCAAGCCAGAGGAAGTCAGGAAAGTACATAAATCCGACCAAGGCTGTTTTCTCTGATTCCACGAGCATGATGTGTGTGTCAGTATATTGAAGCAAAAGATGCTCGCCGAAGAAACATTGAGTAAGCTTGAAATTTTCAGGCTTCTCGCGCCATAAGGAATGAGTCCAGTTTATCAAACTGCGTTCTGATGTCTTCACGCGGTGTCCATCCGGTCCATATTTGATAATCTTGCCAGTTCTGACGTTTCCGTCAATATCAATTTGCCAAAAGATAGTCGATCCGTTCCATAAGCAAGCCGTGCCGACTTTGTATTGTTGGAAGGCGTTCCTTACTTTTTCTTCTCCAACTTTCATGCAAAGGTATTTGAAGAGGGCATTGGATTCGCAACCTTTAAGGGAATGCATCATTAATTCCTGCGGCATGAAAATAAGAGGCTTTGGTTCAATCGGTTTTAATGGAAGGGATTGAATAGCGAAAGTTCGGTTATCTTCATAACTCTTAGGCCGCTTTTCAGGATGTTCCTGAAAATATCGAGCCGGAGAATGGTCATGCTGACTGTTGCAGCCCGAATGGTCGCACCAACCGATGTCTTCCGGGAATGCGACTTCGCCAAGACTGTCAACATATAGATTGAAAGACTTACGCCCACAATCCGGGCACCTGACTTTACAACCGGGGAAATATTTTCGTAGATGGAATCTGTAATCTTTCATTTGAAACAGGGTGTTGTAATGCACATTGCACGTTGCACATGATGCACATAGACGATTGGTGCAAGTGCAGAAATGCAGAAGTGCAACGTGCAATCAGTTATAGTTCTTTTTGTAGTTGCCTTTGGATATGCATGCGATATGTCCGCTTTTGACGAGCTTCGGAAGATCGTGCTTGACCGTACTTTCGCTCATACCGAATTTCTTGCCTATTGATATAGCCTCATGTGTCTTGAACTCATCAGGAAGAGCCTTGAGATATTCGGCTTTAACGGTTGGCAACGCGCTTTGAGACAGGTAAGGTTCCAGATCACTATAACAGGTCTCATAAAACGTATTGAGTTTTATAGCCGCTATCATAGCTTCAAGAGACACGATTTCACCATCCGACTCATAGCAAGCCCATGATAAAAGTTGCATTACAAGAGCCATTCGTGGAACCTGATAGTCCCATTTGGCAGTCCTTGTGTTGAGCAGCCTTTCATCCTCAATCTCATTCTGAAGCTGTGCGAATTCGTTATGCCAATCCACAAATCTCTCGGCAGCCGCGCTTGAGAGTTTAACGATAACTGAATGGCGCTCACCGGACACACCGTTAGTATCAGGTTGTAGTTTCATCAGTCGGTCGATGACTTCTTTCCATATCGCTTCCGGATTATAACTGTCTTCCTTGGTGGGCACTGTTTTACTCCACAAGGGAATCTTGTTGTCCTCGGATTTGACAAAGATAAATCGGTCGATGAATCCATTCTTTATGAGATTCTGCTTTGCCAATTCCGGAAGCATAGTCGCCTGAGTAGTTCCTATAAGGCTTACACAGGGATATTCTATTGATAATGATTGAGTCTGCTCCTTTCTGGAATTTATCAGTTGCCCGTTTGTGAAAATGGACAGCATATCAGTAATCAATGAACTGGTATTGTATCTGTCTGCGGTGCGGAAGAAGCCGATTATCTCGTCATACTTCACGCAAAGACCTCTGAAATTGTCCGCATGCAGCTTGACCATCGCTTCCTGTGTGAAATCAGAAATCAAAGTTCTGATCAATTTAGGCGCCACTGGCGGTTCTCCTTGAGAATTTGATTTCTCGTATTGAGCTTTCAACGCTTGGTATTCTTTATATTGCTCTGCATACACCTTTTCCCGTTCACGGTCAATGTCGCAGAGTGGGCGGAAAGCGAATTCCAACGGTGGCGTTTTCCCGATGCCAGGTCTGCCAACAAGTATCATATAGAACATCGGAGCGACTTCCCAACCTTCACGAGACCGGATTCTGCGCGAATTGCCAATAGCGGCAGCGGCCGCCGTTATCATACAGCTCGCTACGAACTCCAGCTTGAAGCTACGGTGTTTCACCAGATGCAAAATCAGTTTCTGCATCTTTTGAGGGAACACCTCCAATGGAAAACTCTCACGTGTTATTCCTTGTGATGTCCGCGCAAGCGCATTGCCGATGGCAAGAGTGGAGATTAAATTTTCAGCCATATTATATCCCCAGATTACCAAACGATTTAGGCTTTCGGCGAAC
>ERZ836877.3021-NODE-3021-length-19978-cov-3.384279_pt1 | contig 19978 bp, 17 predicted proteins | sample MGYA00519469_ERZ836877 | MGnify/ENA primary metagenome ERZ836877 (study PRJEB31850, sample SAMEA3708809) | human gut metagenome | biome: human gut; feature: human-associated habitat; material: faeces | place: China | collected 2014 ... | reverse complement strand
GATGTCGGCCGAATTGAAGTTTATGTTTACATATCTGACGAGATAGTAGACCCATGTAATCACCGAAATCACAATGGCGCCGGCGAGCAGAAGCCTTATCTGGAATTTGGACTCGTGGTAAAACAGCGTCGCCACAAGTCCGTCGCCGCTGTAGTATCCGTGTGTCCTCCGGCAGTTACGGCAGTATGTGAGATTCTGCCCGGCGAAGAGGGCATAGGCACTCATGGCGATGACGACCGGGAATAGTATCAGCGAGGTGATGTAGGGCTGCGACGGGTTGAACATCGGGTCGTCAAGCATGTTGCCGAAGAACCATTCGGCGGCCATGAGGTTTATGGCCAGCATGACCGTGGCGGTCCAGAAAAGCACTTCAGACGCCAGCCTGACGACAAGGCCGCAGGCTTTCAGGGCCTTGCGGGCATTGTCGGCTCTTAGCGTCAGCACAAGGCCGTATGATATGCCGTAGACGATGAACGGCAGCCATATCTTTGGGACAATCAGGGACAATATCACGACAAGAGCCAAGGCTCCCGAGGCCAGAATCCACTTGAGCCACATGTTGAAGATTGTCGCGATTGAAATTATATGGTTTTGAGACATTTTATCGTTATTTGTATTAGCAAAGATACGAAAATAATGTTCAACGTCGTCCGGCTACCATATTTTTATTAAGGAAGTCGAGCATTTTGGCGTAGACGACTGCACGCGAGTTGCAGCCGTAAATCGAGTGGTTCATGCCGGGGAAGATAAACATGTCGCAGATGCCGCCGTTGAGCTGGAGTTTTGATACGAAGTTATAGGTGTTCGAGATATGGACGTTGTCGTCGGCAGTGCCGGCCATGATGAGCAGCGGGCAGGCGAGCGAGGCGGCGCGGCGCAACGGCGCGCTTTTGGCATAGCCGTCGAAGTTCTGCTGTGGTGTGAGCATGTATCTCTCGGCATAGACTGTGTCGTAAAAGCGCCAGTCGGTGACTGGAGCGATGGCGACGGCGGCAGCGTATGGCGAGTTGTCGGCGGTGGCACACATCAGGGCTTCGTAGCCTCCGTAGCTCCAGCCGTAGACAGCGATGCGCGACGGGTCGACAAAAGGCAGGGTGGCTGCATAGCGGGCGGCGTTGATCTGGTCGATGGTCTCGTAGTGGCCGAGCTGTTTGTAGACGATGTCGCTGAAGGCGCGTCCGCGTCCGCCTGTACCGCGTCCGTCGACGCAGATGACGGCATAGCCGTGTTCGGCGAAGTAGTAGTCCCAGTCGAGACTCCAGCGGTTGACGACGCTCTGCGAGCCCGGGCCGCTGTACTGGCTCATGACGACGGGTGCTTTGGCCGACGATGCGCCGACGGGGCGGATCATATAGCCGTTTAGCGTCACACCGTCAGAGTCGAAGGTGAAAAATTCTTTGACAGGCAGGTTCTTGGGTATGGCGGCGCGATAGGCGGCATTGTCTTCGACTGTGCGTATCGTCTTGCCGTTGCTGCCGACGAGTGTGTAGACCGGCGGTGTCGTGATGTCGCTGTGACATAAAACAGCCTTGTCACATCCGGGGGCGAAGACGGCTGTCGACCAGCCCTTGTCTTTCGAGATGGTCGTGACGACGCCTTTGCGGTCGAGACGGCAGACGGTGCGGTCGAGCGGGGTGGGCAGCGCGGCCTGATAGTAGCGGTTGCCGAGGGCGTCGCTGCCGTAATAGGCGGTTATGTCGGCGTCGCCTGCGCTGATGCGGTTTAGCTCGACTCCGGCGTAGCTGTAGCGGTAAAGGCAGCTGTAACCGCTCTTCGACGAGTTGATGACAAAGCCGTCGGCTTCGAGGACGATGTCTTCGTAGGTCTCGGGGGCTATCCATGCCTTCGAGTCTTCGACGTAAAGCGATTTGACAACTGTCGATCTGGGGTTGACGCTATAGATTTCGAGACGGTTCTGGTCGCGGTTGAGGCTGGCGACAATCAGCAGTGACGAGCCGGGAGCATAGGCTATGCGCGGGATATACTCGATGGCTTTGTCAGACAGGGTGATGTCGGTCGTCTTGCGGTTGTCGACGCTGTAGCTGTGGAGCGACACGCGTGAGTTGGGCTCGCCTGCGACGGGATATTTATATGTATAAGAGCCAGGGTAGAGTTCGGCTTCGGTGTTGTTGTCGCATGCCGACCAGTAGACGGGCATCGTATAGGCCGGGACGTCGGTCTCGTTATATTTTATGTAGCAGAGTGTCGAATTATCGGGCGCCCAGGCCATCGAGCAGGTGGTGGTGAACTCTTCTTCATATGTCCAGTCGCTGACACCGTTGATGATAGAGTTTATCTTGCCGTCGGTGGTGACGGCGACTTCGCTTTTATAGTCGATTTTCTTGATATGAATATTGTTGTCGCTGACAAAGGCCACCATTCGCGAGTCGGGCGAGAAGAGTGGCGAGCGCTGGCGCTTGTGGTTCTGAGACAGCGGGCTGAGTATTCGCGATTTGACTTCGTAGACATAATATTCGGCAGTGAACGAGCGGCGGTAGACGGGTGTGTCGTTGTTGTAGACGAGAATCTTCGACGCGTCGGGACTCAGGACAAAGCCTGAGATGCCCTCGATTGAGTTTTCGCGCGTCGTCGTGACGTCGAAGTATTTTTCGATAAGTTTGCCTGACGCGGTGTCGAAGCGGTCGATGCCGCGGCGGTCGGGCGAGACGACGAGATAGCTCGCTCCGTCGGGCATGAAGACGAAGTTGGCAGGCGCCGCCGGACGGTTTGCCGGATAGACATAGGGCGCAATGTCGTCGACGACGGGATTTTTGGCTGAGGCGGCTGTGACGCCGGCGATGGTTGCAAGAAATATGGCGATTGTCTTTTTTGTCATAGGATGATGGTTTTTAGTCATTAAAATAGTGACATCTGCGCGTCATTGTCGTTGTCGTGGCGGCGACGGCGAGAGTTGCGTGTTTCGTCGCTCTCGCTCTCGCGGGCCGTTCTGGCGGCGACGACGCGGGTGGTGTCGGTTGTTTCGATGACAGGACCGAGGCTGAAGCTCTCTTCGATCTCGATCAGGTCGGTGTCGGAGATTTTCGGCGAGACGAGGTCGTCGCCGGCGCTGAGGTCATCTGAGCCGCTGTCGATGTCGCCGAGGACGACCGGGGTCGTCGGCGAGGCTTCGAGTTCGGCGATGCGGCGGCGCAGGGTGTCCTCGGTCTCGGCCTGCAGGGCGAGATTGCGCGCTATGGTGTCGCGCAGTGATGCGGCCTCGGTCTCGAGGGTCTCGATGCTCTGTTTCTGTGATTCGATTTTTTTGTCGCGCTTGGCGATGACTTCCTCGATGAGCGACATCTGCTGTTCGACGGCGGTGAATTCGGCGCGCAGCCGCTCGGCTTCGTCGGCTTTTTTGTTCGCTGCGGCGAGAAGCTGTTCTTTTTCTTCAAGTTCTTTGCGCAGGTCGGCTGTTTTCTTGCGCATGTCTTCGACCATTGCGTCGGCGATGTCCTGTTTGGCTTTGAGGGTGTCGAGAGCTTCGGTCAGTGCGGCGTTTTCGGCTGTCAGTTTTTCGAGACCGGCGGTGTCAGATCCGGCGGGGCTTTCTTTGAGCTGACGGCGCAGACTGTCGACTTCGGCGCGCAGGCGTTCGGTGTCGTTTTCGACGACTCCGGCGGCCTTGATTTTGTTTAGCAGGCTCTTGTTTTCGAGGTCATATTGCTCGCGCTCGGCTTCGAGTGCGGCTATCTGAGACTCGAGATCGTGGACGCGGTCGGAGAGCGCGCGTTTCTGGCGGTCAGCGCTCAGCTGCTGCTGGCGTATGTCGGCGTTTTTCTGCTCGAGGTCGTGGCTTTTGGTCTTGAGCGTGTCGATTTCGTTGCGTAGCGTCGTGTGCTCTGAGCTGAAACGGGTTTCGGCACGGCGGGCGGCCTGACTCTCGGCTTCGGCGAGGCGCTGTTTCAGCGAGCTGTCGAGGCTGTCGTAGATATATCGTTTCTGGGCGTCGGTGTCGACGGTTTCTTTGAGAAATGGCGGCAGAGACTCGTTGAAGAGATTGACGACGGCGGTGAAGATGTCGGCGGTGAGATTTTCATCGTTCCGAGGGGCGTAGCCCTCGGTGTGGCCTGTGTCTGACGCTGTCGCGGAGGCAGTCCCGGCGGCGCTGTCTTCGTCGCTGTCGGCGAAGATTTCGTCGTTTTCGTCGTCAAAGCCTAAATAATGTCTCAGTTTTTGGATGAATGCCATTGTCGTTGTGTTTTATGGTTTTAGTTTGTGGTCGTCGGTGGCTGCCGGTTTGAAGACGACACCGGCGCCGCGGCGTCCGTTTATGGCTATGTGGAGAGGTGTGTCAAATTCGATTATGCGCAGATGGGCTGTCTCGGCGGTTGCTTCAAGTGAGTCGAGATAGGCTGTGTCATAGAAGCCGTCGTCGCTGAAGGGGTTGATTGTGAAGTAGCCCACGCCGAAGGATGTGAGGTTGTGGAAGAAGTGTGTGCCCTGGCTCGGCTCGATGCGGTAGTTGTCGAGCGAAGACTCGACGATGAGCCGAGCACCGGCGATGTCGGGCCAGCGCACGGGTATGCCGAGGGCGCTGTCGCTCGAACCCCAGCGTCCGGGGCCGATGAGCACATAGCCTTTGCCTTCTTTGACCATGCGGCTGTTTATCTCGGATATCTCGCGGGCGATGGCGGGGTTGTCGGCCGAGTTGAAGCTGTCGGGTCTGACATATATGATTGTAGAGACGCCGTCGATGTTGCCGTGGCCGAGGGCGGTGTTGCTGCTGAGTATCAGCTGTGAGCTGTCGATGTCGACGATGCTGTCGTCGACGATTTCCTTCTTGTCGATGATGGGCCTTATCTGGAGCCAGTAGAGGTGGCCTTTGATGCCCTGGTCGGTGGGTTTGCCGTTTATGATGCCGGCAAACTCGATCTCGATGGGGCGCTGCATCTCGGTCTGGCCGTTCTTGAGCATGAAGTCGATGGCCGGGGCGAGGGGCAGCACTTTGTCGCGCAGAATGTTGGCGAAAGTGACTACCCGGCGGCCGCGGCCGGGCATCTCGTAGTCGAAGAGCATTGCGCCGGCAGGGTCGTAGGTCGAGACGAGATAGCGCAGGGCGCCGGTGCCGGCGAAGTCCTGAACCGATTTTCTGACGATGTTGAAGCCGTCGTCTGACGACAGGCGCATCTCGGAGTTGTCGGGACCGAGAGCATAGAGGGTGGTCTGAGTGTCGCGCAGGGCCAGGTCGAGGGTCGATGTCTGCAGGACGCGCTCGGGATATCTGGGCGAGAAACGCAGGCTAAGGCCGCCGTCGACGATATATTTGCCGAGACCGATGGCCATCTCGACGACGCCGTCGGCGATGCTTTCCTCACCGATGGGGTAGTAGTTGAGCGAGCGGCCCACACCCGAGAACGACGGGAAGTAATAGTCGCCGTGATAGTCGCCGACGACTTCCTGAATGATGACGGCCATCTTCTCCTGGTCGATGACATTGCTCGTGGCCGACATATAAGCCTTGCTGGCCTTGAAGAAGACCGAGGCATAGACGCCCTTGATTGATTCGCTCAGCATCTTTAGGCGCTCGTAAGGGTCGGCAGTCCAGGGTATCATATATGTCGAGTAGATGCCGGCGAAAGGCTGGTAATGAGAGTCTTCGAGCAGGCTCGAGCTTCTGATGGCGAGCGGGCGGTCGATGACCTCGAAGAGGGCGAAGAAGTCTTCGATGAGCTTTTCGGGCAGACGGGCCGCGACGAAGGCCGAGAGTATCTCGTCGTCGGAGGCGTCGCTCAGAGCGATGGGATAGAGGCGGTTCGAGGCCATGAATTCGTCGAAGATGTCGGTGCAGAGCACGACTGTGCGCGGTATCGATATCGTGAGGCCCGAGAAGTTGTCGCAGACGGGATTTTTCTTTATTATTGAGTCGACGAAGGCCAGGCCGCGGCCTTTGCCGCCGAGGCTGCCCTCACCGATGCGGGCGAAGTTTGAGTAGTGGTCGAAGCGGTCTTTCTTGAACACGGCCACGACGCCCCGGTTTTTCATCTTGCGGTATTTGACGATGAGGTCAAAGAAGAGCTGTTTGACCGCAGGAGCTTCGTCGAGCGACTTGAACCGGTGCTGTTTGATGACCTCGGCGATGGGGAACAGGGCGCGCGAGTATAGCCAGCGCGAGATGTCGTTGTTCTGGGCGTGGCGGTAGAGGGCGTCGGCGGGTATGTCGAAGATCTGGCGCTGCATGCCCTTGAGGTCTTTGATGCGCATGATTTCGTTGCCAGTCGCGGGATCTTTGATTATGAAGTCGCCGAAACCGAAGTTGGCCATGATGGCCTCGCCCATATCGACAGGTAGTTTCTTTGAGTTTTTGTCGAGGAAGACGCCGTTGAAAGCGCCGACGCGTTTTGCGTTCTCGACGTCTGATGATTCGATGATAATGGGCAGGTAGGGCGACTGCGAGCGTATGTAGGCGCCGAGCCTGAGTCCGGCCGAACTGTCTTTGACACCCTCGCGCTTGAACGACACGTCGCTGATGACGCCGAGTATATGGTCGCGGTAGCGGTTGAAGAGCTCGACGGCTTCCTCATAGTCGCGGGCGAGCATGACTTTGGGACGTCCGCGCATTCTCAGACGCTGCTCATGCTCGTTGAGCGCTTCGGTCGAGAAAACGAGCGACTGCTTGAGCAGGAATTTATAGACAGTCGGCAGTATCGACGAGTAGAATCTCACCGAGTCTTCGACCAGCAGAAGCATCTGCACGCCGACTTCGTCGATGTCGTCGGCGTTTTTCTTGTCTTCGATAAGCTTGATTATGGCCAGCAGCAAGTCCATGTTGCCGAGCCAGCTGAAGACATAGTCGACGTGGCTGAGGTCGGCGTTGCTCAGACGGCGTGAGACCTCTTTCGAGAAAGGCGTGAGCACGACGACGGGTATGTCGGGCCGCATCGTCTTTATGGCCGCGGCGCCTTCGAAAGTTTCGTTAATGTCTATGGCGGGCATGGTGATGACGATGTCGAAATTGACACTCTTCATCATCTCGAGGGCCGCGGCGGTGTCCGAGACACGTGTGACGCGCGGGGGCGAGCTGAGGTTGAGCGAGACATACTCGAAGTAGAGCTGTTCTTCGACACGGCCGTCTTCTTCCATCATGAAGGCGTCATAGGGCGATGCTATCAGAAGTACGTTAAAAATGCGGCGCTGCATGAGTTTCTGGAACGCAGTGTCTTTAAGATACATCTGACTGAGTGCTTCTTCGTTCATCCTGTGACAATTGAAACGTCGCCGGCAGAAGTCGCCCGGTGACTGATTGGTTTAGCAAAGTTAAGCATTTGTCTTGAATTTCAGCCAAAAACTTGCCTGTTTATATCATAAAAATCGGCTGAGTTTTGTAACTTTGTAACCGCAAAAGCGTCTGTGACGCTTGATTTATAGGGTTAAAATCTTGAAATATAAATTTTTAAACAAATAAGCATAAGACTTTTCTATGGCAACAACAGCTGATTTTAAAAACGGTATGTGCCTTGACATCGACGGCAACTACTTCTTTATCGTTGAGTTTCTCCATGTAAAACCCGGCAAAGGCCCGGCTTTCGTGCGCACCAAACTCAAAAATGTCAAGACCGGCCGTGTAATCGACAAGACCTGGAACTCAGGCGTCAAGGTCGACGAGGTACGCATCGAGCGTCGTCCCTACCAGTATCTCTACAAAGACGATATGGGCTACAACTTCATGCACACCGAGACTTTCGAACAGGTGGCCCTCCCCGGCGAAAGCATCGACGGCGTTCAGTTCCTCAAGGAAGGTGACATCTGTGAAGCTATGGTTCACGCCGCTTCCGAAACAATCCTCACCTGCGAGATGCCCACCAGCGTAGTGCTCGAAATCACCTACACCGAACCCGGCATCAAGGGTGACACCGCCACCAACACCCTCAAACCCGCCACAGTCGAGACCGGCGCCGAAGTGCGAGTGCCTCTGTTCTGCAACATCGGCGACAAGGTGCGCATCGACACCCGCGACGGCAGCTACGTAGAACGTATCAAACAGTAATCGCCCGACAGCGAAACACTTCATAAAAACGAGAAAAAGAGACGTCAGCCACGGTATAGCCGTCCGGCTGACGTCTCTTTTACATAGATTTCCAAAAGATTTATTTAACCTTGTCGAGGAGTTTTTCGGTGCCTTCTTTTGCTTTGTCATAAGCGTCTTTCGAGCCGTCTTTGACTTTTTCGTAAGTCTCGACCGAACCGTCCTTGACCTTGCCGGCTACCTCTTTGGTGCCGTCGACTACTTTATCGACAACATCTTTCGAGCCGCTTTTAGCCTCTTCATATTTATCTGAGACGGCGTCGGCGACAGAGTCAGCGGCATTGACGGTCACACCTTTGATGGCTTCGACGGCGCTGTTCCACTGCTGTTTGAGCGATGGAGCGGCTTTGTCTATTGCAGGCGTTATGTCGTCGAGATATTTCCTGGCCTCGTCGAGTTTGCCTTCTGAAGCGAGTTTGGCAGCGTATGATTTAGCCTGCTCGACATAAATTTTGAGTGAATCGGGGTTGGTGCAGTTTTCAATCTTATACTGAAGTGACTGTTCAGCTTTTTCTTCACGGTCGGCGGCGGTGCTGCAGCCGACAGTCATGATGGCTGCAGCGACGGCAACCGTTAATAAAATCTTTTTCATAACATATCAAATAAATGTTTCTACCATTATAATCGCAACAATTAAACAAAAAACGTTGCCAAAAGTTCGAAACTGCTGTTTTATAAATATATGTCGTGCTATTAATCAATTTCTGAATTAAATTTGTTATAGAATTGTAACACTTCAACATATAAACGACATGAGAGATTTAACCACAACCCTGTTCAATGTTCCGGCGAGGGCGACGACAGTCGGCCAAGGCTCGCTGATGATAGCCAATCCGTTCGTTGACGAGGCATGTTTCAATCACTCGGTCGTGGGTATAGTCGACTATGACGAAAGTGACGGAGCACTGGGGCTTGTCATGAATAATCAGACGGGTCACACCCTCGACAGCTATCTCGACGGTGTGTCGTCGGAGAGCGGTGTGCAGGTCTATTGCGGCGGTCCGCTCGGCTCTGACCGCATGGTATTCATGCACACACTCGGCGAGGATGTCTTTGCGGGAGCCAAACAGTTTGCGCCCGGTCTGTGGCTCGGCGGTGATTTTGACGCCGCGATCGATTATGTCAACAGCGGGTATCCGCTCGACGGACTTATCAGATTCTTTATCGGTTACAGCGGCTGGACTGCCGAGCAGCTTAAAAGCGAGTTGCATGCCAACAGCTGGGCGGTGGCCGACTGTCCGTCAGACAAGACGATGCTGCTCTCGCTAAGTGACGATGCCTACTGGCACCGCTATGTCAGGATGCTCGGCGAGCCTTACCGCGCCTGGCAGCTTATGCCGCGCGAGCCCCGGGCCAACTGAGTGTGAATGTCATATAATGTATTTTGAACAATAGCCGTGGATGCTATGTTTATAAGCAATATTGATTAAAGTTTCTTATTGTAATACTGAGAACTATGCTGAATACAGACTATAGATTCGGAGAGGTCCATAAACTCGCGTCACAGATCGAGGACGGAACCGACAATGTGCGTTTTAGAAATATTTTTGAGAATGCAAACGGTGGCGTATCGTTGTTGGCATTCAAGGTCGGACAGGCGCTTGCCGAACACCTCGCGCCCGCTGAAGTTATGGTATATGTCATCGAAGGTGAAGTCAAGTTCACTATGCTTGACCAGCCTCATGTCATCAAAGCGGGCGAATTCATGCTTATGGGCGAGGGCGTCACCCACAGCGTCGACGCATTGGCCGACTCGAAAGTGATGCTCGTCAAGATCAGATCAAGCAAAGTATAACACATATTTAAATAAAGACAGATATGGACAAGCGACCTGAAATGTTCTGTTATCAGTGCCAGGAAACAGCCCGCAACAAGGGCTGCGAGATAGTCGGTGTCTGCGGCAAACGGCCCGAGACTTCGGCGAGAATGGATCTTCTGCTATATGCCGTGCGCGGTGTGTCGGCCATTAACCGTGCGCTGCGCGGCAAAGGCCTGGCATCGCGTGAGGCAAGTCACGAAGTGATTGACGCTCTTTTCACGACAATCACCAACGCCAACTTCGACAACGCGTCGCTTGACGATTATATCCGCCGGGCGTTCGAGCTCAAGACCGCTCTCATCGCCAGGGCTGAGGAGCATGGTGTCGGGCTGCCTTCACTTCCTCAGATAGGATTTTACGCGACTCCTGACGAGGCTGAGAAATATGAATCCGTGACCGGTGTGCTTGCCGATGCCGACCCCGATGTCCGCGCCCTAAAGCAGCTGGCTATATATGGCTGCAAAGGCATGGCTGCCTATGCGCGTCATGCGGCCAATCTCGGTTATGAGAGCGATGACGTATATGCGGTAATCGAAAATGCGATGGCTGAAACGGCCCGCGCCGATATCGGCGTCGGCGAACTTCTGCCGCTCGTTCTTGCCGTCGGCAGCGGCGGTGTCGATGTCATGGCTCTGCTCGACAAGGCAAACACCGAGACATACGGAAATCCTGAAATCACCAAGGTCGACATCGGTGTGCGCAATCGTCCGGGCATCCTCATCAGCGGCCACGACCTCAAAGATCTCGAAGAACTTCTCGAACAGAGCCGCGACAAGGGCGTCGACGTCTATACCCACTCAGAGATGCTCCCCGGCCAGTATTATCCGGCGTTCAAGAAATATCCCCATTTCGCCGGCAACTATGGCAACGCGTGGTGGCGTCAGACCGACGAGTTCGAGAAATTCAACGGCGTTTTTCTGTTTACATCAAACTGCATCGTGCCGCCGCGCAAGAACTGCACTTATCTTGACCGCGTCTATACGACAGGTGTCGTCGGCATGCCCGGAACACACCACATCGAGACCGGAAGCGACGGCACCAAAGATTTCTCGGCGCTAATCGAGCATGCCCGCCGATGCCCGCCTCCGGTCGAAATCGAGCACGGCACGATTGTCGGCGGTTTCGCCCACCATCAGGTCATCGAGCTGGCGCCGAAAATCATCGACCTCATCAAGCGCGGCAAGATACGCAAGTTTGTCGTCATGGCCGGCTGCGACGGCCGCTTCCCCTCGCGCGAGTATTACACCCGCTTTGCCGAGGCTCTGCCCGAAGACTGCGTCATCCTGACGGCCGGCTGCGCCAAATACCGTTACAACAAGCTGCCTCTCGGCGACATCGAGGGCGTGCCGCGTGTGCTTGACGCAGGCCAGTGCAACGACTCTTACTCGCTCGTGCGCATCGCCCTGGCGCTCAAAGACGCCTTCAATCTCGAGAGCGTCAACGACCTGCCTATCGTCTACAATATCGCATGGTATGAGCAGAAGGCCGTAATCGTGTTGTTGGCGCTTCTGTCGCTCGGAGTGCAGAACATCCACACCGGCCCGACAATTCCCGCCTTCTTTACGCCCGACATCATCAAGGTGCTTCAGGAGAAATTCAACATCGGCACAATCTCGACTGTCGAGAACGATATAGCAACTCTTATCAATAACAAATAAAAAACTAAATGACTATGGATAAATATATTTGTGAAGTATGCGACTGGGTATATGACCCCGCGATTGGTGATCCCGACAACGGTATCGAACCCGGCACAGCTTTTGCCGATCTTCCCGATGACTGGGTATGTCCGCTCTGCGGCGTAGGCAAAGACCAGTTCAGAAAAGTCGACTGACCTCCGGTCATCTACAATACAGCCATCCCCCCGAAAGCCCTGACAGAGACTTTCGGGGGGATGTTTTTTATGGAAACGGGGCAAAAAGAGGCATAAAATCTTATCGGATTGCGCGATATATGAATTTTTTGCTTATTTTTGCGGTCGATAGGGTGACATTGCCATGAAAATCAATTAAAAAAGAGTAATTTTAAAATAATCAGTAGACTTATGGATACTATGAAAAAACTTATCAGTAGACTTGCCGGCCTGTTTTCAGAGATGTCTGCCAACGCCAATACGTTCGGCAGCATGTGGAAAAACATCGAGCTTGGCAAAGAGGCTTTCGCCATAATGAAAGAGCTCCCCGAGACCGTGCCGGGCGAGTTTGACACGCCGGCTGAAAAAACCGCGTTGCTCGGCAGCATGCTCGAACAGATGAACGAAACCGACACGCCGCGGTTTTGTATCGGGGTGCGTGAATATATGCGTTCTCTTTCACCCGATGATGAGGATAATGCCCGTGAGCTGGCGATGCTGCGCGATTATATTGATCTGTCGCTTCCTATGGAGGAATATTGCCGCAGATACCGCCGTCATCTGAAGTTTGACCCGGTCGAGCGCACAGAGGAGATGGAGCGTGTCGTCGCCGATGTCGAGCGCGAGTGTGACCGTCGCCTTGCAGGCACACCGCGGGGCATGGGCTTCTGCTTTGCCTACTGGTCGGCCCGCTCGGCTGCCCTCTCGCGCCACGGCATTGAATGGCGCTCGCCTGCATTGATGAACCCCGGCGTATTGTTTGACTGATATGGTTGACGACAAACTGACAGATCTCTGGAATGAAATCGGACGTCTGTATGAAAGGATATGCGAGAGGCACAGCGTCGCCGGCGGCTCGGTCATGCCGGCTACGGCAGCTGCCGAAGAACGGGTACTCGGTCTTATCGACAATGTGATAGCCGCCGGCGACGTCGGAGCATACGTCATCAAGGCCCATCTCGCGTCGTGCAATAACTGGCACACCGGCGTCATCACGCGAATGAGTCAGTTCAGGCAGATACTCCTCGACGGAATCGACTGTGGCGCTCTCGCCCCCGACGATGACGCCGGCTGGGAATGGCTTTATGCCGCTGCCGAATGTAATGACCCGCAGGAGTTTATGACAGATATGGACAGATATTACGACCTCCTCGCATCGGCCGCCGAGGAAGGCAACGAGAATGCCCTCGACATAATGAATATGATATGGCCACCCGAACAAATTATTGAAGAAGACTGATTTACAGATATGAAACCGATACGTCTTGTGCTGCGCGCACCTTTTGAAAAACTTGCCGCCGGAACCTCACGCTTCTGGGGCAATCCCGACCTGCCCTGTGGTGTAGATTATCCAATGTATACCGACGACGAGGGAGATGAATATCCTTACTTTTTTATATGCCAGATTAATCTCGCTCAACTGGCTGATGCCGTGCCTGATAATCCGCTGCCACGCACGGGGCTGCTGTCGTTCTTCGCCAAAATCGACCATTATCTCGACTATATGGTCGCGACCGACTGTATCGGCGGCCATATCAGCGGTGCCGACGATGTCAGGGTGCTCTATTTCCCGACCACAGAGGGTCTTGACGAGGTCATTCTTGTCGACGACGATGACAATCCGACCAATCCTGATGAACTTGAAATCACTTTCAGCCGCGAGGCCGAGCCGCTTGCCGACGAGCACGAGCTCTTCGCCCGTCCGACTCACCGCGAGTGGGAAACATGGGACGCGCCGTATGAGGAGTGGATAATCCTTCTTCAGGTCGATTCGTTCGGCGGCAAAGACTTCGAACTCAACTTCATGGATTTCGGCGTACTCGATTTACTGATTTCGCCCGAGGCCCTCGCCCGGCATGATTTCTCAGACGTGCGCGCCATAGTTCTTTCGACCTGAGCCAGGCTTACCTTATAAACCAACCGATTATGAATATCCTGAACCCGTCTGTGAGCCGTCCGACGACGCTCTGCTTTATACTGATGTGTGTGACCGCGCTCTCGATAATCGCCGACCGGCTGATGAGCAATAGCCGCCTGCGCGACGACAATCCCGTTGTGGTGCTCGAGCGGCCACAAAAAATGCTGATGAAATTCGGCGACGATTCGACATTTGTTGCCCTGAATCGCGGCGACTCGCTGAAAATAAAAGGTTTGCAGCGCTATTCGTCGAATCAGGCTTATCTCGTCGAGACTCCGGCGGGCGACCGCGGCTGGCTGCAGGCCGACCAGCTGCCTATACCGGTGATTATCAGCGACGGAGCGCATAAGGGCGACACTATCACGCTGACAGGGCAGAAATATATAGGCGCGAACCGATATGTCCACGGCTATTTCGCCAAGCTGCCCGACGGCACTGAGATTGAGGTCAGGGCCAAAGATTTTATACCGGCGCTCGACGGCTGGCAGGATATGACTTTCGACGACAATCTTATGACCGGCATCGGCACCGAAAGACGCTTCGAGTCGCTCAAAGGACTGAGTCTCTCAGAGATAGAATCAAAGATAGGCCCGGCTTTCGAAGTTTATCATATGAAGGACGGAGGCGTCATGGCGCAGTTCAGGGCCAAGGCCTTCGACGGTAAAAACGGCAAATTCTATCAGCCCGTCTATACCTTCGGCGCCGACGGACTCGCGACAGACGTCGCGTTCATCTATAGGAGCGAACGCAGCGACTGGCTGCTGTCATTCTTGCCCGGCGCAGGGTTTATATTCGACTTCCCGCTGACCGGCGCGCTGATCAGCACGAGCGTTTACAGCATCGAGTACGACCCGCTGACCACGACCGGCATCATGTATGTGCTGTTCTACAGCCTGGCTTTGCTGGCGATGGTTTTCGGCGTGGTGTGGATGTTCATGACGCCGTCGCTGTTTGTCCTTGCGATGGGCTGGCTCGTGCGCTTCCCCAAGTCATTCGCCCTGCTGTCAGACCGCGCTTTGAAGATAACGATGCTCGTGGTGACAGTGGTCTGCGCCTACTGGTGGGCTGTCGCGATGTTAGGGTGGGGCATGTTTTGGCCTTTCCTCATCATCATGGTCTATGTCAGCCGATTCAGCTTCACGACTGCGAGCAGCATACTTTGCACCTTCCCGCATCTGCGCTGTCCACACTGCCATCGCCTCTACACCATCGAATACAGCCACGACGAGCTCTACGAAACGCAGTATAAGACAGGCCGCGACGTGCGCATCAATCGTCTGCTCGACACCGATTACAGTAAATACCGCACCTACGACCTGATAACCACAACCCACTATCACTCAGATGGCCGCGTGACAAAATCGAGAAGCAAGGCCAATTACAAGACCCACGAGATTCGTTTCGACACCTACGAGATGATAGACTACGATGTTACCTACCGCGTCGACTTCTACCACAATCACTATGTCTGCGACGATTGTTTCTACGACGAGATAATCAATTCGCAGACCTGCAAGGAGGTCGACCGCTGGCAGTCAGGCACGCACATCGAGACGCTTACCCGGGAAACATAAGAGGCGAGGGATTAATCGGCCGAAGTGGCGATGTCGCCGACGGCATATAAAGGCCAGGTTAGGGTCAGGGTATAATCGGTGCCGTCGTATGTGCAGCCGTCGCTCCATTCGCGTCCCTCGATGGTGCGCGATAAGCAGACAGAGCCGCCCGGCCTCAGCACTTTAATCTCGTCGGCGAAGGTCAGGCTGATGCAGTCGGGCTTTACTTCGGTTATCTCGCAGCCGCCGAAGGGGTCGATGCTAATGGTGCCGACTGCGGCCGGGATTTCGCGTCGGTTTGTCACAGGCGTGCCGTCGGAGTAAGCGGTATAATGCCGCTTGGTCAGCTCGGCGATAAGGGTAATAGGGTCGGGCTTCATATATAAAAATATTATCAGTTTGCAGTATCGGGTGTGAGCGGAATTTCGATGCGGAAGGTGGTGCCGAGGCCGGGGGTTGAGCTCTTGACGAAGATGCGGCCGCGGTGGTATTGCTCGATGATACGCTTTGCGAGGGTCAGGCCGAGCCCCCAGCCGCGGCTCTTGGTGGTGTAGCCGGGATTGAAGACATTCTTGAAGTTCTTGCGGGGGATGCCTTTGCCTGTGTCGGCGACTTCGATATAGGCGTCGCCGTGGTCAACGCCGGTGCTGACTGTGATCGAGCCGCTGCCGCCGGTGGCGTCGACGGCATTCTTGATGAGGTTTTCCATGACCCACTCGAAGAGCGGGGCGCAGGCCTCGACGTTGAGAGGCGCCGGCCGCAGGGTGGCTGTCAGAGTTATGCGCGGTGAGATGCGGGTGGCCATGTATGATACAGCTCCGCTGACGACGGTGTTGAGGTCGACGGGGACGATGCTCGGCGCCGAACCTATCTTGGAGAAGCGCGAGGCGATGGTGCTCAGGCGGTTGACGTCTTTGTTCATCTCAGCGACAGTGTCGGCGTCGACGCCCATGTCGGGCAAGAGTTCCATCCAGGCCATAAGCGACGAGATGGGTGTGCCGAGCTGGTGGGCTGTCTCTTTTGAAAGACCGACCCAGACTTTGTTCTGTTCGGCCTTTTTGGTCGAGAGGACGGCGAAGTAGACCAGGGCTATGAATGCTATCATTATGAGCAGCTGCACATAGGGGTAGTAGCTCAGGCGCTTCAGCAGCGTCGAGTCTTCGTAGTAGAGGTGTTGCGAGAGTCCGGGAGCGATGACTATGTGGATGACGTTTGGTGTCGACGCCAGGGCATTGAGACGTTCGATCAGGAATGCCTCGTTGACCGGCGAGAGCGTGGGCGAATTCTCGGCATCGGTCTTGTCGGGGAGGTCGAAGTTGCGGTGCTGGAGGATGTGGCCGTTGTCGTCAGTGAGGAGGACGGGTATGGTTGTGTTGCGTTCGATGATGCTAAGCAGAAAGTCGATGTCGACGGTCAGCGGCATGTCGCCGGTGTCAGAGCCGGTGCCGATGCTGACGATCTCTTTGGTCGCGTCGGCCCATATCTCCATGCGCTCGCGTTCCTGCTCGGAGAGGTCCCGGACGAGTCCGTTTGAGACATAAAGAAAGACAGCGACCATCACCGCGGCTGTAACTAACAGCGCAGCTTTGCCGTAACGCCGTATGTCGTAGATGTTTTTCATGACAGGCCCATGAGGTCACGGTAAATGTCGAGCGCGGCGGTAATCTCTTCTGGAGCGACGATACATCCGGTTTCGACGCGGCCGACGTCATGAAGCAGCGTGAACGAGATGTTGTCGGGCGAGGGATTTTTCTTGTCGTGAGACATCAGTTCGAGCAGACGGGGATAGTCATCGCATGTGATGTGGCCCGGACCATAGTTTTCTCTGACGTATGCTGCGAGCTGATATAGTGTGTCGGAGGGGAATCCGAACCTCAACCGTGAGATGACGAGGGCGACGACGAGCCCGCGGGCGACGGCATAGCCGTGGGGTATGGGCGACCGGCGTTCGATTGCAAGCGATTCGAAGGCGTGACCGGCTGTGTGGCCGAGGTTGAGGGCGCGGCGCAGGCCGTGTTCGGTCGGATCGTTGTCGACGATGTCTTTCTTGATGGCGACATTGTCGCGGAGGAGTCCGAAGAGACGCTCGCTGTCGAAGACGGGCGAGACGACGCTGTAAGCGAGCAGGCGCGCGAAAGCGTCGCGGTTTTCGAGCAGGCCGTGCTTTAGCATTTCGGCATAGCCGGAGAGAAGCTGTTGCTGCGGCAGGGTGTTGAAGAAGATGGTCGATATGATGACGGTGTCGGCTTCAGAGAAGCAGCCGACCTCGTTTTTCAGGCCGTTGAAGTTGATGCCGGTCTTGCCGCCGACGGCAGCGTCGACAGCGCCGAGGAGGGTCGTCGGCACATTGATGAATCTGACGCCGCGTTTGAATGTCGCGGCCGCGAATCCGCCGATGTCGGTGACGACACCGCCGCCGACATTGACTATCACCGAGCTGCGTGTGGCGCCGTTGTCGCCAAGAGCTTTCCATATTCGGGCGAGGCTGTCGATGTTTTTGTTCTCGTCGCCTTGTTCGACCGTGACGGTCGTGGCTCCGGCCAAGAGTGGAGGACGGGCAAGGCGTTCTCGAAAGCGCCTTTATCGGTGATGACGAAGACATTGGGCGAATCCATTTCGGCGATGAGTTTTTCGACGGTTTCGCCGACGCTGTTAGTATAGATTATTCTCTGGCTCATGGTTTTGGCGGTATTATCGTTTTGTGACTGGATTTCTTTTTGGGTCAGACGGATGTGGTTGCCATAGTCAGCAGCAGCTCGGGCAGGAGTTCGGCGAAGTCGGTCATCGAGGAGAAGACGGCTGTGGCGCCGGCCTCCTCAAGAGCCGAACCGGGAATCGGGCCGGTGACTACGCCGGCGGTAAAGACTCCGGCGTCGGCGGCAGATTTGACACCGAGAGGCGCGTTGTCGACGGCGATGGCTGCCGAGGGGCTGACGCGGGCGAGTTGCATGCCCTTGATATATGGCTCGGGATGTGGCTTGCCGTGGGTGACATTGTGGGCGGTCACCATCAGGTCAGATCTGAACGCACCGTCGAAGTCACGGGTAAGCCTGTCTATCAGCGAGGCCTGTCCCGAGCCGGTGACGACGACCGGCGTTATGCCCGAGCGGACGAAAATGTCGACCATCTCTCTCGCGCCGGGCATAGGCCCGACAACAGGCATTTCGTTGAAGTATAGAGTTTTGCGGTGATAAAGCTCGGTCATCTCGGCTTCTGTGGCCGGGCGGCCGAAGCTGCGGCGAGTCAGCAAGTCGATGATATATGCGCCGGTGCAGCCTTCATAAAGGAAAAACTCTTCGCGTGTGGCGTTGAAGCCGGCTTCGGCCGACAGGCGCATCCACGCGTCGGCGTGGTTACCCATGGAGTCATAGAGTGTACCGTCCATGTCGAGCAGGGCGGCGCGTGGCATGATGCCGCAGAAGTGGCGGCGTCGCAGGAATGATGTAAGTATGTTTTTGAGTTCCATTAGTAGGCGGTGTTGTCTTTGGTGAGGTCGGGCGGTATGAGTCCTTCGCGCATCAGCGAGAGTGAGTCTGCGCGCGTGAGGGTGTCTGTAGCCAGATCAATCGTGGCGGCCGAGGGACGGTCGCCGATGTTGAGACCGGCGAAGCGCGAGCGGCTGACGCCATGGCGGAAGATGTCTTCAATCTGTCCGATGAGATTCATGCGTGCCGAATCGACGACGACAGGGCGGTCGACGGCTTCGTCGGCTTTGAATTTGGCGCCTCCGACTCTGATTTTGTATTTGTCGGGCGAGCCTTTGATGTTGATGCCGAATTTGAATGGCAGCGGCGATTTGAGCACTGCGACGTGATAGTCGAAGTTGAAATCGAGGTCGTTGTAGCCGCGGACACCGAGACGGTAGCGATCGATGTCGAAGATAAACGGATAGACACGCAGCATGTTGTCTTCGACGAGGAAGCTGACGCTCATGTGCTTGATGAGGTTGCGTTGTTTATCTTTGAACATCAGCCATTTTGCCATTGTTTTGAATGTCTCGGGGTCGATTATCGTCAGCGAGTCGCCGGTGATGCGCACGGCGGCGTTAAGAGTCGGCAGCTTGAAGTCGAGACGCGGAGTCAGGTCGACCGTTGCGGCAACGTCGGCGTCGATGATGCCGGCGACGTCTTTGAGCAGTGGTACGATCGAGTCAATGGCCGGTATCAGGCGCTCGAAGCGCTCGATGTTGAATTTCTCGACCGTCAGCCCGAAACCGAATTTGATGTCGTCGGCCGACGGAGCTGCATAGAGAGCCGAGAGCCCCACGCTGCCGGCGTCGCTCGTGGCCTTGAGGTTGTGTAGGTTCAGAGCACCGTCGTAAGCGAGGATTTCGCCTGTCATGTCTTTGAGGTCGAGGTCAGAGTAGAGCACATTACGGCTGCTGACGTCGACGCGTGCGTCGATGTTGACGGGTACGAGTATGGGCTGTATCGAGTCGTCTGATACACTGGCTGCAGCAGCGACGCGGCGGTCGAGAGCTTCATCTGAACCGTCGTAGTCGGTGCCGAAGGCGCTCTCGCCACGGCTGCGTCTGACAGCATACGACGAACCGAGCATCGAGGTGTATGTCAATTCGTTGACATCGACAGTATCGCTCAGAATGTCGAAGTTGACTTTCAGCGGCGAACGGAATCCGCGCGATGTGAGACTGCGCCGCATGTTGCTGATTATGCCTTTTACGAGGAAGTCTGAGTGACCGGCCTTGTAGGAGAGACTGTCGATTATGATTGAGTCGTTGTTGAACCGTATGTCGAGGTTACGGATGCGGTTGCGGATGGGGAAGTAGGCCGAGAAGAGTCCGGCTCGGCGTGCT
>ERZ836877.3013-NODE-3013-length-20030-cov-3.303229_pt1 | contig 20030 bp, 16 predicted proteins | sample MGYA00519469_ERZ836877 | MGnify/ENA primary metagenome ERZ836877 (study PRJEB31850, sample SAMEA3708809) | human gut metagenome | biome: human gut; feature: human-associated habitat; material: faeces | place: China | collected 2014 ... | reverse complement strand
CCCGAAGCGTCGAAACCGCTCGGCTGCGGCGGACCTCGCGCGCAAGGACAGCGCGCTCAGACAGTCCTCGCAAAACCGCCTCGCGTTTTCGACGCTTCTGCAATCGGGGCTTCATCTGACATGTGCTCCGCCTGCTCATTGTTTCATCTGCTTCTCGAGCCATTCCCTGAGGATGACCGCGTGATTGATCTTGGGATCCCGTGCCGCGTAGAGCAGCGTGATGGTGCTATCGCCTGCGTGCGCCGCATCTTCCTCAAGCCGCCGCGCACAGGCGTGTGCCTCATCGCTTGTGTTGAGCTCGCCAAGGTAGCGCTCTTTGAAGGCATCGAAGTTCTCGGCCTTGTGCCCGAAGGCCTTGCGCGCCGCCGTCGAGGGCGTGAGCTCCTTGGCCCAGTAATCGTATGGCAAATCGGCCTTGCGTATGCCGCGTGGCCAAAGCTTGTCAACGAGCACACGATAGCCATCGTCTGCCTCGGGTTTCTCGTAGACGCGCTTGATCTTGATATCCATGGCTGCCCCCTTGTCACGAGTCCGCCGATTGGCCTCGCATCGTTATCGAACAAGTGCTGGTGATTATGTCCGTCAATCAAATGCGAAACGTATTGACTTATACAGTCTAACTCAGAATAATAAGTGCATAACCGAGAACCACCAAATTTCGACCGTTCGCCAAAACTTTTATTGACAAGAATTGGTTCGAGAGGAGTGAGGACGGGATTACACACACGAGCGTACGCGGAGTTTGCGAGAGAGGAGCTGGAATGACAATGAAGAGCCCAGAGCTTTCGAGACGAAGCTTCGTCAAGGCGAGTGGATCGCTTGCCCTGCTTGCCGCGGCAGGCGGCGCCGTTTCCACGGCAGATAACCTGTTCGGCGAGGTCGAGCCGGCGCAAGCCGCAGCCGAAGACAAGATCGTCTGGAGCCAATGCAACGTGAACTGCGGAGGAAGGTGCATCTTCCAATGGCACGTAAAGGACGGCAAGATCGCCTACATGCTCACCGACGACACGGGAAACGATGACTTCCAGGCCCGTGCCTGTCTGCGCGGACGCGCGATGCGCCAGTGGATCAACCATCCCGACCGCCTGCAATACCCGATGAAGCGCACGGGACCGCGCGGGACGGGCAAGTTCGAGCGCATCAGCTGGGACGAGGCCATCGACACGATCGCGGACAAACTCAAGTACACGATCGAGACCTACGGCAACGACTCGATCTATATCAACTATGCCACCGGCATGTATTCGGCAACGGGACGCACCACCGAGCGCCTGATGAACTGCCTGGGTGGCTACCTCCCCATGTACGGCGACTACTCGACAGGCATGCACCAGTACGTGATGCCCTTCATGTACGGCGTGGGCGTCTCGCCCTATGAGAACGTGAGCGCCTCGTCGGTTGACCAAGCCGGCAAGGCCGACCTCGTCTTGATGTTCGGTAACTCGCCGGCGGACAATCGCATGGGCGGTGCCAACGTGGTCTGGGACTATGCGCGCGTGCGCGAGGAGGGTCCCGAGATCATTCACATCGACTACCGCTACAACGAGACGGCCGCCGGCCATCCCGAGGAATGGCTGCCCATTCGCACGGGCACGGACGCGGCACTCGTCGCCGGCGTAGCCCACGAGCTCATCGAGAAGGGCTGGATCAACCTCGACTTCCTGCACAGGTACTGTCAGGGTTACGACGAGGAGACCATGCCCGCATCGGCCAAGGGCCAGAACAAATCGTACTACGACTACATCATGGGAACCGGCTACGACAAGGTCGAGAAGACGCCCGAATGGGCCGCCGAGATCACGCTCGTCCCCGCCAAGACCATCCGCGAGCTCGCCCGCAAGCTCCACGAGGCCAATAGCGTCTACGTCGTGCAGGGCTGGGGACTGCAACGCCACAGCAATGGCGAGTCGGCCACGCGCGCGGTGTGCATGCTCGCGCTCCTCACCGGCAACCTCGGTCGCGAGGGCACGAACTCCGGCATGCGCGAGGCCGAACCGCCAGGAGCACCCGTCGGATCCATCCCGTCTTCCGACGACGACCCCAACGGCGTTCCCGAGAACATGGTCAACGCCAAGATATCATGCTATTCGTGGCTCAAGTGCATCGCCGAGGGCTCGGACTTCCAGAAGGAGCTCGACGCGGCTGACGAGCTCGCGCTCTTCATGGGCGCGCAGGACCCCGAGGCAGCCGCCGCTGCCGCCAAGATCGAGGCGCCGAAGAACGGCATCAAGTTCCTCTGGAACTACGCCGGCAACTGCATCACCAACCAGCACGGTGACGTCAACCGCGTCTTCGAAACGCTCTCCGACGAGAAGAAGTGCGAGTTCATCGTCGTGTGCGACACCTTCATGACGGACTCGGCCAAGTACGCCGACATACTGCTCCCCGACGCCATGCGCGCCGAGCAGCTCAACATGTCGACCAACGGCTACTCCGAGTACTACTGGGGCGTCACCGTCGGCGGCCCGGCGCAGGAGCCTCCCTTCGAGTGCCGCCCGATCTACGACGTGCACGCCGAGATCGCCGATCGCTTCGGCGTGAAGGACAAGTTCACGGCCGGCAAGACCCAGGACGAGTGGGTTCGCTCCATCTACGAGGAGGGCGCGGCCGAAGATCCCGAGATGCCCACCTGGGACCAGATCCTCGAGCAGGGCGTGTGGAAGCGCGAGCTGCCCACGGCCATCGCCTTCGAGAAGAACGTCGCCGATCCGGTGGGCAACCCTTGGAAGACGCCATCGGGCAAGATAGAGATCTACTCCGAAGCGCTCGAGAAGATCGCAAGCGAGCGCGAGCTGTCGGAGGGCCAGGTCATCTCCCCCATCCCCATCTTCGATCCGGGTGTTGAGGGCTACGGCGCGGTCACGAGCGAATATCCGCTCTACATGTCCGGCTGGCATGACAAGGCCCGCACGCATTCCTCGTTCGGCGCGCTCGAGGTGTTGCGCGACTACAACCGCCACCGCCTGTGGATCAACCCCATCGACGCCGAGCCACGCAAGATCAACGACGGCGACATGGTGCGCGTCAAGAGCCCGGCCGGCGAGGTGCAGGTCGAGGCGCATGTCACGTCGCGCATCGTCCCGAGCGTCATCGCCATGCCCCAGGGCTTCTGGCACGAGGCCAACATGGAGAGTGACAAGCTCGATACCGGCGGGTGCATCAACACGCTCACCACCTACACGCCCTCGCCTCTTGCCCATGGCAACGGACCCAGCAATTCGATCATCGCCGAAGTGCGGAAAGTTTAGAGGTGAATCATGGCTCAATACGGATTCTTCTACGACAACACGCGCTGCACGGGATGCAAGACCTGTGTGATGGCGTGCAAGGACTACTACGACTCCCCGCTCGACATCGCGCGACGTAAGGTGTACGACATCGAGGGCGGGCAATGGAAGGGCGAGCAGAACGGCGCCTACGAGACGGACAGCTTCCTCTACCACCTCTCCATCGGCTGCCAGCACTGCGATAACCCGGCTTGCGTGGACGCCTGTCCCACGACCGCCATGCACAAGGATCCCAAGGACGGTATCGTCAAGGTGGACACGACCAAGTGCATGGGATGCGGCTACTGCGTCATGGCGTGCCCGTACAACTCGCCGCAAATCGACCACGAGAGCGGCCATGCCGTCAAGTGCGAGGCATGCTGGGAGCGCCTGGATGCGGGCAAGACGCCCGTGTGCGTGAGCGCCTGCCCGTTGCGCGCGCTCGACAGCGGTCCCATCGAGGAACTCAAGGCCAAGTACGGTGACGTACGCCAGATCTACCCGCTGGTGGACCCGTCGATGACGCAACCCAACTTCATCATCAAGCCGTCACCGGCATCCGAGCTCCCCTACGTCGAGTCCGGATACGTTTCGAACCCAGAGGAGGTCTAGCTCATGGATGCGGTAATCAAGGAACTTCCACTGGCGCTGTTCACGACGCTTGCCTCGGTGGGCATCGGCGCCTTCGTCGCTATGTTCTGCGCGATCTACGTCAACAAGTCCATGGGGGCCGGCAGCATCAAGCGGCTCGACAAGTTGACGGTCGTGCCGATCGTCTTCTGCGTGGTCGCGCTCATCTGCGCGTTCTTCCACCTGGGAGACCCGCTGCACGCGTTCAACATCGTCAACACGATTGGCGCCTCGCCCATGACGAACGAGATCGTGGCGTTCTGCGTGTTTCTCGTGCTCGCCCTCGTCTACTGGCTCGTCGCGCTTACGGGCAAGCTGGAAAACCACGGTCCGCGCGTCGTGCTCTCGGGCGTGGTGGCACTCGCCGGCCTCATCTCCTGCATCATGATGGGCCTTGCCTACGCGTTGCCCGCCATCCCCATCTGGAATAGCCCCTGGGGAACCGTGCAGGTACTCGGCGCGATGCTGCTCGGCGGCACGTTGCTGGGTGGTGCGATACTCAACATGTCGGTCAGGAACACGCCGCTCGAAGGCGAGGCCGACGGTAGGATCAGGCTACTGGCGATGCTCGGTTGCCTCGTGCTGATCATAGGCACGGCCGTGCTGTTTGGCATGGGGGCAAGCGCGAAGAGCGCAATGGTCAACATCGCCGCAAACACCGGCACGCTCATCGTTCCGCTCGTGCTCACGATCGCGTTTTCGATCGTCGCCGTCGCCACGGCGTTTCTCGGCAAGGGCGCCAAGCGCACCGGTTGGCTCACGTGCGGAACTATCATCGCGCTCGTCGCCATCTTCCTCGCACGCGGTATCTTCTACGGCGTGCAGATAGGCATTGGCTTGTAGCAATCGCATATGGGGACGGGTCACGTGCAAGCGGCCCGCCCCCATGCAGCGCGACAACGGGCTGGTCTGCATCCAAATAGGCCCACTCGCGCAACCGACCCGAGGAAACGAGGCGACGGCATGACCGGACAACGGACAATCGACGAGGAGACGCTTGCGGGCATCGCCTTTGCCGGCAGAACGCTCGGCCCCTTTTTCAGGTACGACCCCCTGCTCGACCGCGAGAAGGTGGAGGCGCTATACGTCGCGCTGGCGCGATCGGACGCCGCCGCACTATGCGAGGAATGGCCCTTCGTGGCACCCGACGAAGCGCTCGAGCCCATCGCCGACATGGTCAGGGGCGCCAAGCGCCTCGAAGACGAGCTTGCCGTGGATAACGAGTCGCTGGCCGCCACGTCATCGCTTGCCGACGAATACCGCCGGCTCTTCGTCGGTCCGGCCAAGAAGGCCGCCCCGCCCTGGGGCTCGGTATACACCGACCGCGACCAGGTCGTCTTCGGTCTCTCGACTCTTGACCTGCGCGAATGGCTACGCGGAAACGGGATCGAGGTCCGCCGGGGCGAGTCGGAGGAACCCGAGGATCACATCGGGACGATGCTCGAGCTCATGGCGTGGCTTGCCGACAACCGCCCCGAGCTGCTCGGAGATTACCTGCAGCATCACCTGCTCACGTGGGCTCCGCATTTCCTCGCCCTCATGGAAGACGCCGCGGCAGACGCCTTCTTCGCGGGGCTTGCCGCATTGACGCGCTCCACGCTGCTCGGCATCCAGGACGTGTTTTCCCTCGACGTCATCGAGCCGCGGTTTTACCGATAGAGATTTCTCGACTCCGCTCACTACGTTCGCTTCGCTCGAAATGACAAAAGGGGCGTACGCTTCGCTTGAAACGACGGTGGGGCGGAAATGCCTCCCGTTTGTCATTCCGACCGGAGGGACCGAAGGTCCCGCAGCGGAGGAATCTCGCCATTATGCACGAAATGGCAAGAGGGGTCATCACGAGTTGATGTACGCCTCGACATCGGTCTTGAAGTAGCCTTCGGGAATATTTGCGTGGATGAAGTCGATGAAGTCCTGGGCCGAGCGGGTGAGCACGTGCTCACTGCTCCAGGCAAGCGAAACGGGATACCACATGGGCGGCGTGTTGACAATGAAGCGCAGGACCTCCGGGTCGTCACGATAGCGGTTGTAGATGCATTCGGGAACTGTTCCCCAACCCAGGCCAGCTTTCACGCCTTCAACCATAGCCTCGTGCGTATCGAAACAGGCAATCATGTTGTGATCTTGCAACGACAGACCGTAACGCTCGCGAAAGTGGCGATTGCCCACCATATGACGACCCGAATCCCATTCGTAGATGATCATGGGCCAATCGAGCAGCGTCTCGACGGGAATCGGCTGCGCGGTGTGGTTGTATGGTGCTGCGTTGGGGCAGATGAAGATGAGTTTCTTGTATCCCAGCACCTCGAGCTCGAGACCGGGTTCCTCGGGTTGGTTCTCGAGCATGGCGAAGTCGAGCTTGCCGGCCTTGAGCTGCTCAACCAGCTGCGGCTCGTAGCCCGCCTCCAGATGCACGCGCACGTCAGGTGCCTTTCTCGAAAACCCGGCAACGAGGCGCGGCAGTAGAGCGACACCATCGTTGATGCACATTCCGACATCGAGCGTCGACTCGAAGCGCTCGTCGATCGCCGCCAGCTGCGAGGCCAAGACACGTTCGAGGCCGGCGGTATTTCGCGCGAAGTTAATCACGAGCTCACCCGCCTTCGTGGGCGTAATGCCCGTTGAGGTGCGCTCGAAGAGCTTGCGTCCCACGCGTTTTTCGAAGCTCGTTATTCTCTGCGATAAACCCGGTCGCGACATGAATAGCTGGTCGGCTGCCTGAGAGAGGCTTTTGGCTTCCGAGAGCACAATGAGCAGTTCGATATCTTCGAAAAGCATGTCAACCTCCCGGCTTGGCAAATGCCTTTTTGGCAGGGTATTTGAAATGGCGCACTAAATATATAGTCTACACAGAATTTGTCCTTCCTGTCTAGGCCACTCGACCCATTCGATGCAGCGTTCCTTTATAACCGCTGTAAGGATTTGTTACATGAAAGCATGACTTTCCATCCCCCTTTCAAAACCTCAACACCCAAATCCGCAAGGATGTGAGTTAGCAGATTCTAACCATCGTATATTTGCCTTGCGACAGCCTTATGCGGGCACTGGGTGCTCCCCCGGGAATCGTCTGACCCCCTCTTACGTCAACGAATCCCCATGCCCACTGTCCGCATTAAGGCAATGGCAAACGTGAGGGATTGAAGCAAGAGAGGGAGGTACGTATGGACAAGCAGGGCATCATCGATGCGAGCAAGAAGCGTCGCGAAGGCGAACGCATCTTCTACACCTCATGTCCGGCAAATGGCTGTTGGGATTCGGCCTGCGTTCTGAAATGCCATATGAAGGATGGCAAGATCTTCGCAATCGAACCCGATGACTCCATCAACAAGAACGACAGCCGCGAGGACAAGACGTGGGAGGAACTGCTCAAAGGCAACATCCAGGCGCGCCCGTGCGCCATGGGACATTCCTGGAAGAAGGAACTCTACGGCGAGACGCGTCTTCTGCACCCCATGAAGCGCGTCGGGGAAAAGGGCCCGGGCAAGGGATACTTCGTACCCATCAGCTGGGACGAGGCGCTGGACACCATCGCCGATAAGATGAAGGAGATCAAGGCCGAATACGGTCCCTATGGCATCTTCCATTCGCAGTATCCGAGCTTCGAGAAGAACGGCTTTCCGCTGGCACCTTGGTGGGAAGCTGGTTTTGGTGCTTGGGGAGAGCACTCCACCTCGGGACACGCGGCCGGCGAGATGCTGCACCTGGGCGTCGACCTGACCAAGGTCACACGAGGCCTGCAAAACTCGATTCCGGGCTTCGAGGCTCCGGACATCTTCTATTCCAAGCTCCTCATCCTGTGGGGCATGGACCCGGTCGTCGCGTGGTACGGGCAGACGTCCTACTACATGAAGCTCGCACACGAATACGGCATCAAGACCATCATCATCGATCCGCGCTACACCCAGTCGGCCGAGCTCATCGCCGACCAGTGGATCCCCATCCGTCCCGGCACCGACCTGGCCATGATGCTCGCCATCGCGCAGGTGCTCTTCGAGGAGGACATGCTCGACCACGAGTTCATCGAAAAGTGGGTCGACAAGGAGGGTCTCGACGAGTGGCGTACCTACGTCATGGGCGAAGGCGAAGACGGCATCAAGAAGACCCCCGAGTGGGCCGCCCCCATCTGCGCGGTTCCCGCCGAGACCATCCGCGAGCTCGCGCGCCTCTATGGCACGTCGCAGCCGGTGCACCTGCAGTACTTCTACAGCTGCGCCAAGCGCCACATGGGCGACTACAGCGCGTCGGCTTCCATGATTCTGCAGGCCATGACCGGCAACATCGCCATCCATGGCGGCTGCGAGTCCGGTGCGTGCCTGCCCACGCCGGGACGCATCCCCACCCCCACCGCCGACTGGCATCGCAATCCGGGTGATTACAAGGTGCCGGTACTCTTCAACAACAACTGCCTCACCGAGATCCTGGCGCGTCAGAAGGACTACTGGGAGGGCCGCATCACGGAAAGCGAGTTCCGTCACCTCATCGGCTCGCCCACCAATGACAGCCCCCTGCCCAACATCCAGATGATCATCTTCGAGAACAACTACGCCAACAACCACTCGAACGTGAACAAGCGCTTCAAGGGCATGGCCGACACGAAGTTCAACTGGGGCTTCCAGTGGCACATGAACCAGCCCACCGCCGAGCTGTGCGACATCATCCTGCCGGCTCCCGTATGGCAGCTCGAGGGCATGGACGAGTACATGTACGGCCACCAGCGCTTCGTCAGCGGCCCCAATGGCATGCGCAACTACTTCACCTTCTGCGCACGCGGTGCGGAGTTCCCCGGTGAGGTCCGCTCCAAGGAGTGGGTCTGGACGCAGATCGCCAAGCGCCTGGGCGACGAGGTCGTCGAGGGCTACAACCCCCGCATGAAGGACGTCGAGTGGGAAGACTGGGTCGACGAGCAGGAAAAGGTCTACAAGGAGGCCGTCGAGAAGTGGATTGACGAAGGGTATCTCATCGCCCTCGGAAAAGAGGAAATCCAGACCTGGGAGGACTTCAACGCCAACCCGGTCGTACGCACCGAGATCGACGAGCCCTACTATCCCTTCAAATCGGCCATGGACGCCGGCGAGAGCCCCTTCTACACGCCGACGGGCAAGATCGAACCCTATTCCCGCTTCGTCGAGACCCACGACATGACCGAGTCGCGCTGGCGCGGCCAGATCGACCCCATGCCGGTGTGGAGCCCCAGCTACGTGGAGGGCGACATCGGGTCTGCCAGTAACGACGGCTTCTACAATCCCAAGGTCAAGAAGTATCCGCTTTCCGTCGTCACGCCCGTCTCCGTCTACCGTCAGCATTCGAGCAACGACAACAACCCCTTCATGCGCGAGGATGTCTACCGTCATGGCGTGTGGATCTCGGGCGTGGATGCCCAGGCCCGCGGCATCAAGGACGGCGACCTGTGTCGTGTCTACTCCGACCGCGGCGAGGCGATCCTGCCGGCTTACGTCACCAATCGCTGCATGCCCGGCACCGCGGCCGTCCACCACGGCTCCTGGTACCAGACCAACGGCGAGGACGCCGAGATGAACGTCTTTGGCCAGGACATGCGCGGCACGCCCAACATCCTGCTCGATGACGGACACCTGCCCCACATCCTGGGCGCGCTCATCATCGCCGGACTGTGCGAAGTCGAGAAGGTGGCCGACGGCGACGTCGAAGGCTACGGCACCGAGGCCGCCCGTGGCGGCATGCGTGGCGCGAAGGTCGCCATCGGCGTACGCGAGAAGCTCGCCCAAGCCGACAAGGCCCATGAGGTCGCGTTCATGAGCGCCGAGGCCCAAGCTCAGCTCAACGCCGCGGCATCCAATCCCACGACTCCTGGTGAGTACGCCTAGCGGAAGCCTGGAAAGGAGGAAAGAAAATGACCCAATACGGATTTATGTTCGACATGAACCGCTGCTACGCCTGCCAGGCATGCAGCATCGCTTGCAAGGACTGGAACGACATCGAGCCGGGCGCCGAGAAGTGGATGACCGTCTACGAATGGGAGAAGGGAACCTTTCCCAACATCCGTTTGAACGCCCTTGCCTTCCCATGTGCCCATTGCGAGGACCCGTCCTGCATGAAGGTGTGCCCCAACGGCGCCATCTACAAGGAAGACGAGTACGGCGCGGTCCTGGTGGACCAAGACAAGTGCGAGGGCTGCCGCAAGTGCTACGAGGCATGCCCCTACGGATCGCCCAAGTTCGCCAGCGACGAGCAGGGCGCCAAGATGAGCAAGTGCACCATGTGCGTCGATCGCCTTGCCGAGGGCATGCAACCCGCTTGCACCGCAAGCTGCCCGCTACGCGCCTTCGACTTTGGCCCGCTCGACGAGCTCATCGAGAAGTACGGCGACGTGCGTCAGTGCGAGGGCATGCCCGCGCCGGATGCCACGAAACCCGCTTTCATCATCTGGAACCCACGCGAAAAGACGCCGCTCATCCCCTATGACGTGGATGAGGCCATCAGGCTCAACCAGCAGCGTGGCGACCTGGGGACGATGTTCGAGAGCGAGGAGGACCTCACGACCTTCGATGAGGGAACGATTCGCCGTGACGAACTTGTCATGAAGCACGCGAACAACGCCGAGCTCATGCGCGCAACGCGAAACGACATGGCGTAAAGCTTCCCCGGCACCTCACCTTGGCGTTTGCTTCGGGCACCGCACGGCACGCTCGGGCCGCTTGACCCGAAGCTCACGCCAGTCTGGGACACCGGTAAAGGCTTTGAAAAAGCTTTGTATGAGGAGAAAGTCCTAAGGAGGATATGTAATGGAATGGATAGGAGTTATAGGCATCGTCGTGGGCTTGGTGTTCTTCGTCGTTGCAGCCATGAGGGGCTGGAACGTGCTGATCACCTCGATCGTGACCGCCATCGTTATCGCGCTCACCAACGGCATGGACATCATGAGTTCCATGGTGGGCACCGAAACGTCGTACGTCACCGGCTTGGCCGGATTCTTGAGGGGTAACCTGATCATCTTCATGGGCGGCGCCATTATGGGCGAGTTCATGGACAAGTCGGGTGCCGCGAAATCCATCGCGCAAGCCATCATGAACAAAGTGGGAACCAAGAGCCCCTACATGGTGCTTCTCGGCATCTCGCTCATCGGCGCGCTGCTCACCTATGCGGGCATCTCGATGTTCGTCGCCATGTTCGCACTCATTCCGCTGGCACGTCCGATGTTCCGCGAGTGCGACATCCCCTGGCCGCTGTTCTGCGCGGCGTGGACGCTGGGTACCTGCTCGTTCACCATGGCGATGATTCCGGGTGTGCCGGCCATCGCATGGATCAACGCAGCCAATGGCTGCGGCGTCTCGCTCACGGCTGCACCCATCATGGGCATCGTGGGCTCCATCATCGCTATCACGGTCAGCTGCCTGATCATCAAGTTCTCGCTCAAGCGCGCCCAGGCCCGCGGTGAGCACTTCGTGGCAACCGAGGACGACATCGAGGTTGAGGAGGACAAGAACATCCCCAATCTGTTCCTCGCGCTGCTGCCGCTCATCCTGCTCATCGCCACCATCATCGGCCTGTCCGCGACCGGCATGAAGAACGTGGTGTACATCGGTATGCTCGTGGGCATCATTGCCTCGATCGCCTGCTTCTTCAAGTTCGTGCCGAGCGTCAAGGATTCCCTCGGTGCAGGCGCCGTTGCCGGCGTTGGCCCTGCGGTCTTCACGTCTGCTGCCGTCGGCGTCGGCACCGTTGCCGCCGCATCCGTCGGCTTCTCGGTCATTTACGAGGCCATCTTCAACATGCCCGGCGGCACCTACGTATCCGCCGCCACCATGGCCGCTGCCCTCGGTGGCATCATGGGTTCCGGCTCGGGCGCCGTGGGCATCATCGCCCAGAACTTCCTGCAGCCCTACCTGGCAACGGGTGTCGATCCCGCCGCTCTGGCGAAGATCATCGCAACTTCGGCCACCATTGGTGGTGCGCTTCCCAACTCGGGTGCCATGTTCGGCATGCTCTCGGCCATGAAGCTCACGCACAAGAATTCCTACAAGTACATCGCCGCCATCTCCATCGGCGCCGGTCTGTGCGCGTTGATCGTCATGATCATCATGGCAAACCTGGGCATCGTGTAGCCCCTCCTTTTCCAGTCGGCGCCTCGCATGCACGGGGCGCCGACACCCCTTTCCCGAAGAAGCACCAGGTATAACCCGTCGAATTCAACAGAGGTGTCGCCATGGATCCCGATTCGCAAGGCCCCAAGGGCAAAGCCGTCACCGACGTGAAGGCGCCTGCCATGGGCAGGGCTCCCGCAAAGGGACGCTCGGTCACGAGCCAAGTATCGCTTTTCGAAAGGGTGCCCGATTGGGCGCGTCTTTCCTGGCCGGACATCGCGGCCATCCTCTCCGGAGTGGTCTCGAGCCTCTCCAAACTCATGGGCGGCGGCATCGTCGCCTTCTACGCGGGCTGCCAGCTCGGCGGCGTCACCGTCGCCATCACGTTCGCGCTTTCCTTCGTTCTCACGTACTTCGTCGGCAAGATCTGCTTTCGCGAGGGCCTTCCCAACAACGTCGTCTCCCGTTACTACATCTTTGGCAAGAACGGATCTGCCGTCGGTTCGCTCATCTGGATATTCGTCCTGGTGGGCGTGTTGGCCGTGGGTACCGTGCAGCTGGGCAACGCCATCCTGTTCGCCTTTGGCTGGGAGGGCGAGTTCGCCCGCTGGGCGCTCTTCATCGGCATCTCGTGCGTGTGGGTGCTCATGGCGCTGTTCGGCACCAAGGTCATCGCCCGCATGAACGCCGTGTTCGTCGTGGCGCTCTTCTGCGTCATGGGATACGTAATCTACCTCATCGCCGCTGACGGCCAGCTCGTCGATGCCGCAACCCACGGCATCATGATTCCCGGAGTGGAACCCCTCGAAGGCTTTGCCTACTCCGTCAACTACGCCATCATGACAAGCGGTCTGCTCGCATTGTTCGCGGCGGACTTCACGCGTTTCGCCAAGAAGGAGCGCGACATCGTGCCCATTTCGCTCACGGGCACCATATTCGCCATCGTCACGTACATATTCGGCGCACTCATCGTCTACTACGGCTTCGAACAGTCGTTTGCGTATTTCAGCGCCCAGGGCATGGATGCCACGCTAGCCGCTAACGCGGCGGTCACCAATCCCGGCGTCTCGCTCGTGCTCGCCTCCGGTGGCATCGGCCTTGCCATCATCTGCCTGTCGCAGATGAAGGTGGAGACCTCGAACTCGATCGGCGGCGCCAACGCCGTCTCCAACCTCTTCGACTCGCTCTTTGGTAAAAAACTCGCCTGGCCCGTGGCCGTCATCATCGCCAACGCCATTGGCCTTGCCTTCATATTGGGAAACATCCTCGACCAGGTCAATGCCTTCATGAGCTACGGATCGATTCTCACGAGCTCATGGTGCATCCTGCTCATCACCGACTACTACATCGTGCGCGGCAAGATGGGCATCGGCGCACAGGGCATCGACCTGGGCGCACGGGAACACACGGTCAACTGGCGCGGCGTGGGAACGCTCATCGTCGTCTCGGTCGTGGCAAGCGTGTTGTATGCCACGAACATCCTGCAGATACCGTTTCTGCTGGTGGCACCCGCATCCATGGTCATCTACATCCTGGTGAGCTGGCTTTGCCGCGACAAGGTGCGCTCGGGCAAGATCGCCTAAGACGACGGCAGGAGCACCCGCCGGCATTCGCGGCAGGTCAGTAGGTAGTAGATGCCGAGCAACGCGGCAGTGCCGCCGATGACCGCCGCCACGATCACCACATAGGACGAGCTTCCCAGCACCAGGGCGAGAAAGCCCACGAGCGCCAGCCCGAAGCAATCGTGCACCATGGCGAACGAGAACGGCGCCGCGAAGTAGACGCCCACCTGGGTCCGTATGGCGCCCCGCATCATCTTGGGGTCGCAACCGAGGTCGGCGAGCATCGCAAAACGACTGGCGCTATCGACCGCATCGGCAAGCTGCTGCAATGCGAGCACCGCGGCCGCAGCCACGAGAAAGGTGACGCCGTAGAAGATCCCGACGTAGCCGATGGGCGCCAGCGCGGTGGCGTTGTCGATGCCCGTAGGTCCCCGCATTCCCACGCTGAAGGCCAGGCCGGCCACCATCATGCACGTGGCAACGGCGATGAGGACGCAGGTGCAGGCCATGGCGTTCGAACTCGACGAGACGCGGCTCTCGACCTGGCGGATGACGAAGAAGCGCAGACCCGAGAGATAGCGGGCGGGCTTGCGCCGGGCACGGGACGGCCAGGTGGTGGCGAAGAAGCGAAACAGGACGGCGGTGGCGAGCACGGCCAGGATGCCCAGCGGCAGTATCCAGACGACGAAGAAGACGGGCTGTAGGATGCACGATCCCCACACGACGGTCAGCACGACGAAGGCGAAAGCGAGTTGCACGGCCGTTGGCAGACGTCGGATGCCCTTGGGGCTATCGGGTGTCGAGTTCGCGCGCAGTAGCTCTATGAGCGGTCGCCTGCCCACGTCGCGAATGCCGAGGAGCGTCGCCAGGACCATGATCGCGAGAAAGCAGCCCGCGGTCCAGCAAAGGGCGTCAGACGAGAACGTGAAGACAAGCTTGTACGGGACGTCGAAGACGAAGGCGGCGACGAAGCCGGAGAGCGGCGATATCACGACCGCTACCAATACGCCGATGACCAGGGCAAGGAAGCCGACGATGCAGCCCTCGTAGGCGAGGATGCGCGCGATGGAAGATGCGGGCATACCCAGGATCTCGTAGAGCGCGAACTCACGGGAGCGACGGCGCAGGATGAAGCGGTTCGCATAGACGATGAGGAACGCGAACACGATGACGGAGAACACCGAAAACGCCTGCATGACGCCATTGGCGGAATCGTACACGCCCCTTTGCTGTTCGCTCAGGTCCAAGGCGAGGAGATAGTCGGTCGACGCCGTGAACGAATACAGAAGACACGCGGCAAAGGCCAATGTCATGAAGTAGATCGAGTAATCCCCGAACGAGCGCTTGATGTTCCCGATGGCAATCTTTGCGTACACGGACGCACTCCCTCCTCTTGAGTCATGCCCATCCTAGGGGCCGAGGAGAGGAGCTGCCATCGAGTCGCCTTACCGCACGCGAACACTTTCGTAAGGTTCGCGTCGCGCAAGTCGCGACAAGATAGAGGCAGTCGAGCTCATTGTCGCCGTAGGATGAGATAGCAGTATGGTTCGGCAGAAATTGCCCAACTTTCTAGCAAGGGGACGCTATGTCAAGATATCCTCATGAAAGCGGCAACACGCGATTGATATCGTGACGGAGACGGAGGAGTTGGCAGTGGCGACCATGATGGAGATGATGCAAGAGCGTCATTCGGTACGTTCTTATACCGACGAACCAATCGAAGAAAACTTGCGTGCAAAGCTCCGAGCCGGAATCGAGCAGGAGAACACGAAAGGCGACCTTTCCATGAGGCTCGTATGCGACGAGCCCCGCGCCTTCGACTCGGCGCTTGCCCACTACGGCAAGTTCGTCAACGTGTGCAACTACGTCATCCTCGCGGGCAAACCAGCCGCGGACCTGGACGAGCGCTGCGGGTACTACGGGGAGCGCATCGTCCTTGCCGCGCAGGAGCTGGGACTCAACACCTGCTGGGTTGCCCTTACCTTCAAGAAACGCTTTGTGCGAAAGGCACTGGATAACGGCGACAAACTCGTCCTGGTCATCGCCATCGGGCATGGGGTGGACGGTGGCAAGCCTCACAAATCCAAGGACATGGCAGAGCTGTGTCGCATTCCCGCGGATAGCGCCATGCCGTCGTGGTTTCTCGCCGGCATGGACGCTGCTTTGCTTGCGCCCACGGCCGTGAATCAGCAGAAGTTCGAGATCGAACTCACGGACGACAGGGACGCGCAGGGCAAACCGCTTGTGGCCCTACACTCCAAGGATGGCGCCTATTCCAATGTCGACCTCGGTATCGTACGCCTCCACTTCGAACTCGGCGCCGGAACCGACAACTTCTCCTGGGTAAACCCGCTTTAGGAGGGCGAGATCAGATGCAACTGGCGATGATGCGGGCGGCCTCGCGGGCCGATTCGGCATCCAGCCCGCCGTACTGGATGGCAAAACGCGCGTCATCGTGAGGCGGTAGCGAAGCGATTGCGTAATCCTCCATGGGCGAAAGCCGCACTCCCCGCTCGAGTGCGGCGGCGGCGATTTGCTCCTCGTCGGCACCCTCAATCGAGAGCACGAAGTGCAGCCCCGAATCGGCCTGTTCGACACGCACGCGGCCCGACGGAGCGAGCCGTATCATCTCATCCACGAAGGCATCGCGCACGTTGCGCTGCGCCTTGCGGTAGCGGTTCACGTGACGCTCGTAATCGCCTTCCTCGATCATGCGCGCGAGCGCGATCTGGTCGATGACACTCACGGTGTTCGCGTAGAAGCCGACGCGTTCATCCCATGCCTCGGCCAGTTTAGGGGGCAGGACCATGAAGGCCATGCGAAGCGCGGGGCCCAGGCTCTTGGAAAACGTGTTGGTGTATATGACGTGACCCGTCACGTCGATGGACGCGAGGCTTGCCACCGGGCGCCCCGCCAGGCGAAACGGCGCATCATAGTCGTCCTCGACGATGTAGCGTCCCTCGACCTCGCTCGCCCACGCAAGCAGCTCGTAGCGACGACGTATGCTTGTCACGATACCCGTCGGGAACTGATGCGACGGCATGACGTGAACGAGGCTTGCATCACTTGCCTGAAGGCCCTCCATGGACATGCCTTCGTCATCGAGCCCGATGGGAGATACGGGCAATCCCGCCGACTCGTAGATCTGCGCCAGACGCGGATAACCGGGATTCTCGAGCGCCACCGAGCCCCTGGGCCGCAGGAGCTGCACGAGTGCGGCATCGAGGAGCTGCGAACCGGCACCGACAACGATGCGTTCGGGATCGGCTTCGAGGCCCCGCGTCTCGTGGAGTCTGCGTGCGATGGCACGACGCAGGCGCAAGGTGCCCTTGGGAGGCTGGGAGCCGTAAAGCTCCTCGTCAGATTCGGCCGACAGGACACGTCGCAGGGCCTTTCCCCACACGCGCGAGACCATGGCAGGGTCGACATCGACACGTGAGAGGTCATGGCAAACGTCAGGATGCACCTCATCGGAAAGCATGACAAAAGTCGCCGGGGCACTTTTGGGACAAAGGGACAGGTCATTTGTCCCATTATTCGTTAGCGATTGTTGGCAGTGGGACAAATGACCTGTCCCTTTGTCCCACTCTCTCATGCTCACGTTGCGAAACGATAGCTCGGAGACATAGTATCCGCTGCGGGGTCTCGTGTAGCAGTAGCCCTCCGTCACGAGCTGCGCGTAGGCATTCTCCACGGTAATGAGACTCACGCCGAGATGCTGGGCAAACGCGCGCTTGGAAGGCAGCTTCTCGTGGGATGCAAGCGTGCCGGCCTCGATATCGCGCCTAATCGAGCGATAGACGAATTCGTAGAGACTCAGTTCCCCGCGACTCTCCAAATCGTAATCCAGCATCAGTACCTCCGTAATGGAACAAGTGGACAGGTCGTTTGTCCCACCCGTGCCCGTCTTCCCTGAGCATAATCTGGTCTTATCAATTTAGCAAGATATGGATATACAAACATATCCAGATTATGCCTAGGATTCGAGTCGTCAATACTCGAATCGACATGCGGAGGCAGAACATGGCAGAGACGACGAGGGAAGAACGCGCCAAGCTTAACCGGGAGCTGGCACAGATGCTCAAGGGCGGTGTCATCATGGACGTGACCACCCCCGACCAGGCACGCATCGCCGAGGAGGCGGGTGCGTGCGCGGTCATGGCTCTCGAGCGCATCCCGGCAGACATACGCGCGGCCGGCGGCGTGAGCCGCATGAGCGACCCGGCGATGATCCGCGGCATCCAGCAAGCCGTGAGCATCCCCGTCATGGCGAAGTGCCGCATCGGACACTTCGTCGAAGCCCAGGTACTCGAAGCCATCGAAATAGACTACATCGACGAGTCCGAGGTACTGAGTCCGGCTGACGACATCTACCATATCGACAAGACGGCGTTTTCCGTGCCCTTCGTATGCGGTGCGCGCAACCTTGGCGAGGCACTGCGCCGCATCGCCGAGGGCGCGTCGATGATCCGCACCAAGGGCGAGCCAGGCACGGGAGACGTCGTGCAGGCGGTAAGCCACATGCGCCTCATCAACGGCGAGATACGTGCGGTGGGCGCCCTGCGCGAAGACGAGCTCTTCGAGGAGGCGAAGCGCCTGGAGGTCTCCATCGACCTGCTACGCCACGTCCACGAGCATGGCAAACTGCCCGTCGTCAACTTCGCAGCCGGCGGCGTGGCGACACCAGCCGACGCGGCACTCATGATGCAGCTCGGCGCCGAGGGCGTCTTCGTGGGAAGTGGCATCTTCAAGAGCGGTAACCCCGCCGAGCGCGCCCGTGCCATCGTCGGCGCCGTGACGCGCTACGAAGACCCGGAGTACATCGCGCATGTCTCGGAAAACCTCGGCGAGGCCATGGTCGGCATCAACAAGGACGAAATCGAGCTGCTCATGGCCGAACGGGGCATCTAGTGACCACGGCAATCCTGGCGGTGCAGGGCGCGTTTGCCGAACATACCGCGATGCTCGACGAGCTTGGCGAGCCGTGGTTCGAGCTGCGCTGCCCGCGCGACATGAGCCGTCGCTTCGACCGGCTCATCCTGCCCGGGGGCGAGTCCACGGTGCAGGGAAGGCTGCTGCGCGAGGAGGGCATGCTCTCGACGATTCGCACGCTCATCGAAGGAGGAATGCCCGTGCTCGGTACCTGCGCGGGGCTCATCCTGCTCGCCGAACGTGTCATCGACGATGATGACGGCAGTCGCCCGATCAGGCCCGACAGCCACCTGGGGACCATGCACGTCACGGTCGAGCGAAACGCCTACGGCCGCCAGCTCGCGAGCTTTCACGCGACGGACGAATTTGCCGGCACCGGTCCGGTGCCCATGAGCTTCATACGGGCACCGCGCATCGTCGAGGTGCGCGAAGGCGCAGTCGAGCTCGCGCGAGTCGACGGCGACATCGTCGCCGCGCGCGATGGCAAGCAGATCGGCGTCGCGTTCCATCCCGAGCTCGATGATGACCCGCGCATCCACGAGCTCTTCCTCGCCCTGTAAAAGGCATGCAATCTGATTGCCCTTCTCGCGTCAACTGGTCTGCGCGGGAAGCTCAGGGTATCATTACGACAGTCGTATTCGATTCATCCTTGTCAAAGTTTGGAGATACCTATGGATGCATGCGAAGTGCAGCTCACGAACGGCGGTTCCTCATTCCAGGAGCTCGTCGATGATATGGCGAAGGACTCCTACTGGATCCGTTTCTTCTGCCGGCCTTGCTGCCCCGCTCCAGACCTCGAAGGCGCAATCAAGATGCTCGACAAGCTTGCCGCCGAGGCAAGCGCGAACGAGGCCTTTGACGACGAGCAAAAGCAACGCATCATCACGCTCATCGAAGAGCGCAAGGCATGGTATCCCAGCTCGGGGCTCTGCAGACACTAGATGCGCCAGTTCATGAGGTGCATGTCCTTATGATTAGCTACGAAACAAGCGCCCTGCTCATGATCGACATGCAAAACGGGTTCATCGACCCGTCTTCGTCACTGTGCGTCGCCGGCGCACAGGCCACGATACCCGCCTGCACTCGTGCGCTTGCCACGGCACGCAGCCACGGCATGGCAATCTATCACGTGCGCCGCGCATATGCCTTTGACGGCTCCGATGTCGAGCCCGTGCGCCGTCGCATTTGGCTAGCCGGTGGGCGGCCCTTATGCCACGAGGGCTCTGACCCGCACAGCGTCGAGGCTCCCGACGAGCTCGCGCCCCATGAGGGCGAGCGCATCGTTCACAAGCCACGCTTCTCCGCCTTCTTCGACACGCAACTCGATGCGACGCTGCGCGAGCGCAATGTCAACACCGTCGTGCTCGCCGGCACCACCACGCCTAACTGCATCCGGACAAGCTGCTATGATGCGCTCTCGCTCGGCTACAACGTCGTCGTGCTCGAGGATGCCACCTCATCACGCACTCCCGCGGTGCAGAAGGCCAACATCGACGACATGGCGTACATCGGCACCACGATCATGAACTGCGATGAATTTGCCGCCGGGGCACTTTTGCAGGTCGAGGATCTGACCGATT
>ERZ836877.3012-NODE-3012-length-20040-cov-4.544358_pt1 | contig 20040 bp, 22 predicted proteins | sample MGYA00519469_ERZ836877 | MGnify/ENA primary metagenome ERZ836877 (study PRJEB31850, sample SAMEA3708809) | human gut metagenome | biome: human gut; feature: human-associated habitat; material: faeces | place: China | collected 2014 ... | reverse complement strand
GAACTCTTTGAGGCGGCTGAGATTGAGAACTTCAGTAAACTGCCGGAACTTGATGCCGAGAGAGGACGATTTGCGAAGCTTTTCAAGGCTCTCTCTGACCATATAAGCGCAGCCCGACTTCAAGGCTTTTCGTGGGATAAAGCAGAATATGTCACAGAAGATGGCGAGGTGCTGACTTTAATGATTACACAGGAGGACTTCCAAACCTTACAGGCTCGTTATCGTGAGCTATATGAAGATAGTACAGGTGGAACATCTTCGGGTAATCTACCGTATGAGATTGACACTCATCTCACGGAGATAGAGACTGGCACAATCGACTATGACTATATGAACAGTCGCTTTGACAAGTACCTGAAAGAGCTACGCAAGGATGTCCTCGATGAAGAGAGACTTCAAAAGTTGCTTGACGAGGTGCATAAATCGTTCGCATTTCTCTCTCAGGATGAACAGCGTTATGCCAATCAGTTCTTGCATGATGTTCAGACCGGCAATCTGAAATATAATATCTGTAAGTCATTCCACGACTACATAATCGACTATATGAACAAGGCGCAGGAAGGTAAAATTCTTACCCTTGCTCAGAACTTCGGATTGGATGCAGACCTCCTGAAAGAAATGGCCGACGCACGACTCACAGAGCATAATATTGATGAATTTGGTCGCTACACCAGACTGAAGGCATCCGTTAACCGTGTTCTTGCCAAAGCCTACTTCCAGCAGCGTGATGGCAGCACTCTGACACCTCCCAAGATCAACATGAGGCTCGATGCCCTCCTCCGCACCTTCATCCTAACCGGCGAAATCGAATAAAGCTATGAGAATAATTCGCTGGCTAATATACACCGTCATAGTCGGGGCGTTGCCTATACTGGTGAGGTTATTGGTATACCTCATAAGCAACCACATTCCAAATGCTGTATGTTTCAGTCCTGTTGATATAGTTTTCTTCGGATTAACTCTGAATATTTCCAATATAAACGAAGTAAACGGTCTTAAACCAAAGAGAACAAAGAAGGGAGAAGTCGATGTAATATCTAATTACAAGGATGCTTTTTCTGCATTATCTACGTTGCTTATTATATTTTTGGCAATTCCTTTAGGTGCTCTCTATATGGGAGAACTGACAGACCAAACCATAATAAATCAAACGACCGCCTTCCTTGGGGCTATAGTGCTTAGCGTACTGTCGCTCGTATTTAGCTCTATTGTGATGTATAATGTCTTAAAATTACAAAAACATGGGAACAATTGACATTATATACCTCACTTTAGTTGGTGTTTTGTTCACTATTGGAATAGTGTTCGCAATAAAGATGTTTGTAAAGATTAGAAATACGAGCATCGAAGATTTCAAACGACGTCAAAACAAAAATCGGAATAAGATTAAATATGGCAGACACAATTAAGTCATTCATTTATCTTGATGAATATAAATTAGCATCTCTTTCCTCTCAACTTTTCGAGGGTATGACGGATTATGTTCTAAGAAGTGCGGTTGATTCACATACAGAAAATTCAACGCAAAAAGGAACATTACTAAAAGGCAATATGATGGGAGATGCGATTACAGAAGGTAACGCGTCAGAAGAGAAACGATATCTTCATGACTTTGCATATACAATGTTTGAGGAAGAACTTTTCTCACGTGGTAAAATTTATGAAGTAACAGAAGACGATACTCTGGAAACCTTATCATCAAAAAGGATAGTAAAGATAACTGGCAAGGCTATCTTTGACGATTATCAGGCAATCATTGACACTCTCCAAAATTTCAATTCAATTGGAGAAGCTCTTGCGTATTGTTCTATGATTGCAGAGGGTCAAGACATAAAATCACTGCTCACTATGCTCCCTCAGTCAACTGATAGAAATGCAAAAGCTAAGGCTAAAGTAACTCAAAAAGTTATTCAACAGAAATGGAGGGAAATGTTAGAAAGTGTTGGTCTAAGATTAGAAGATGAGAAAATTAATTCGCTTACAACTTTGTTGCGTTTTAGTTTTAGAGGACAAATGGCAGTGAGAATTATTCAATCCTATTCAGGTGTTGTAGCATTAGCCAATCTAAATAAGACATATCTGAGAGATCCAATGGAAATCTTAATCCCTCGTTTTTCGCGTAAAACAGAGAGAGAACTTTCTCTTATCGGTATTATAACACAGTGTGGACAAATACAAGCCGATAGTACTTCCGCAATGGAAGATAGTGAGAAATTAAAATATTCTGTTCAGAATGTTATTTCGCAACTTGGAGATATGGAAGAAACTTTTACAGGAAGGCTTTCAAACGAACTTGTAATTGAACCTATCGCTATATATCACGAGATTTAACACTATGGCCATAAATAATCCAGATGAAACGCTTGTATTTCACGATGTAAATGATTTCATCGGGGAACACTTTCTAATCCCTGACTACCAACGCGGTTATCGATGGGAAAGTCAACAAGTATCTGACTTGTTGAATGATATATCATTTTTTTACTCCGAATATCCTGGTGAATCATATTCTATGCAACCTATTGTAGTTAAAAAAAGAGACTGCAGATGGGAAGTTGTGGATGGGCAGCAAAGATTAACTACTGTTCTGCTTATTTTACAAGCTTTAGGGCATACCGAATCTTTTACTTTAGACTATCAAATACTTGAAAAGAGCTCTTCGCATATATCAGATATTGCCAATTGTCCAGAAATTGAAGATATTAACTTGTTTCACATGAAGCAAGCATATAATACTGTATTAAAATGGGTGAATGGAAACGTAGGAAAGAACTATTCATTTAAGTCTATTGATGATCTAGTTTCATTTTGCCTAAACAATCTTAAATTCCTATGGTATCGAGCAGATTTAGTTGATGACAGTCCCGGGGAAAAAATATTTCGTCGTTTGAATATTGGTAAAATAGAATTGACTCAATCCGAACTGATTAAGGCATTGTTTTTGTCAAAAGATAATTTTGAGAAAGATGCGGTCAATCGTCGAGAAGAACTCGCTCATCAATGGGATACAATTGAATCTTCACTGCAAAATGATGAGTTCTGGCTTTTTATATCAAACTTAAAAGATGATAAATCTCCAACTCGCATAGAATTTGTTCTAAAGTACTTATTTGCAGCATATAGAGATAGCCTTTTTGAAATTAGCGATCTTGATGACGATATAAATTCACGTGACGCTCTTTTCAGGGCATATTATGATACATTTAGACACAATCGACAAAAGTTTCAAAGTCTTTGGCTTAAAATAACGGATATAATAGCGACTTGGCAGCTATGGTATGAAGATGTTACATTATATCATTTGCTGGGATATTTATTGTTCCCAAAGCCAGAATGTGTGTCGCTACATACACTCTATGAGAAATGGCAGACATCTTTATATGATGATTTTATGGCTTATGTCACAAACGCCATAAAGCACAGTGTCATTGACACTTTCGATGCCTCCCATGTCTATGCGTCGATTGACAAAAATGGCAATGAAAAAGACCACAAGCGTCAGGCATTTAAGTATTTAGTGTTGATGAATGTATTACATGTGCTCCGGCAAAACGTGGCACATCTGAATAATCCTACATATAAACAAGGTGTTTTCTATAAATTCCCATTCCATTTATTAAAAAAGGAAATCAAGAAACCTGGAGATGGGTGGGATGTTGAGCATATAGACTCAGCAACAACAAACACTCTTGACCAATGGAAGTCTCAAAGAGAATGGATACTTTCAAGTTATCTGTCTCTAACTGATGATCAAAGACGAGAACTAAATTCGGATACGAACCTCAGTATCTTTTTTAATTCCAATTCCGATGATGAGTCGCAGGAAGCATTTAAGTCATTAGTATCAAAAATTTCCAGTTGGATAGAACCGACTGGAGAAATCAAATATCCTGAAAAAAATCGCATATACAATTACGCATTACTGGATTCATCCACAAATCGGAGTTATAAGAACGCTATATTTCCTACCAAACGTCAGCATATCAGGAATAAAGAAACTGGTGAACTTCTATATGCCGACTGGAATAAAGATAGAATTGAAATAAAACGAGAGGCAAAGAAATCAGCATTCGTTCCTCCCTGTACTCTCAACGTGTTCACAAAGCACTATTCTTACATGCCCGGAACTTTTTTGAGATGGACTCTTTTCGATGCGCTTGATTATGAAAAAGAGATAGTGTCTTTATTTGAGTGGTTTAAAAAATCTATGTGCAAATGAGTAATAAAAATTCTAATATAAAGAATCCTCCAATATCATTTTGGGACTTTCTAAAAGAATATAGGGTGATTGTTCCAATCATTCAGCGTGATTATGCACAAGGTCGAAGAGATAAACACAAGTTAAGACTTGAGTTCTTTGGTCAGCTTATTTCATCGCTTATAAATAATATCCCGTGCAAATTAGATTTTGTTTATGCTTGTCCACCGGGTGAAGATAATCCAGATATGGCTAACCGAAGTGATATAATATATCCTCTAGATGGTCAACAACGCCTTACTTCATTATGGCTCTTGTATTGGTATATCGCATATAAAGCCGGTATATTGTCAGAAGATTCTCATAGATATGATAAATCTGTATCGGAGAGGCTTAAGAGGTTCTCTTATGAAACTCGAACTTCTTCGCGTGAATTCTGTGAACGTATGTGTGGCAAGTTAGTCGGTTCTCAAGAGGGTGATATCAAAGCGTATATCTCTGGTCAACCTTGGTTTACGCGTAGATTCAAGGAAGACCCCACCGTAATAGCCATGCTTCATTCTCTTTCAGATACTGAAAATATGTCCGGATTTGAGCAACTTTTCGGAGTTGATGACATTGATTATCTGGATTTGTGGAGATGTTTAACTGCGAAGTCTTGTCCGTTGAAATTTCACTTTAGAAATACTAAAGAGGAAGGGATTCTTAATTCTGACGATTTATATATAAAAATGAACGCCAGAGGAAAGAAACTGACAGATTTTGAGAATTTTAAAGCAGAGCTCTTCAGCTACAAGATTAATCAAACTCAAGAATTATTCAGAGGAGAAAACGATGATTTCATAAGTAAATTTGAAAATTCTTGGACTAACTTCTTTTGGCCACTGCGTAGTGATGATAATGTTGTTGATTATCTGATATTAGAATTTTTTAATCGTCAGGCACTAAACTATCTTATTCTGAATGAAGATTTAGAAGATAAAAAATCGCTTTATGATTATCTTATAAAGCACGAGCCATTTAGCAAGATTGAAATTTATCAACCTATCCTTACTGAGAGTTTCAAGTCTTTTTATGCCAACGCATGGAATGGTATAATCAAATCTGGCATGGAGGGGAACAAATGGTTTAATAAGCCCTATGCCTTTGACTATATTCCTGTTTATACATCTGATAAAAAAGGCTACCAAGTTAGATACAGAGACAGTGTATACTATGTGAGTCCTTCTTCTGTGAGAATTCAGGTACTTACCCATGCCGCCTCTGTCTATTTTGAAAGTTTGTATTTGTCGGATACTGAGTTCAATGGTCTTTATTTTAGCGATTGGATGATGTTTGCAAGAAATCTTATGGACAATTCCGGATTGGACACTTATGCCGGGATTAAACCACTTCTTGTTTTTTTGTCATCTTTATCCTCGTATTCGTTGGATATTACATCCAATTTGGAGTCGTTAAATTACGAAAAGATAGACCTGCCCACAAATACAAAAGAACAATTATTGGAAGAAATTCAGAAAGGAAATAGAATAAAATACCTCCGCAAAATCCAAGACTCATCGCAGGTAGAAATCATCCGTTTCGCAGAAATCGAATATCCCTTTGATGGTGCTATTCGCTATCTTTTTAGGAATGAAGAAGGATTAGAAGACTGGGATAACTTTGAATTAAAGAAACGTCATTTGGATGGATTTTTCGATATTGAACATAAAAATGAAAAAGGTTTTTCAGCCATTATGCTCAGGTGTCTTTATAAACAAATAAAACATTGGGAAGATATGGGCTGTCCAGGACTAAACAGTTCCTATGACACATGGAAAAAAATACTTTTGCATAATAATCTTCGTTATGCAGTAAATGAAATGTTCATATCAGGTGCAGAAACGGAAGAAGAACTGGCAAAGTTTATTTCTCCCTTCAGCGACCTGATCCAAAAGGGCACACACGAAGAACTCGTCCGTTCAAGATTTCTACACCAAACCACATGGGGTGAGTTTTATTTCAAACATTGGGAGCATAGGGCAGTCATTTGGCGTTGCAGCGTAGATTGGAAGAATTATCTACTCGGCACATCTCGTAACCGTTTAATCTCGGAAGGCATTAAGAAAAACGATATAGTATTCCCGACTGGTATTGAGAGTAACCGAATGCTCGGAGATAGTGAACATTTGTGGGGAGAAAGTTTCTATTTTGATATGAAACATAATGAATCTCAATATCTTTTTTATTGGCGTGATAGTGAAGTACGGCGTAAAGGTCGGTCCGATAAGCTCAATTGTGATGTATATTTAGTAAGACGCGATAATCGTAAATATGCAGCACATAATCCCAATGATTTAGGTATAACAATAGAATATGATTGTCCATATGATGTATTTATCGATAGCTTGAATAGGCTTCTATTGATGAGTAAGGATATTTTACCACAAGAATCTATTAATGTTTAACGCTATGATTACGACAATTCACGGTATATATCTCCGGAACCAACAGGTTCTCGTTAAGGATGCGAATAAACACCTTGTTCCGCTTCATCGCCGACAGGGTGATTTAGACGGAGCCTGTGCTGTCTATTCGACCATCATGTGTATGCTTCACATTGGTTATCTTTCAGAGAACGATTTACTCTTATATAATTCACCTGATAAGAGAACCGCTAAGGGCAAGATTCTACATGAGCTTATGGAGAATAATGGTCTTGTGAGGAATGGATTCTCATACATCAGACTCAAAAAGGAATTAGAGGATAAGTGTGGTTGCGATATTGTCGTAAGTCGTCGTAACCCCAAAAGTCAAGATGAGATTGTTGCCCAAATATCTGATTTAATTGATGAGGATATAGCTCCTATAATTTCGATTGAATGGTTTGATGGAGCACATGCGCTTTTAGCTGTGGGATACGAAACTGACAATGAAGAAACTATCACAAATATTTTGTGTCTTGACCCAGATGCCGAAAGTCCAAAAGTATGTTCCTGGAACTGCTATATCGATGTGAGTAAGGAGACTGGCGAATTGCCTTACAAATACGTGTCAACCTCAAATATGGGATTAAAGGTCAAGTTAGGAGATTATATAACGCTCCAGAAAAAAGATTAACCTCCTCTTCACGATTCAAGAGACATTATTTTTTTGAAGTTTTTTCTTGCTACGCAGATAGGCTGCATCCGGCCTATCTAACTTTGCAGTGTCAAACAAAAGGAAGTATGGGTGAGCGGTCGAAACCAGCCCTCTGCTAAGGGGCCGAGCCTCACAAAAGGCTCCGAAAGTTCGAATCTTTCTGCTTCCGCATACATTGGGGTGTCGCATAGCGGCTATTGCAGGAGACTGTAAATCTCCCGTCTTCGGACATCGTAGGTTCGAGTCCTACCGCCCCAACAAATAAATGCTTCCGTAGCTCAGTGGATTAGAGCGTCACGCTACGAACGTGAGGGTCGCAAGTTCGAGTCTTGCCGGAAGTACAAATATGTTTCCGTAGCTCAGTGGATTAGAGCGTCTCACTACGAATGAGAGGGTCGCAGGTTCGACTCCTGCCGGAAATACCAATATTGACTTCCGTAGCTCAGCGGATTAGAGCATCCCACTTCTAATGGGACGGTCGCAAGTTCGATTCTTGCCGGAAGTACAGAAAGAATAAAGGCTTCGATAAAGTCGTACATTACGACAATACCGAAGCCTCTTAATTTATGCTTCATCGAGAAGAAGTTCAAGCTTGTGTTTTACTTTTGACAACACATCGCCAAGTTCGTTGACCGGCATAAAAGCTTCAAACTCTTTCAACTTGTCGATTGCGTCAGATATGAGGTCACACATATCTGAATCCAATGGAGAGTTGGAAATTGAGTAGTCTTCATCCGCGTATCTGTAGAACTTGCCTTCGTAAACCTCGATTGGAGCTTCGTATCCGAGTTTGTCGGACCTCATTACCTGCAAATCGGCTTGAACTGTCCTGACTGACACTCCCCGGGTTATACCTTCCATCTCGTACAAGGCATCCGAACAAGCCTCGACGAGATCATCCAGAGTCCACCGCCTGTACTTGTTCCTCAGGCACCTGTCTATGGTTTTGTATCTTATAAGAGCATTTTTGTTTACTGGCATGGCTGCGATAATAGTCTTCTTTGTTCATGATTGAATTGTTTTTGGGTGCCATGCCGTGACAATAGGATACGTCATAACAGGGCACAAAAAAGTCGGAAAGTGTTGTGGACCTTCCGACTGATTTATATCCTATTGTCTGTGATTACGTTGTGTCAACTCATACAGACCGTATTAGTATATCGTCGGAGCAATCCACCGGGCACACTTCGATAGCCTCTATAACTGATGCGATAGAGGTTGCTGTCGAAGCTGCGATAGCTACGGCGAAATGTTGTTGACGATATGTTGGCTTGCATGGTCTGCATAGTCTGAGTTATTATTATACGCTTGAAAGCGAGTACAAAGTTACTTGATTTTAAGCAAATAGCCAAATGGCTCTTGAAATTCGGGTGCAAAGGTACGACACCGCTACGCAATGTATCTGCGTAGCGGGTCAATTTGGATTATTTGCTCATCACATAATCGAGATAGCCACTTGTAAGGCTTTGGGCTTTCTTCATGTCCACTCCATATTTTGTCATGAAAGCGGCAGCAATCTGATCTCGACCCTGAGGGTTGTTTAGAGGATTTGAGGTTGTAGGAGTGACAACTTCCACAGTCATTCCTTTCTCGATGAAGACGCCATTGCAGTTGCGCTTCATCTTGGTTGTGAATTTCCAGATAGGCATAATTTTTTAATATTTGAGGGTTTGTTGTGGCGCAAAGGTAGCGCCTTAGTGTCTCAAAAATTATGACAGGTTAGATTTTTTTCAGCAGATGCCAACCGCTTCTTGCATGATTCGTTTTGCGCGGGCCTCTACCATTGAGTTCCAGAGGCGGGAATCCTGAAGTTTTGCCATTGGGATGTACTGCTGGAAGCGAGCGAAAAACTCCAGAGGTTTTTCGATATTCCAGTTTGTGATGACTTCACTCCAGTCTGCCTTGTCTGCAAACTTTTCAAGGAGAGTCCAGTCGTTATAGAAACAGTCTCGATTTGAGATTGCCTTCCAATCCCAGCGGCTGGCAAACTTCTGAAGGGTGACCTCGTTGATGATGTGGTCAGCACAGTACTGAGAGAAGTCGCTCCAGTTAAGTCTGTTGGCAAACTTGTTGATACCGTCGAGGGTCCAGATGATGTTACGGTTCTCACTTATCTCTTCCCAGTCGAGTTTGTCGGCGTACTTGTCAAGTATGTCCATGCTGAGTGATTCGTTGTCGGAAATTTCTTTCCAAGCCTCGGCTTCGAGGACTGAGTTTAGAAACTCATTGTTTGTGATAGGTTCCATATAGTGAAGTTTTAATGTTTACGATACAAAGGTAGAACCATGATGTATCAAAGTGCGATACAGGATAGAAAATTTTATCAATCCCACCATTTTTTCATGTTGTGGTCAAGCCATCGCCATAGAATATGAAATGCTTTGTCGCAGTAAAGTTTGGATAGGAAATACATGTGCATATCCGGTTCTTCATAATCCCGTTCTTTTGTGTACATCTTAGAGTTGCGCTGATTGATGTACTTGCCTTCAATATTCGGATAATCAGATTTAGCAATTTTGAGTAGTTCCACGGCTGTAAGCATTCGCTTAACGTCTTCTTCCCATCCCACATGACGCTGAACATATCGCCAAAAGCCGATATTATATTCAATTTTCTTTTTGAGTATGCCAAGATTCCATACCCAATCAATAGGAGAATCATTAGCAACTGTTTCACGCCAATATTTGCGCTGTTTTCTCCGGAAACTCTCTGATATATATTCTTCTTCTCTCTCATATTTGATGGGACTTTCCTTTTCAAGAGAATCAAGCCAATCGGAAAACTCTTCACTATGTTGTTCTTGAGTCTTTATTGCATACAGAGTTGACCAGTATAGCAGATGGGCGGCAAGGGTTGCAGTATTGCTCTCCCGGGCTATCTGACGTTTTTCTTTAGCAGTGAGCATATCGAAAGTCTTTAATCCGGAAAATTCAGTACCTGATTCCTCGAAATTATCCTTCCATGAAGAAAAGTCAATCTCCACCTCTCTTCCAATGAGCCACTCCTGTGGGTCCGGTGCGCCTAAGACCACAATTTCATTATCAGAGTCAAGACGCATTTGAATTACCTGTGAGGAATATTCCGGCTTAATTGGCAAAGACTTAATTGTCTCGACCAGAGAAGAATACAAAGGCTTCATTCCCTCGTGTTCAAGATAGAAGCCATTGAGGATTACCCATATATCCTCAAAATCTGAATTGCGAAAATAGTCCTGATAAATCATATGTCGATGTTTTTGCTGCAAAGTAAACATCAACATGGCGCAAATCGCGGTACAGGATTAGCTGAATAGCAAAAATATGATGGTCTGGCGTTTTATTCTTAATCGCCTTTTTCACTCATTGTCATGCAGAATGACATAAGACAGACTCCGAAACGGTCAGGCTTTTTCATTCCAATCTTTTCTATTGGAATATCGTGAAGTGAGTAATTTAAGTCGTTTACTCCGATGAATACATCGGAACTCATATATCCTTCTGAGTATTTCTGAGGATGTCTTTGCTTCCATGCGTCGCTCCATAGAACTTTGTGAAAGTCCAGTTCATCTTCGGATTTCATGGCCTCTACTAATTCCGGATCTGCAAATATTGCAAACAGTTCTGCCGACTGACGGTCAAATTCAACAGGCAGCTCAATTCCTACATTAGCCATTATCTGGTTGGGCTGTGTAACAAACTGCTGTAATTCAGTTTCTGAATTATGTTCTATAAGATACAGATATGCGTCAAAATTAACTATAAGCGTTTGCCAGAATCCCAATCTTATGGGAATGGAGATTGAGTTGTATTCAAGGTTATGGCTATTTACAGCTGACATTATAGCTTCCAAAGGGTAATCACAATACTTTCCTTTGGAGAAATGCCTTGCTATTGTTTTTGGCTGGGGTATCTTATTCTTACGAGGCTCTTTCATAAAACAGGAATAGATTTACGCCAGTCAAAATATGATTCTTTGAGAAATGGCAGAATCTTCGGATTGGTAAATATCTCCAGACACATCATACAACGGCTTCCCGAAGCATGTCTGAAACGGATGTCCGTATTGTCATAAACATATTTGAGTATGGCACATGGGCCTTTTGTATGAATCCAAATCTTCAAAGCATCTGCAAATCCTCGTTCGTACACGCTCTTAATTCCTACCTCTTCATCAATATTGCCGAGGCGCATATATGGTATTCTCGCACATGGAATGCCGCAACACGCCATAACATCACCAAAAGGAGTTAGTATAATAGAATGATAAAGAGAAGTGCATGGCTTGTCCTCTTCAGTCGGTCTTATACGCCAAGGATAGGAACGATTCCCAATATTCTCATTACTGAAATCATCATCCCATTCCCACCATACCACTTTCACTTTTTTTGAATTGATCAATCTCAGTAATGCTTTGTCCTTATCAATCAATTTGGTATAAGAAGTATGTCCCCAGTGATTGGAAATTCTCATCTCTGTGCCAATGCCGAGCCGTGCGGCAGCAACCATAATGTTTCTGCAACTCTCGTAGGTCTCTATTTTTTGATTGCGTTCTCCTGTGCTGACAGCAATATCGAAGAGACCAATAGATTTCAGACGTTTCAGGAATTGATATGTCTTCCGATAAGATTTACCCCAGAAGCCGTTTGTCACCATCGTTGTGGCCATTCCTTTATTATACGCATACTCAATGGCTTTGACAAGATCCTCACCGAGAAGCATACATTCGCCACCGGTCAGTGAAAGGATACGCATTGTCTCCGGATATGCTTCACAACAAATGTCTATATACCGTTTCATCTGGTCAAGACTCATCGTAGCCTTACTTTCGGGACGACAACCAAAACAACATTCTTCACACGAGGCATTACAGCGCATCGTAGTAAGAAGCGTCAGAGTATATGGAAGTCGCGGCTTGAACGATAACATCGGGGTGATTACTTTCTTAGCTTGTTGATGATTGAGATGGCTAAATGAACGAATATCCCATATACAAGGGTAGCCAGCAAAGCCATACCTTCATTGATGATAATAAGGTAGGATAATGGCATAGGCCATTCCGGTCGAGCTTGCTGAAAAGCCGCGATTACGGCACAAACCGAGAGGACGATGAAAACAACAATCATCGACAGCTGTGCGAATCCCAATCTATATCTGCCAATCTGTATCATGATAAATTTGTGATTCTCTCGTTTATTGCATTGGCCATTTCAGGGGCATCCTTGCAGCCAAGCATATATTTTCTGCCATCTTTAAGAGTGACGAGGAAACAGTCGGAGGCTTTGCCGTAATATGCGAAATATTTGCCGAGGTCATTCTCTTTGAACCAGCCATACCAACCAAACCATCCTCCACTTCCGCAGATTCTTTTTGCGCCCATAGTCGGAGGGCATAGTCTAACGTTTCCAATGTCTGACAATGGAATGGATTTGGTCTTCAGCGGTCTCCTGATTCGCAGACTGTGATTGTCCAATGAAATAGACAACGGCATAAAGCAAAGTGCTGATAAAAGCAACACAATAACAGCGGCACCCCAAATATAAGTTGCCAGATAGTTGTCTGTTTTTACAGTGGCTAAGAATACACCACAAATAAATGCAATAGTGAGGCTTGAAATAATCCAGCAATATGAACTGAGTTCTACACGTTTTTTCATTGTAAATCTTTTATTATTTCTTTTCGTTTAGCCGTTCCTTCAGCTTTGTGTTACGTTTGGAAACGGTCTGGTTTCTAATGGCGTAAGCGAGAGCTTTGGTGGTGCCTACGAGTACGCAGATTTTCTTGGCTCGGGTTATACCGGTGTATATGAGGTTGCGCTGGAGCATGACGAAGTGTTTCATCGTCACAAGCATCACCACCACCGGGAACTCGGAGCCTTGACTTTTGTGGATTGTAACGGCGTATGCCAGTACAATCTCGTCAAGTTCCGTAATGTCGTATTCGACAAGGCGGCTATCAAAAGTAACGGTCAGTGTACGCTCATTGGTATCTACAGCGGTGATATAGCCGATGTCTCCGTTGAATACGTTCTTGTCGTAGTTGTTGCGAATCTGCATCACCTTGTCTCCCTGACGGAAGGTATAACCGCCACGAGCCAGCGACGGGCCCGACGGATTTAGGGCATTTTGCAGTTCGATGTTCAGGTTTCCGGCTCCGACCGTACCGCGTTGCATCGGCGTCAGCACCTGTACTTCTTTCGGCGGATAGCCGTATTTCTTTGGCAGTCGGTCGCGCACAAGTCCGATGATAAGTTTGACCATCTCATCGGCATCTTCCTGATTTATGAAGAAGAAATCAGTGTCGAGACCATTCTTGATATTAGGGAACTGCCCGGCATTGATGGCATGAGCGTTCATTACAATGCGGCTCGACTGAGCCTGACGGAAAATGCGGGTCAGCCTGACTACCGGAATCTGCTGCGAGTCGATAATGTCACGCAATACGTTTCCTGCACCTACGCTCGGCAACTGGTCGATGTCGCCGACAAGTATCAGGCGCATATTCGAGGGTATTGCCTTCATTAGATTGTAGAAGAGCAGGATGTCGATCATCGAACATTCATCGACAATCAGTGCGTCTCCCTCCAATGGATTCTCATCGTTGCGCTTATAGCCGTCCATCGGATTATATTCCAGCAGACGGTGTATTGTCTTTGCCTCCATGCCTGTTGCTTCGGTCATTCTCTTGGCGGCGCGACCAGTTGGAGCGGCGAGAAGAATACTCATGTGACGGGCTTTGAAAGCTGCGATTATTCCCTGTGTGGTAGTTGTCTTGCCTGTGCCGGGCCCGCCCGTCAGCACCATGACTTTTGAATCGAGTGCCTTTTGAATTGCCGCCTGCTGCACTTCGTCATAAACAATACCGCCGGACTTTGTGCCATACTCGGCTTCCGGTTCTGCGGCAATATCGGAATTGAAAAGCGTAATGTCGGAAAGAAGCGACTGCAACCGCTTTGCCGAACCGTTCTCGGCATGGTAGAACGGTGGCAGGTATATCACTTCGTTATCAGCAATAACATCTTTCGCTTCCATCATCGAGGCGAGAGCCTGACGCACAGGGGTTTCCTCCGCTTCCAATAGTTTGACGGCGGCTTCGACCAACTGCTCCGGCTCGGCATAGACGTGACCTTCCTCGGCAAGTTCATTGAGAGTATAAAGTATTCCGCTGCGGCAACGGCGTGGGTCGTTCTTCTCATAGCCCATCTTTGAGGCAATGCTGTCGGCGGTCTTGAAACCGATTCCCCATATATCATCGGCAAGCTGATAAGGATTTTCCTTGACCTTGGCTATTGACTCCTTTTCATACTTGCGGTAAATCTTGGCGGCAAAGGCGGTGCTTACGCCATGACCTTGCAGGAATACCATCACCTCCTTGATGTCTTTCTGTTTCTCCCAACTCTCGCGGATTTTATCCATCCGTTTTTTCCCGAGACGTGGAACTTCAAGTAAACGCTCGATGTCGTTTTCAATAACGTCGATAGTTTCCAGCCCGAAACGGCTGACAATAGCCTTGGCGTATGCCGGGCCGATACCCTTGACCAGACCACTGCCAAGGTATTTTTCGATACCATACAGAGTGGCAGGCATTACCTCAGTCCATGACTGGGCGACAAACTGCTGACCATATTTCGGGTCAACACGCCAGTCGCCGTCAACGAGAAGAACACTACCTACTGGTACGTCAAGCAACGAACCGGTCAGGGTCACGAGATTGTCATATCCCTTGACCTTGACTTTCATCACCGACCAGCCGTTTTCCTGATTCTGGTAAGTGATATGCTCGACAACGCACCGCAGTTTAATCATTATTCTTGAGGGTAAGTATTATGGGCGCACTCTGCCCGGTACCAAAGTCGGCAAGAACATCTGAGTCAATAACGTCAGGTAAAAGAGAGCGACTGACGAGAAAATAGTCTATGCGGTTGCCGATACCTAAGAATCTGAAATTACCATAGAACGACGGTTTCTTATCTTCCGGATGGAGATAGCGGAAAGCATCTACAAGATCTGCTTCAGATAACAAAGTATCAAAGCTGTCTCGCTCCCAAGTAGAGAAACACGGCCGGTTCTGAACGTGTTTCTCTTCACAGGTATCTTTATCTGAGTGTACGATATTAAGATCGCCACAGATTATAACCGGTAATTCATCGGATAGTCTCACTATAAGTTTGCGGAATTGCTCGTCCCATGCCTTGCGGTATTCTTCAGCACCTTCGAGTTGCGGATTGGCAAAAGGCACATAAGCATTGGCAAGAATGAACTTTCCACAGTTATAGACCTGCAAGTGACCATCAGCACTTAGCGCAGGAGTCTGTATGCGTTTAGGCATTGAGTCAAGTTGAAGAATTGGTTCGATGCCGTCTATAATTCTTGTGTATAGCATGACCCCGCTCATCGAGCCATAGTCATCAAACGTGAACAACGGGTGATAACCCCGAATCGTGAATTTGTCGAGAGATGTCTTGTTCCTGACTTTTTGCAGACAAATATAATCAGGGTTATATGTCTCGACGAGTTGTTTCAACTCGTCAAAACGCTTGCCGATGCTGTTGATATTCCAACTGATAATAGTAGTCCTGTCTGACATGACAATTTAAGTTAAGAGTTGGAAATCAACCGATAGATGCTGTTGAACTGGCGTAGCATACCATCGGTATAGTACATGAAACCCTCGATATTTGAACGGTGTGTCTGACCTATGACCACGTTCATAAACATCTCAGCGATAACAGACGGAATAATTCCGGATTTAATTTCACCATTGTGTATTGACCGCCCGATAACAAGTTCAAGTACCGAGATTTGCGCCTCATTGAGTTCGGTGCATTTATTTCTGAAATTGGGTATGCTTCTCAAAGCGTCTGTTTCGAGATTGAGGAATGTTCCCGCCACGTTTCGGACTCCTGCATTGGTCAATTCCAGACATTCCTCCTCCAACATCGAAACATACTTGACATAGAATTCCTTTAGACTGTTTCGGCATTCTTCCGGAACCGAGGACGGCATGACACGACCGAGATAGTATTTGTTGACAGTCGCCTCAAACATGCCGAGCTTCGACTTGTAATGATATGTTATGGCTCCGCGTGTCTGGTGAAGTTCTGTTTCTATATCGACAATGGATGTCGCATCATAACCCTTGGTGCCAAACAGTTTGATTCCTGTCAGTAACAAGAGTCTCTGTGATTGCTCTCTTATCTCTTTATGTGTCATGCTTTCTGATGGTATTAGTATCCCTGTTTAGGAGGGACCGGCATTTCAGTCCCAATCATTTAGGTTGGCAATGAAGTCCTCAACCGATGATTCATCGAATAATTCAGGCAAATCTCCGGTGTTGACATGATAGTCGTAATCGACCATCATATCATCAACGGGATTTTCGCCATATTCATTATACTCGTTATCCATCTTATTTCGCTACTTCTTCCTTGAAACAGTTGGCGGGTTTGAAAGCCGGGATATTGTGCGCCGGAATAATGATGGTGGCGTTTTTGCTGATGTTGCGGGCCGTTTTCTCGGCTCTGGTTTTGACTATAAATGAGCCAAAACCACGAAGATATACGTTTTCACCATTGGCGAGACTGTCTTTTACTACAGTCATAAACTGCTCGATAACGGTGACAACTGCGGTTTTGTCAATGCCGGTTGTCTTTGCGATTTCACTCGCTATTTCTGCTTTTGTCATAGTTGCTATGAGTTTATATGTGGTAAAAATTTAGATTACAAAATTACGAAAAAATCAGTAGATAATGAAGGTTAAAATTAAAAACCACCCGAAAGGGTGATTTTATATATAATACGAATATTCACCCTTTTGGGTGTAGGGCATGGAGAATGGCCACTATAATTTTGCAAAAAAATTATCCAATGAACGAAACAAAGTATATGAATCCCGAAAGAGTGGAAAAACTCAAATCGGTAAAAGTAGGTATCATAGAAGACTGTACCAGTAATGAGATGGAGATTGGTCTTAAAAGGCTGGGTATAGAGAATGTGATCAATATCTGTGACAGACAAACTTTTGAGAACATAGATGTTGTTATATGTCCGGAAACAGACATCGAAGTAATGAAGGAAACCTATGAAAAAGCAGAGTCACAAAAGATACCTGTCGTTTTCCTTTTTAATTTCGGGATAGGCGGTTGCGTCTCCGTGACCAAACCGGGTTTTGTCAAACCCTCATTCATATATGAACTCAATGGGAAGACACCAATAGAATGGATGCTTAAATACACACGTGGCTTTAATGCGTTTTGGAATGTCCAAAACTACCCTTGGCTCGAATCAGTTGAGGGATGGATAAATTCTCCGGAGATAAAAAGTTCTATCGGCTTCTACACCACCATATCGGCTGTGCTTCATGTATTGGCAGCACTGATGACCGGAGAGGAAATTAAGTATTATCCCAAATTCTATTTGAACTCAATGAAGTATCGGCCTTGAATGGTCATCAATCAAAGATATAGGAATCATCACTATTGCCTGATTTTAAGACATCAATGTCTCTGATAATCGGGCAATTTTGATTAACTTTGTAGTCTTAGATCAAAGACTACGACGATGTTTATAGCTATTCTGACATATAAGAAGCCTCTTGAAGAGGTTGATTGTTTTCTTCAGGCACATCGCGATTACCTTGCGGAGCATTATGCCGCAGGAGATTTCATTGCCTCAGGACCTCAGAACCCTCGGATTGGAGGCGTGATAATGATGAAGGCCGATAACCGTGCCGATGTTGATGCCATCATTTCACAAGACCCGTTTAATATTAACGGAATCGCTGATTATCAGATTGTGGAGTTCAAACCGACAATGTTCTGTGACGCTGTTCTTTCAAATTTCTTATTATAATCAGGTGATATATGGTAAAATTAGAGGATGCTGTTGAAATAATATCTGCACTCGAAAATGCAGGAATCAAAGTGTTCATTGATGGAGGCTGGGGGGTCGATGCGCTACTTGGCTTTGAATCGCGTACACATAATGATATTGATATCTTCATTGAACAGCAGAACAAAGATTATGCAGTCAAACTACTGAAGAAATATGGATATTCTGAAAAAGTAATGGAATACACCACTCTTAATCATACTGTCTGGCAAGATGACAAAGAGAGGATTATAGACCTGCATATATTTTCGCTCAACAATGAGGATGACTTTGTGTTTGAGGGTACTACATATCCCAAGGACGTATTCTCCGGTAAGGGGCAGATTGGAGGTCTCGAAGTTGATTGCATCGCCCCGGAATGGCAGATCATTTTTCACTCCGGTTATGAACTGGATGACAATGACATCAAGGATGTATTGTTGCTCTGCAATAGATTCAATATCGGAGTTCCTGATGAGATTATAGAACGAATCCGTATTGCCAGTAAACGCCTTTCGATTCGCCGTTGGAGCGAGGATGATGCCGAGGCGCTATATAAGTATGCCTCTGACGGTCGTGTGAGCGAAATGGCTCTATGGCCCCGGCATACTTCGGTTGACATGAGCCGCGAGGTTATCCGCGACTTTTTTAAGCCGAATCCCTATACATTTGCGATAGTGCTGAAAGAGACAGATGAGCCGATAGGCTGCATCGGACTTGTCCCACCCGAAGAAGAGCATTTCAAGCCGTTGGCAAATGAACGTGAAGTGGGCTACTGGATTGGCTTTCCATATTGGGACAAAGGCCTCACGACTGAGGCTCTTTCAGCATTGATAATCTTCTGCCAGGACTGTCTACACCTTGATTCTCTTCTGATAACTACCGATGCAAAAAACATTGCCTCTCAGCGTGTAGCCAAGAAGTGTGGATTCAAGTTCATTGCCGAGTATACATACAACGATGTTGACAGTCACGCCTATAGATTAAGTCTCAAATGAAAGTTTATCAATCGAGTGAAGAATTGTGCCCGTTTGCGTAAGGCATTTGAGGAGTATGTAAATGCTCTTAGGACATACCTTAATCTGTAATCGCCGCCTGTGGCGGCCGAAATTTTTGGCAAATTGAGGGCGATGGAGCATTAACGCTTCACCGCCCTCATCACTGATATGGCTTGGTTACTTGTTTCGTTTGGAGAGCCACTCGTCACGTTTGTGACGGCACTCTTTGAGTGTTGGAGCGACTACCGAGAAGAGTTCACCCTCTTGGGTGCGGTAGTCGTACATCACTCTGCTTATCTTCTTGCCACGATGGGAAGAGCAGAATGTTTCATACTGCTCTTGTCCGGATTGTGTGGTCGATATTCCGTTTTGGGTCATTCGTGTCATAATCTTGGGGGATTGTGACCACCGCTCGGAGGCGGTGGTCGATTAAACTTATGCTCTCTTTCTCTCTGCAATCATCTTCTTGTTGGCGTTGATTATACCTTCTATCTGTTTCGTATATTCGCAGATACCGTTGGCGAAGGCTCGGCATTGAATGATGTGGAAGTCGTCAAGCGAGATTTCTATGGTTGCTATCTGCTTCTCGCCGATATAGGCTGTAAGTGTCAGCGTACTTTCCTTGAGGAAATATTTGGCTGAACCGCAACAAATATGGTTGCGTTCTCCGATTTCATAGTAGTCATCCACGCTGTCAATTGAGTGGATTTCAATCTCTCCGTCAGTCATAGCCATTCCGAAATATCGGGATTTAAGTTCCTCGAACTTGGCTTTATCCTCAATGGCTTGCTGACGTTCTTTCTCTCTTTGCTTCTTTCTACGCTGGCGGTTGACCTTCTCCACATATTCATCGTGGGCGTGTTTGAGGTCTTTGGGTGCTA
>ERZ836877.3011-NODE-3011-length-20046-cov-4.321895_pt1 | contig 20046 bp, 27 predicted proteins | sample MGYA00519469_ERZ836877 | MGnify/ENA primary metagenome ERZ836877 (study PRJEB31850, sample SAMEA3708809) | human gut metagenome | biome: human gut; feature: human-associated habitat; material: faeces | place: China | collected 2014 ... | reverse complement strand
CCCGCCAAAAGCGCCGACCGCAGGCCCGGCCGCGTGGCCGACGCCGCCACGGTGCGTAGCGCCCAGCGCATGGGGCTCACGGGCGCCCGCGTGGGCGACGGGGCGGATACTGTGCGCCGCAGCGCCCTGGCCCTGGCCTGCCGCGATGCCGACGCCGCCCGTGTGGTGGGCAGCGTGCTGGGCGGCAAGCCCCTGGGCCGGGCCAGCGGGGCCGAAGTGCGCGCAGCCTTTGCAGCCGTGGCCGCGCTGACGGCCGCTGCCAACAACCGCCGCGCCACCGATAGCCTGACCGCGCCCGCCGATCGCAAGGGCCGGCCGTATACCCCTGCGGACATCAACAAACTTAACGCCGCATACTACGGCGGCAAGGGAGGCAAGTAATGGGCAACGCCTATCTCACGCGCATGCCCGCCGGGATCCCCGGCGATGTGAGCCGCAAGCAGGAATCCACGCTCGAAGCCGGGCTTATGGCCGCCACTGTGGCCTACGGCGCGCCGGTGACGCTTGACGCCAACGGCAAGCTGGCGGCCCTTTCGGGGGCCTCTGACGCCATCTACGGTTTCGTCGTGCGGCCGTATCCCACGCAGGAAAGCGCCGCCGCCCCGGGCAGTGTGCAGGACGTGCTGCGGCGCGGCTACATGACTGTCAAGCTGGCCCAGGGCACAGCTGCCAAGGGCGACCAGGTGTATGCGCGCTATGCGGCGGCCACCGGCAAAGCTGTGGGGGATATTGAGGCCGCCGCCGTGGAAAACGAAACCATGGCCGTGCCGGGCTGCCTGTTTATGGGCGGGGCCGACGGCAGCGGAAACGTGGAAATCTCTTACAATCTGTAAGGAGCAGCAATGTTTACACTTGACAAAAAGGCTATCCGCGATGCCGGCGCATTTTTCGTGGGGGAACTGGAGCGGCTGGACCCGCAGCTGCACGCGCCCCTGGCCGTGGTTACCTGGGGCCGGGATATCGACCTGCGCGAGGACGTGGCGCTGGGGGACGAGCTCTCCAGCTACACCAACAGCAGCTTTGCGGCCGCCGGCGGCATCTACGCCAACGGCATCAACTGGGTGGGCAAAGACAGCACCGCCATTGCCGGCATGGCCGTGAGCATCGACAAAACCAGCAAGCCCCTGCGCCTGTGGGGGCAGGAAATCGGCGTTACGGTGCAGGAGCTGGCCGCAGCCCAGCGCGTGGGCCGCCCCATTGACCAGCAGAAGTTTGACGGTCTGAAGCTCAAAAACCAGATGGATATCGACCAGATGGTCTACCTGGGCGACAGCGTGGTGGGGGCCACGGGCCTGTGCAACAACGCGGCCATTACGCCCACCACCCTGTCCAAGACCTGGGCCAGCTCTACCCCGCTGGAGATCCTGGTCAGCATCAACGCGGTGCTGGAAACGGCCTGGGCACAGAGCGGTTATGCAGTGCTGCCCGACCGGCTGCTGGTGCCGCCCCTGGCCATGAGCAAGCTGACCCAGCCCATCACGGACGCCGGCAGCATGAGTGTGCTGCAGTATGTACGGGAACAGTGCCTGTGCAACACGGTCAACGGCCGCCTGCTGGAAATCGCCCCGGTCAAGCATTTGAGCGGCGCGGGCGCGGACGGCAAAGACCGCATGGTGGCCTACACCAAAGACCGCCAGTATGTGCGCTATCCCCTGGTGCCCTTGCAGCACACCCCGGTGGAGTACCGGGGGCTGTACCAGATCACCACTTACTACGCTACCCTGGGTGAGCTGGAGTTTGTCTATCCCGAAACGGTGGCCTACGCGGACGGCCTCTAGCCATGGACATTGCCGCCTTTCGTGCCTCTTTTCCGCAATTTACGGCGGAGCTGGTGCCGGACGCGCGCGTGCAGCTGCACCTCACCGTGGGCAAGCTGTTGCCCGCCACGCGGTGGGACGATCTGCTGGAGCAAGGTCTGGGCCTGTATGTTGCCCACCAGCTCACGCTGGAACTTGAGGCTCTCAAAGCCCAGGACGGCACGGGCGGCATTGACGCCGCTGCCGGGCCGGTGACGGCGGAAACCAAAACCGTGGGCAGCATGTCCCATGCCGTCACGCGGGCCGGTGCCTCTGGCCAGGGCAGCGCCCTGGTCAATGCCGGGCAGTACAACCTTACGGTGTACGGCCAGCAGCTCTGGCAACTCATGCAGATTGTGGGCGCGGGGGGGCTTGTCGCGTGAAGCCGGCCCTCAGCGTCAAACAGGTGGCGGACATGACCGGGCAGATCCGCAAGGCCATTGCAGCCCTGACCAAGCAAGACGTGTACATCGGCGTGCCCGCCGAAAATGCGGGTGCCCGGGCTGGCGGCATGAACAATGCGGAGCTGTCGTACATCCACGAGTTCGGCGCGCCGGCGGCGGGGATCCCGGCCCGGCCGCACTTGGTGCCGGGCATTGAGGATATCAAGGGCGAGGCTGCCGACGTCCTGAAGGGGGCCGCTAAGCAGGCCCTGGCGGGCAATGCCGGGGCCGTGGAGGCGGCGCTGCACCGCATCGGCCTGCTGGGGCAAAACGCCGTGCGGGCCAAATTTCAGGGCAACGACTGGCCGCCGCTTAAAGATTCCACCCTGGACTACGCCGCGCCCAAAAAAGACGCGGAGGGCAACACGCTGACGGACAAGAAAGGCAACGTCAAACGGGGCAAGTCCCGCCGGGAGGAAGGGAAAATCAACCCCCTGCTGGATACCAGACAGCTCATGAAAAGCCACACCTATGTGATCCGCAAGCGCGGCCAGGGCATGATCGCGCCGGGAGGCAAATAATGCTGGATGTATCGGCACTGCTGGACGACACGGCGTTTTGCTTCTCATTTACCTGCCTGCGCCGGGTGGAATCCGTAAACGACTACGGCCGGGCCGAATACGAGGAAACCGCCACGCCCATGACCGGCGCGGTGCAGCCCGCCACGGCCCGCGAGCTGGAGCGCCTGCCCGAAGGCGAACGGGACAGGGAAACGCTGGTGATCTACACCCGGCAGCCGCTGTGCGTGGGCAACCTGGCCGAAGGCACGGCGGCGGATTGCGTGCTGTACAACGACGCGCGCTACACCGTGGCCGCAGTGGAAACCTGGCCAGGCTACACCCGCGCCCTGGCCCAAAAGGAGCAGGACAATGGCTGATGCCGCCGCCAGCAGCCTGGCAGCCGGATGGCTGCGCCCGACCCCAGGCCCGGACGAAGACGCCCTGGAAAACGCGCTGCACGCCATGGTCTGCGGCCTCACCGGTTTGCCCGGCCCCATGGTGCGCCCCCGCTGGCAGCCCAGCCCGCCCAAAACCCCAGGGCCTGACCAGCATTGGTGCGCCTTTGGCCTCATCAACGAGGGCGCGCCCGGCGGCGCGGCCTGGCACCAGGGCGGAACCACACGGCTGGAAGTGCATGAGCGCCTGGTTGTCATGTGCAGTTTTTACGGCCCGCAGGCCAGGGCATTGGCCAGGGCGCTACGGGATGGGCTGTACGTAGAGCAAAATCGGTCGATGCTGCGTGATCTGGCCAACCTGGCCTTTGTGGAGGCCGGAGACATTGTGCCTGCGGCAGAGCTGGTGAACCTGCGCTGGCTGCGCCGGCAGGACATTACCATCACCCTTACGCGCGGCCCGCAGCCGGACGAGGGCCGCGCGGACATCAAAGACATTGCCAGCGCCAAGGCTTGCGGCCTGTGCGGCCGTTCGCGCTGACCAAGGAGACCCGTTATGGCAAAGCTGCTTTCCGTTGACCGCGTGGTCAACGTCACCATCAATCTGCAGCCCCTGGCCGCCAGCCGCCGCAACTTCGGCGTGCTGCTGATCGTGGGGCCCTCGGACGTTATTGCGGCCGCGGAACGCATCCGCAGCTATACAGACATTGACGGCGTGGCGGCGGACTTTGGCCTGACTGCGCCGGAATACCTGGCGGCGGAGCTGTTTTTCAGCCAAAGCCCGCGCCCGTCTCTGCTGCAGATCGGCCGCTGGCTCAAAACCGCCACCCCCGCCGTGCTGCGCGGCGCGGTGCTGACCGCGGAGGAAGCGGCCCTGGCCCAGTGGACGAACATTGAGGACGGCAGCCTGACCCTGCACGTGGCGGGAGATACGTACGATATTACGGGGCTGGACTTTACCGAAGTCACCAACCTCAACGCGGTGGCCGCGGCCATCAGCGCGCAGGCGGCGGTCTACGGCGTGGCCTGCGCCTGGGACGGCGAGCGATTTACGCTCACCACCACGGCTACGGGGCCGGAGGCTACGCTCACTTACTGCACCAACGCGGCCACGGGCACGCCCATAGCCGCCGCCTGCAAACTGACCGAGGCCACGGCCCTGGCCCCGCAGGACGGCCAAGCCGCGGAAACCATCAAGGATTGCGTGGTGGAGCTGGCCGACCGGGGAGACTGGTACGGCCTGGCCATTGCCGACAACAGCCTGACGGTGGATGACCATCTGATCGTGGCCCAATACATCCAGGCGGCCAGCAAAAGCCGCATCTATGCGGCCACCATCACGGATACCCGCGTGCTGGACGCCGCGTACACGGACGACCTGGCCAGCCGCGGCCAGGCTCTGGGCCTTACCCGGCTGTTCTGCCTGTACAGCGCCAACCAGTACGCTGCCGTCAGCGCCCTGGGCCGGGCGTTTACGGTCAACTTTAGCGCTAACCGCAGCACCATCACGCTCAAATTCAAACAGTTGCCGAGCGTTGAGGCCGAAGGTTTGACGGAAACCCAGGCCAACACCCTGGCCACCAAGCGCTGCAACGTGTTTGCCGCCTACAACAACGATACGGCCATACTCCAAGAGGGCGTCATGAGCGGCGATGCCTGGTTCGACGAAATTCACGGCACAGACTGGCTGCAAAACGCCGTGCAGACGGAACTCTGGAACCTGCTGTACCAGAGCAAAACCAAGATCCCGCAGACAAACAGCGGCGTGCACCAGCTCATCACCTGCATCGAGGCCGTGCTGGATCAGGCCGTCAACAACGCCCTAGTGGCCCCCGGCACCTGGAACGGCGACGGCTTTGGCCAGCTGGAAAGCGGCGACTACCTGCCCAAGGGCTACTACGTGTACTCGGAACCCATCGAACTACAGGCGCAGAGCGAGCGCGAACAGCGCGTGGCACCGCCCATTCAGTGCGCCATCAAACTGGCCGGCGCCATCCACAGCGTGGACGTGGCCATTAACGTCAACCGCTAAAGGAGGACACCATGGCTTACGCCTATTCATTTCTGGACGTGCATGCGGCCATTACCGGGACCGGGGGCAGCTTCCCCCTTTCCGGCGACCGCGTGGGCATTGCCCAGGAGGGCCTGACCATTGCCCCCACGGGCGAAAAAAACGTGATGACCGTGGGGGCGGACGGCGGCGTCATGCACAGCCTTTCCGCCGACGCCAGCGGCACCATTACCCTTAACCTTCTGCGCACCAGCCCGGTCAACCGGCTGCTGCAAAACCTGTACAACTATCAGGCTCAGTCCAGCAGCTACTGGGGCAGCAACACCATCACCGTGCGCGATGTGGCCCGTGGCGATACCGTGACCTGCCAGGGCGTGGCCTTTGCCAAGAGCCCGGACAAGGTCTTTGCCAAGGAAGGCGGCACCGTGCAGTGGACCTTCCACGCCGGCAAAATTGAGGCCCAATTCGGCAGCGGCACGCCGGAAATTGATTAAGGGGGCACAGCATGATGGAAGTGGAAATGGGGGGCAAGACCTATAAAATAGGCAGGCTCAACGCCTTTGCCCAGATGTACATACTGAAGCGCGCCGTGCCGGTGCTGGGCAAGCTGCAGAAGGTGCTGGACGCCGCCGGCGACAATGACGCCGACCTGACCGCAGTGCTGCCTCCCCTGGGCGAGGCCATCGGCGCCCTGCCGGACGAAAGCCTGGAGTATGTGTGCAATGCCGCCCTGGACGTGGTGGACCTGCGCCAGGAGGGCGGCGGCTGGGCGCCCGTGCGCAGCAACGGGCGGCTTATGTACCCGGACATGGATCTGCTGACCATGCTGAGCCTGACGGCCCACGTGCTGCAGGACAATCTGACCTCTTTTTTTCGCGCGCTCCCGGCGTTGCAAGCGCCGGGACAGGAAACGAAGACGACGTAGACGTTGATTGGGTGTGCCTGCCGGGCGGCGAGGACTGGCTGCTGCGCCCCGTGCTGCGGGGCCTGTGCCGGTACGAAAGCCTGAAAGACGGCACCCTGGACCTGGCGGACATCGCCTTAATGAATGACGCCTGCAACGTGCAGGACGAAAACGAGCGCCGTTATCTGGCGGCACTCAAGCGTAAGGATGCCTGATGGCCGTAACCATCGCCGAATTCCTGGCCAGCGTTGGGTTTAAAGCCGACGAAGCGAGCCTGAAAAACGCCCTGACCAAGGTGGCAGGGTTCGGCGCGGCCATATCTCTTGCCGCCGGCGCGGCATTTGCGGGCATTATGCGCATAGCCCAGGGCGAGGCGGCCCTGGCCAAACAGGCGGACAGCCTGGGCGTGCCCATCCAGAAACTGGAAGAGTTGGGCTATGTGGCCGAGCAGACCGGCAGTAGTTCGGAAGCTGTGGCCGCTGCCCTGGGCGGGCTGAAGGACAAATACCCCTACATCAAAGATACAAGCGTGCTGCTTGAGCGCGTGGGCAATAACATGCGCGGTATGAGCGACCAGGCGGCAAAACTCTATGCCAAGCGCATGGGTATTGACCCCACCCTGGTGCCCATGCTGACGCGGGACGTCAGCGGCCTCAAATCAGAATTTCAGGCCATGTACGATGTGGCCGGGCGCGATGCAGCCAAGGCGGCGGAAGACAGCAAGGGCTTTCTGGCCGAACTGGGCAAGCTGCACACCATGAGCGGCCTGCTGGTCAAGTCCGTTGGCGGCGTGTTCCTGGGCCAACTGCGTGGGGATGTTGAAAACCTCCGGCGCGTCATCATGGAAAATTTCGGCAAGATCAAGGCGATCTTTGAAACCGTGATCGGCGTAGTGTTCCGCATTGCTGGGGCGATTGGAGCTTTTGTGCGCCGTATGGTCACCTGGGCCGCCGCCCTGGTTGGCTGGTACGACAAGCTGGATAACGGGCAAAAAAAGATTGTTCAGGGGCTGGTGCTGTTTGCCGCCGCCTGGAAGGTGCTGAACGCGGGATTTTTGACCACGCCCCTGGGCATGATCGTTGCCGGTCTGGCTGCCATTGTGGCGCTGATTGACGATTATCAGACCTACATGGAGGGCGGGCGCAGCTACTTTGACTGGGGGCCATGGGAAAAAAGCATTGAGAGTGTGCGCACCGCCATCAGCACCGCCATCGACAGCGTGACCACGTTTTTTCGTGAACACGAAAAGCTCATTACCGGCTTCGCACAAGGCATTGCCATCGTCATGGGGCTAAAGGCTGTGATGCTGCTTCTCCGGGGCGTTGTGGGTGGCGTCGGCATGGCCTTTCGGGTGCTGTTCGGTTTGCTCCGGGCCAATCCCTTGGGGCTGATTATAACAGCCGCCACCATGATTTGGGAAAACTGGGATATCATTCGCGAAAAATTCCCGAACTTCGCGGCCTGGGCAGAAAAAGCCGCTGCGGCAATAACAAACTTTTTTGCGCCTGCCCTGGACTGGCTGAAGGAAAAACTCTCCGGCATGACGGATTGGCTGCCCGACTTCGTAAAGGAAAAAATGGGCTTGGCTGTAAACGCCAATGTGACGCCACCTCCTGAAGGACCGGCACTGAAGCCGCAGCCCATACCGGCTCTGGCCGCCAGTCACACATCCCGCGAGGTTAAGGTTGAGTCAAAAACGGAAATAACCGTCAACGGCGCGCAAAGCCCTGAACAGGTTGGCGGCCTGGTGGCGGGCAGTCAGGACAGAGCCGCCGCCGATATGGCGCGTCACATGCAAGGGGCTGCACGATGAGTACGGACGGCACGGTCATCACCGGGCGTAATCTTGGCGGCTTGCAATTTGCGGTGGTCGTGGAGGAGCAACACGAGGACAAGCTGACCATCACCGAGCATCCCGTGGAACAGGGGGCAAAGATCAACGACCACGCCTATGTTATGCCCGCCGTCCTCACCATTCGTGCGGGCGTGTCGGACACCGCCGGAGACGGGAAGGCGCGGGAAATGTATGACAAGCTGCTGGATCTGATGCGCAAGCGGGAGCCAATCAGTATCGTCACCGGCAAACGCCTCTATGACAACATGCTGGTTGAGGGCGTGACCTGCACCACTGATAAGACCACGGAAAAAGCCCTGCTGGTGACCGCCAACTGCAAGGAGGTCATTATCGTGCGAACGCAGACGGCCAGTGTGCCGCCGCGCAGCAGACACAAAAACGCCGCCAAGACCGGTGGCGTTGCAGATAAAGGGCAAAAGCAGCCTAACAGCATACTAAACGCCAGCGCGGGCAGCGGCGGATATACCCGCCCCGGCGGCGCGGCGAAATAACAAACAAGAGGGGGGGGCTTGCGCCCCCCTCTTGTTTACTGCTGCTGCCGTTCGGCCACTTCGTCCAGAGTAATCACGCAGGTGCGCAGCAGGGTTGCCAGCCCCTCATAATCCCCTCGCGAAACAACCGCCTGTTCCTTGCATACGTCCAGCAGCTCCGCCGCCAAAGCCAGAAAGCCCAGCGCCCGCGAAACTGCCAGCACCCTGTCCGCCGGGTGAGCGCCGGGGTAATCGTAAATGCCCGCCATGCTACGCCCCCTCCTTCAAGGCCGTGACCCGGTTAAGCAGCTTTTGCAGGTACTGGCGGCTGATGCCCAGGCAGCGGGCCGTGTCCGCCCTGGTTAATCCCTTGGCCAGATACCCCTGAGCGCGGGTGATGAGCTTCAGGCCGTCCTTGCGCTCCGCCAGGCGTTTGCCCTCTCGCATGCCCTCCAGGTAGGCCACGCGCCGTCCGGCCTGTATGGCGGGCAGGGCGCGGGTTTCGTCCACACCCTGCAGATAGCCGGCCTCGCGGGCCAGTTCCGTTCTGTGTTCCAGGGCGGCGGCTTCCAGAGCGTTGAAGGCCTCAATGTACTTGAGCTTCCAGCGCACGGCTGCCGAGCCGGTGAAGCCCATAACCAGGAGGCTGAAGGCGTCGCGGGTGAGCAAAAAGGCGGGGAGCTTGCGGCCTGTGCTGTCGGTATATTCACTGCGTCCAAAATTGGACGCAGTGAATTCTTTCGGTAAGATAGAGCAGATTTTGTCAATATCCCGCAAAACGTGCTGGTGCTTTTTCTGAAAGCACAGGGCCACCTCCGTGGAGAGCACAGCGGGACTTTCGCCAATAAACTCCAGGTGGATAGAGGGGCTTTCTTTGACAGCGGGCGTGGGTTGAGATACTGTGTTATCAGCCATGATTCCCTCCGTAATAGGGTTCTTTGGTTAGGCCCGGTTTGGTGTTGGTAGCACCGTGCCGGGCTGCTCATTTTTCTGGTTCATTCCATCCTGGGAAAGCCTTATCAAGAGCAGTCAAAAGCAGAGATTTGATTGTTCTTCGTTCTTTTTCAGCCAGAGCCTTGATTTTGCGGTATTCAGACTCTGACAATTTGATGGCTAATCCCTTCGCGTAACTGTCAGGATTGCTTGGCCTGACCATATCGCCTCCTTTTGAGATACATTTCTTGAAATTTATAAAAAAGTCAAGAAAAAAGTCAAAAGTAACTGTCGCCATGAAAGGGTCCAGCACAGGCAGGGCCCGCAGAGGATTTAATCGCGTGGAATAATGGCTTCCGGGTAACAGCGGCATCGGGCTGCTGCTCCGGCATGCCCGCCGGGTGGCTCCTTATCCCAAGAAAATTTGCGCCCATCGTTGTTGGCGCACCGCTCGCATCTCGCACCATCATGGACGCTACGCCAGATGTAATGCGTGCTGCCCACTTTTTTGGCGTTGCACCGTGCTTCTGAAAAATCTTTACGCCCTTGAGCCGCCGTATTGACGCCGCCAGTGCATGTATCGGCTTGACCGCTGGTACCCGCTTTGGCTCTCAACAGCCGCCAGCCTCCCCAAATGAGAAGTACGCTAATACCTCCCATAGTCAGGGCAATGGACGTAAAGCGTCCATCTTTGGGCCCAACAATAACAAAAATTATAAGCAGTATGCCTGTGGTCAGTAAGCCCCATGCAAGTTTTTTTCTCATAGCATCCCCTCCCCCTGAACAATATCAGGGTGTATCACGCCTTCCCACACCGGTACAGTGCCCACATGGCACTGTACGAAATACCCCTCACCCCTGAGCCACAAGCCTTTGGCATCACCCTGGCTGGGCGCTCCTTGCGCCTGGTGCTGCGCTGGGCAGAAAGCCCGGCAGCGGACGTGCCCGGCGGTTGGCTGCTGGATATTCTTGATCAGCCCGATGACACCATTCCCTTGATTTGCGGCATCCCTTTGATCGCTGGCTGTGACCTGCTGGCCCCCTATGCCTACCTTGAGCTTGGCGGCTCGTTGTACATCTCCGGCGATATGCCGCCCACACTGGATAACTTGGGCGACACCGTGCTGCTGATTTTTGAAACCGAGGACGCATGAGCGCTAAAAACAAAGCTGAAGAGGGGCGCTGCTGGCTGCGGGCCTGCTCGCTGGTTGTGGGCAGCAACTCCGGCAGCGGGCTGGATCTTGGCGAGTTGCGCATCACGTTCAAGACCAAAAAAGGCGATATGGAAACGCCCAACAGCGCGGAAATCAACGTCTACAATCTGTCCGAGGCTACGGCCAGCAAGATCCAGCGCGAATTTACCCAGGTGGCCTTGTCCGCCGGGTATGTGGGCAACGTGGGGCTGATCTTTCGGGGCAACATCCGCCAGGTGCGCACCTGGCGGGAAAACGGCGTGGACACGGTGCTGGCCATTTTGGCGGCGGACGGTGACCGCGCCTACAACTTTGCCACGGTCAACACCACGCTGGCGGCGGGCAGCACGCCCGCGGACAGGGTGCGGGTGTGCCAGGGTAGCATGGCCGCCAAGGGGACAGAGGCGGGATATACCCCCGACCTCGGCGGGCAGGCACTACCGCGCGGCGTGGTCATGTACGGCATGGCCAGACAATACATGAGAGATGAGGCGCAAAACACCGGCACGGACTGGAGCATACAGGACGGCAAGGTGCAGATGGTGCCGCGCAAGGGCTATTTGCCGGGGCAGGCCGTGCTGCTGACCCACGAGACGGGCCTGATCGGCACGCCGGAGCAGACGCAGGACGGCATATCCGTGCGCGCCCTGCTCAACCCCCAGCTGCGTGTGGGCGGGCGCATCAAGCTGGACAACAAGAGCGTCAAGCGCATGCAAAGCACGCTCAAGATGGCCGCCGGGCAGACCGCCCCACGCCTAGATGACGACGGCGTGTACCGCATCCTGAAGGTCGAATTTTCCGGCGACACGCGCGGGACCGACTGGTACGCGGACATGCTGTGCATTGGCATTGACGACACCATGCGCCTGCCGCTGGATATGGCGAGGTAATACATGGACAGAAGCGAACGTCAAAATGACCCAATAGAAAGCCAGCGCCTGGCGCAGGAGGGCCATCAGGCCCAGATCTGGACGGCCCTGCCCGGCATTGTGACGGGCTTTGACCCCGCGGCCATGACCGTGAGCGTGCAGCCCGCCGTGCAGGGCAGCGTGCGGGGCGAAGACGGCACAAGCAGCAACGTGCAGCTGCCCCTGCTGGTGGACGTGCCCGTGGTCTTCCCCTGCGGGGGCGGCTTCAGCCTGACGTACCCGGTTAAGGCTGGCGACGAGGCCCTGGTGGTATTTGCCAGCCGCTGCATAGACGGCTGGTGGCAGGGCGGGCAAGCCGCGCCGCCACCCAGCGGACGCATGCACGACCTCTCTGACGGCATGGCCATCATCGGCCCCAGGTCACAGGCAACAAAACTAGATCCCCCAGTGGACACGGAAAACGTCCAGCTGCGGACAGACGACGGCCAAGCCACCCTGACCATGATGCCCGATTATACGATTGAAACAAAAAACCCGCAAGCCAGCGTCACCCTTACACCTGCTGGTGCAATCACGCTGGAGGCGGCAGCCCAGGTGACCATCAAGGCCCCGCAAATCACGCTGGAGGGCAATGTCACCACCACGGGCGCGGGCGGCGATGCCGGCACCGTGCAGATGAAGGGCACGATTGCCCTGGAGGGCTCTCTGACATCCACGGGCGACCAGGTGGCCGAAGGCAAAAGCACTGCCCACCACACGCACCAGGGCGACAGCGGCGGCACAACCGGGGAGCCCGCGTAATGCGCTACCGCAAGCTGGATGCCGACGGCGATTATCAGCTTGGCCATGGCCAGGCAGATTATCACGTGGATACCCCGGAATGCGTGGCCCAGGCCGTCAAAACCCGTCTGGCCCTGCTGGCGGGTGAATGGTTCTTGGATTTGACCGAGGGCACGCCCTACGCCACCCACGTCTGGGGCAAGCACACCAAGGACACCTACGACCCGCTGCTGCGCAAGCGCATCTTGCAGACCGAGGGCGTGAGCGAGCTGGTAAGCTACGATAGCACGTTTGACCCGCAAACGCGCACGCTGACCGTGACCGCGGAAATCAACACTGTTTACGGCACTACCACCGTAGCGGTAGCCGTTGGCGGCTCTGCCGCTTACGGATAGCGACAGCGATTTCTTTGGCAGCATTTTAGGTAACCAATTGCTGTCTTCATGCGTAGTTTCCTTCGTCACAACGCCTGAAGCAACACCACACTGTGAGGAATGCCCATGGCCGACGGCGCATATATCGACCGCGACGGCATGCACTTGCCGGACTACGCCACCACGCTGACCGCACTGCAAGCCAAGGTCAAAGCCATTTTTGGCGAGGATCTGTATCTGGAGCCAGACAGCCAGGAAGGCCAGCTGGTAGCTGTTTTCGCCTTGGCGCAACAGGACGTCTACAACCTCGCCGCCAGCGTCTACAACGCTTATAGCCCGCAAACCGCCCAGGGCGTTGGGCTCTCGCGCATGGTGGTGATTAACGGCATCCGTCGGCAGGCGGCAAGCTACAGCACTGTGCTTGTGGTCTGTGTTGGCAGTGCGGGCACTATCATCAATGGGGGAATCGTGGAGGATACGGCCGGGCAAAAATGGGATTTGCCCGCAACCGTCACCATCCCTACGTCCGGCGAGATAAGCGTTATGGCCACGGCTCAGGACATCGGGGACGTGCGCGCAGCCGTTGGCGAAGTCACCAAGATTGCCACGCCCTGTCGTGGTTGGCAGAGCGTCAGCAACCCTCAGGCCGCCACGCCTGGCGCGGCAGTGGAGACAGACGCAACCCTGCGCGCTCGCCAAGCCGTATCCACCGCTCTGCCTAGTCTGACGGTTTTTGAGGGCACTCTTGGGGCCATAGGTAACCTTGACGGAGTAAGCCGGTGGCGTGGTTATGAAAACGACACTAATGCCGCCGATGCCAATGGCCTGCCCCCGCACAGCATCTGTCTTGTTGTTGAGGGCGGAGACAACAACGCCATAGCGGATGCCATCGCCCTGAAAAAGACCCCTGGGTGCTACACTGTCGGCGATGTGGAGGTCATGACGCGGGACTCCAAGGGGCTGCCCAACACCATCCGGTTTTTCCGCCCCGCCGTGGTGCGCGTGCGTCTGCGCATCACCCTTAATCCCTTATCCGGGTATCTGGCTACCACGGGTACGGCCCTGAAAGCCAATGTGGCGGCATACATCAATGCCCTGCCCATCGGGGACGATGTGCTCGCCAGCCGCCTGCTTACGCCCATCAATGCGGCCGACGCCAGCGACACGCGCACGTTTGACGTGCTCTCCATCCAGTACTGCACGAGCGACGGCCCTGACGAGGGGGCCACATGGCAGACGGGCAACATCACCATTGCATTCAATGCCGCCGCCACCTGCGTGGTCGATGACATCAGCCTGCCGGGAGTTGAGTAATGGCGAATAACGATTATCCCGGCCTTGTAACCAGCCAGCACCAGCAACCGCGCTTTACGGCTCTGGTGGCGGTGCTGACGCAACCGCTGGTTGACGCCCAGACGCTGCTGGCATCATTGCCCGCCGCCTTTGACGTAGACACCGCCGTGGGCGTGCAGCTTGATGCCGTAGGCCTGTGGGTTGGCATCACCCGCGTGCTGCGCATGCCCCTTGCGGGCGTATATTTCGCCTGGGGAGTAAGTGGCGTGGGTTGGTCCGAAGGCGTGTGGAAAGGCCCGTATGACCCGGAAAGCGGTCTCACAAGTTTGCCGGATGACGTGTTCCGGCGACTGATCAAGGCGCGAATAGCCGCCAACGCCTGGAATGGCTCAATTCCTGGAGCCTACGATGTGTGGGAATCTGCGTTTGCAGATACCGGCAGCATCATCATGATCCAGGATAACCAGGATATGAGCATGGTTGTTGGCATTGCGGGCATGCGACCAGATGCCGTTACCCAGGCCTTGCTCATGGGCAACTATATACCCCTTAAGCCGGAGGGCGTGCGTGTAAGCTGGTATGCCGTTACGCAAGATGGCGGCCCGCTGATGGCCTGGGGATGCCAGGCTGACGGCCTGGACGGATGGGGGGCAGGCAGCTGGCCAACCGTGCTGCGCCCTACAGAATAACCCCCTGAACAATATCAGGGTGCCTTGCACGACCCATCCCCGGTTACACCGGGGCCACGGAGGTTACTATGCCGATAGATAAGGATACAGGCGTTGTTGTGGATCCCGCCGAAGTTATCAACGAGATACTGGCCTTCGCCGCTCAGGGCGTGGACGGCCGCGATCTGCTTGCCCAGGCGGACTACGCCGCCGATGCGCAGCGTCTTATCGGCCATCAGCCTGGCATTGCCCGGCAGGAGCTTGCCAATAAACAAGCGCGGCAGGCCGCGCACATGGCTGCGGGTCTGGCGCAGTTCCTGGCCCGGCGCTATGCCGCCGGCGTGGTTGACGATGGGGACCTTGACAAGGTGGAGGCGGGAATTGTGGCGGCCGTGTATGCGCTAATCGGACCGAGCCTGCCCGGCCTGGCCAAAGTAGGCACCCCCGGCATTGTGATGCCTGATGGCACAACCATTACCGTGGATGCCACGGGAAAAATCTCCTCCAAGGCACAGTCCATGGACCCCGTGGGTGGTATTCGTTTTTTTGAGGATGAAGCTCCGCGCGCGGGCTATGTCCCCTGCCTCGGCACTACGATTTCCAATTTTTCCACGACCTACCCCGAAATGGCTGCATACCTGTCAACAACATATGGGGCCGCGCGCCTGGTTACGCTGGCGCAGTACAACGCATTGCATACGGCCACGTGGGCCACCTTGGCTGATGGGTCAACAGTCGGCTGGAACGGCATTGGCGGGGTGACAAAATTTGTGTGGGACAAGGATGCCGACACCCTCAAAATGCCCGACCTTCAGGAGATGTTCCGTAGCTCCACAGGTGCGTCTCTCGGCGTGGGAGATGCGCAGGGCGATCATGCGCGGCTGCTTAGTGGCAAGCTCGGCGTCACAATCGGCAACAGTGGCACGGATGTCACAGGGATGGTGTACACTGGGTCGTATTGGGCGACGGTACAGGCCGGTTCGACGGGGCCAGGGTACTACCGGATGTATGACACTTCCCGCGTTATGCCCACAGGACCGGCTTTTGCCCCTCGTCGATGGGGTGCGTTGGCCTGCGCGTACCTGGGCAAGCCCGCATCATGACGCTGGAGGGCCCAGGTAGCAGCATGCGAGAGCGCCCCATCGACGAGGGGCATTGGCGGGACCAACAGGGACGACGCGGGAAGTGTCAAAGAGAGCTTTACCGCCGACACCAGCAACTGTCTCAACGTAATTGGTGCTGCCCTGCGTGTAAAAAACGCCTGCCGAGCCATCGATACCACCGGATGTCCCCGCAACCTTAAATCCTCCGGTAATCTGCCGGCTGACATCGCCCTGCACACCTCCCACGCCGGGAGCGAGGAATAAATTTAAGGAGTTATTATGCCAACTGAACAAGAATGTTCCGATGCCAGAGGCTCACTATGTGTTGGCGATATAAATGCCGGTCATCACGGCCCGATTACAGGCGAGATATGCCCTAAAGTTTGGCTGCTTCGAGGATGCGTAAGCGAAAGCTCGGGCAGACATTGTTTAGAAATGAAAATAGCAGGCTTGCTCTCGGGAATCCTGCTATATGATAGATTTCCGAAAGATATTCTTGATACTCTTGCCCCCCAAGTAAGGAGCGCTGCCCAAGAGCCGAAAGAATGGCATCGGCTAATTCAAGAGATTGTGGAATCTTCTCCTGGGCTACTTTTTTCAGGGCATCGCGTGTCTCCTCTGCCATCGGTAGCGCTAGATGTTTCACTAAAACGCCTGCTTGGCATCTCACTTTATCCTTTTCTGGATCCCATGAGGGAACATTCATAGCTGGGTCAAACTGATTTTGTCGAATGAGGGCAACTAAGCTTGGAGCATGAGATGCGTAGTTTGGGATTTCATCATAGCCAAGGCCTTTGACGAAGTTGAATACTGGAACATGCTGCATGTATAACCAAATTTCATGTAAAAACAGTCTTATAGTGGGGGTGTAAAATATCGCAGGGATTGGGAGTGAGTAGTCGTACTTGATTACTGCTCCGTTGATCCAAAGGATTAGGTGGGCTAATTCGTGGCAACACCCGGCTTGATTTAGTGGCTCATTCGCAATGTATAAAAATTCAAAAGACCCTGTTTCTTCATTAAACTTCATGCTGCCACGAGCATATTCTTGGTGTTGTAAAGGCATGGGGACTGCCGGAATAACGTATCCCATCCAAGATTCTACTTCATCAAGCGCTTTGTGTAATCGCTGATCGGTTATGAAATCTCGCATAGTTAGCATGAGGTTCCCCCTGGATCGTGAGTTGTCGTGCCACGATAGTGGAGCCCTACAAGTATGGCAAGAAAGCGCATCCCCCCACGCTGGACTGACAAAAAATTTCAAGGAGTACCTAATGCCACAAGCCCATAGATATACGCTGCCGGACAAACATTACGCCTGCACGGTCGAGGATTACGGCTACCAGCCCGGCAACAGCTGCTATGATGATCTGCCGCCATTGCCCTGGCCCAACCAGTGGCCGCATTATATAGATGGTAAGGGATGGGTGCTGGTCGCGGATCATCGCGAGCGCAAGGAGCCAATTTTTGATGCGGAGCTGACACAAAACGCGACCGACTACTGGTTGCCGGAGGACTCCAACGATAGCCCCGCGCGCCATATGACCAAGCCCGGCCCCTTGCCGGATGGTGCGATGACCGAGCGCCCAGCAAAAACAGACGCTGAGCTGCTGGCGGAGGCCAAGGCGGCAAAATCTGTGGAGATAACGGCGGGCTATGACTCCGCCGTGGCCGCGTCCTTGACCATGCCCACGGCGTCCCCAACGGAGCAGGATATCACTATCGGCGCGGCCGCCTTTGCGGCCGAAGATGCCGAGGGGCTTGCCTATATCATGCAAACGCACGCAGCCCGCCGTGACGAGCTACTGGCCGAAGTGGACGCGGCAACCACCGCCGCTGATGTACAGGCCATCATCGTCAGCTACGCGGTGTAATCGCATAAACCATCTGACCAAGCTCTTTGACAATCACATAGGGATTGTAAGGCTCCCAACGTGGGAGGGATGCAATGCGGTTGCGGCTATGACTAAAATGTCCAGATAATATCGGGCATCGCGATAGTGCGCACATGCGCAATTAGCCCTAAAGACACTGCTTTTGCTTGCTCCTGCATCCCTCCCACGTTGGGAGATTGATAATTTGCCGATAAGTCCTCGTACAAGGAGGACTTATGGCATCGACAGTGACATTTGCGACCGTGGCGCGCGATTGGTGGGAGCGGTACATGCTCCAGGGCAATACAGATTATGCGGAGGAATCTTGGCGGCGGCTGGAGCGCGAGGTTATGCCTCGGCTTGGGGATAAACCACTGGCCAAGATTACCGCACCCACCATCCTGACGATTTTGCGTCATATCGAGCAGCGTGGCACACTGGTGGTCGCTCGTAAAATCAAGTCACATATCTCGCAAATCATGCGATATGGCATCGCGTGCGGATTGGTTAGCCGTGACCCCGCCCGTGACCTTGGATGGGCGTTGACACCCCATAAGGGCAAACCCCGTGCCGCAATTACCGAGCCACGCCAGATTGGCCAACTCATGGCCGCGATTGAGCGATATCGTAACCAGCAGCGCCGATGCTCCCTTAAGTTAGCTGCGTTGTTTTTTGTTCGCCCTGGTGAATTATGCTCGGCTGCATGGGATGAAATTGAGTGGGATACAGCCACATGGCGCATTCCTGCGAGCAAGATGAAGATGAAACGCCCGCACAATGTTCCCCTTTCGCGCCAAGCGCTGGACGTTCTGCGAGAGTTAAACCTAGTGACGGGTAAAACCCTGTGGCTCTTTCCGTCACGTTGGGACAAAGCACGGCATGAAACGGGCCATGTCATCAACTTAGCACTGCGCCGCATGGGGTATGGCTCGGATATTATGACAGCTCACGGCTTTCGGGCCATGGCCGCAACGACATTGTCAGAACAAGGCTGGGCAAGTGAAGTTATTGAGCGGCAGCTAGCGCACGTAGACAAAAATCAGGTGAGGGCGGCATATCAACGTTCCGACTTGCTGGCAGAGCGGCGCAAAATGCTGCAGATTTGGGCTGATTACTTGGATCTTCGCTGTGCGCAGTCTATTTTGGGGAGGTAATTATTGACAGTGGCGGGGGCGCGCTAACGCCCCCACCGGCGCGGCGCCGGGTGTGCCGCACCACGGCCCCACATGAGGATAACGGCCTCATGCAGAGTTTCCGCCTGTCTGTGTCTCTGCGAGACGGCACAGGGTAGGTGTTTACGCCTTGGGGCGCAACCCTTTAGCAGGTTATGCAATCATCAGATTATTACAACGACATCCGCTGCCCCAACTGCGGACGTCTGCTTGCCCGAGGGCAGGCTGTTTGTATGGAGTTCAAATGCCCACGGTGTGGGCGCTATCTCACAGTGAGGGCCACGCGCCCCAGCTCCGAGCCACACGATGGCCAGCGGAGCAATATCAATGACTCAATCCAAATTTGATAACGTAACCCTTTATAAGGGTGACGCTCTGGCCATCCTGTCAAACTTGCCGAGCGGCAGCGTGGACGCGGTGTTAACTGACCCGCCATACTCCAGTGGTGGCGCAAGTTTGAGCGCCAAGCAGGCTGATCCCGCAAGCAAGTATCAACAGTCCGGTACGCGACGGCAGTACCCTCCCATGCTTGGAGACGCCAAAGACCAGCGGAGCTGGACGCACTGGTGCATGCTGTGGTTGTCTGAGTGCTGGCGTGTCAGTCGTGATGGCGCACCGCTCATGGTGTTTACGGACTGGCGGCAGCTTCCAGCGCTTACAGATGCGGTACAAGGTGCTGGCTGGCGTTGGCTCGGCATTGTGCCATGGGATAAGCGGGCCGCACGCCCACAGCTCGGCAGGTTCCGGCAACAATGTGAGTACGTGGTGTTCGCTGCCAAAGGCCGCCTTAAAAGCCCCACGCGGGCGTGCCTACCAGGCTTGTATGCGCACCCTGTGACGGCAGCCCGGAAGGTTCACCTGACCAGTAAGCCGGTGGAGCTCATCCACGATTTGCTGGCAATCACGCAACAGGAAGGCACCATACTGGACCCGTTTATGGGCGGTGGTTCGGTAGGCGTTGCTTGTGCCGAATCCGGTCGGAGTTATGTCGGTATTGAGTTGTCTGCAGAGTATTTCGCTATCAGCCGGGATCGTATAGCTACCGCAAAGTAAATAAAAATGGGGCGGGATTTGTCCCGCCCCTACAATTCCAATAAATATATTCTGTGTGCCACATTTGGCACGGGTTAATCTGCTGTCATTTGTGCAAAATTAAGTGGCGTTTGGTCCAAATGTAAGGGGCGCGTTACACTCAAAAAAATATTTTGTATGTCCTTTTGTATGTCCCAACAAAAAAGGGTTTATGGCGAATAACCATAAACCCTTGATTTATTTGGTCGGAGCGACTGGATTCGAACCAGCGACTTCCTGCTCCCAAAGCAGGTGCGCTACCAGACTGCGCCACGCTCCGAAATTGGTTTCCGTATCGGCTTCGGGCTTGGTTTAACCATTGGCGGGCGGGGGGGGTCAAGCCCC
>ERZ836877.2974-NODE-2974-length-20289-cov-15.372245_pt1 | contig 20289 bp, 16 predicted proteins | sample MGYA00519469_ERZ836877 | MGnify/ENA primary metagenome ERZ836877 (study PRJEB31850, sample SAMEA3708809) | human gut metagenome | biome: human gut; feature: human-associated habitat; material: faeces | place: China | collected 2014 ... | reverse complement strand
GATGATACTGCGAAAGTGGGAAAGTAGGTAACCGCCCCCTCTAAGGCCGCGACAGTAACCCTGCCGCGGCCTTTTTACGTTATTGCTCCGCCATTACGAATTTTCAATGGTGTGTGTTGTATGTCAGCAATTTTAGTACCTTTGCGTTTGAATAGCAATAACTTCAAAATCTAAGAGTATGAAAACTGTGTATGCGTTCTTTGTTTCTATCCTGACTTGTGTTCTGTCGGTTTCGGCAGAAATCCCCGAAAAGGCTATACCTTTTATTCTGGATTCTCATGTGTATATACAAGGAGTATTGGCAGATACAATTCCTGTATCGTTAATCTATGACACCGGAGCCGACAGATTATATATGGATAAGGACCACATGGATTTATCAGCTTTTGGCAAATTGCCTTTTAGAAAGGGCAACGCTAAAATGGGAGGTGCCGGTAACGACGGATTGCAGACAGTCACCATTATAATTGATACAATTCCGCTTCAAATGGGTAGTGTTGTTTACAAAGAGCACATCACTCCAATTATTAATCTGCGTGAGATATTAGGGCGTCATACTGACGGGATGATTGGTAATAACGCGGTGTTTGGCGGACCCCTGCTGGTGAGTTTCTCAGAGGGGTATTTACTTCCGCTTGACAGTATTCCGGCCTCGTTGCCAGAAGGATACACAAGGCTTCCCGCTCATTTTAATGACAATAGAATCGATGTTGAATGTGAGTTGAAAATAGACTCCGTTCAAAGTGTCAAAGGAACTTTCAGACTTGATCTGGGCTGCGGCAGTACGATAATACTCTCCAACGCGGCTAGAAAAGGAATTGATCTGACTGGAAAACCGCAGGCACAATGTTATTATTCAAACATGGGCGTAGGCGGCGACGGCACAGACGTTAACTTCAGGGCAGATTCATTTAAGTTCCTTGATGAACTCTATAATGTAGTAGTGTCAGCATCTTGCAATACCGAAGGAGCATTATCGGACAGATCGCATCTTGGAATAATCGGTAATGAGATATTATGTCATTATGATCTGATAATCGATGCTCCCAATAATGCACTTTATGCCCGCAGAAACGGCAATGACGATAATTCTTATCAGAAAAGTTCCAGCATACAGATGGGGTATATCGATAGAACTGATATTACTGACGGTTGGATCGTGAGCAGTATGTACGAGGGCGGTATCGCGCAAAAAGCCGGATTCGAGATAGATGATGTGATATTGTCAATTAATGGCCGACCGGTAAAAGAGATACCATGGGAGGAACAGCGTATGGGGCTTGGCTTAAATGGCCGGACCACATACGAAGTCAGAAAAAAGAATGGGGAGATTGTAACCTATATGCTTGACATAGACAAGGAGATTATTTAAATTATTTGCCTGTGCCAAATCGCGAGGTGTCAATATCAACGGGTTTTGGCTTAAATCCGTTGAATCGCCAGATAAATGTAAGTTTGAGATTGCGGGACATATCCCTTACTTTCATTCGGTAATCCTGACCGGCATGATTGATGATCATTGTCGGCGACCATTTATTGAATATATCATCAGCTTTTAGGTCTAATTCACAACTGTGGCCCTTCCCGAATTGCCATTTAATGCCGGCATCAATTTTCCAAATGCCGGAAAGATCGGCTATCCCTTGCAGTGATGGCGATATATAGCTGAAATCAACTGACATCGATACAGGACAATCCCGGTAAAACTTAAAAGTATTACTGAGAGAAGCGTAGAAAATCCATTTGCTGTTGTCAAAGCTAATATCGTGGAAATGATTTGCTTTTGCTCGCCTGTTCATCACGTTGGCGTTAGCTGTGGCGTTCCAGATATATCCTGCTCCGAATGGAGCATACAGGTTAAGCCCGTACACACGCTCAAAGTTCATGTTGATGGTCTGATAGATGAGATTGAGAGCATCAGGCGACTGGTATGGCAGCTGCACGGTGGTTTTGTCGCCATACTGAAAATAGAGTGTAGCAACATATTTCTGTCGGAGAATGTAGTTGAATTGGGCATCGTATTGAATATATGGCTGCAATTCCGGATTACCTATTACTGTCGAATAGTCATTAATGTGGCTTGTGCCGCCATGAAGCTCCCAATATGAGGGATAGACGCGTCGGGTGCCGAGATTGAGCTGGAATATGCTTTTCGGTGTCTTGTAGTAAGTTGCCCCTAATTGAGGAATGAGATTCCAATTGTGCCTATAGTTATTGTGATAATACTCTCCCTTAGCCGATACGTTGAACGATAGTCCACAGTCAAATGACCGCTGTGTGCCGACATAGAAACTCGCAACATCTTCGTTGAGACAATCACCGAAATCAGAATTTTCGGACATTCCGTAATGTTGCGAACTTTGGTCTCTTGAGTGCTGATACTCCGTACCATAGTTCAGTTGCCATTTACCAATCTGATGCTGCTGGTCGATATATACATGCCAGCGGCTTATTTCCTGGCGGTTTTCGGAGCCAAGCAGATAATCGTCATCTTTAAATAATGACTGGGAACGATTCTCGGAATAGCGGGTATAGTCGCCGCCGACAGTCATGCCGAATGATGCTGTGTAGCGCAGAGCTATATTATTATAACCGACAGGCGACAACATGTTACAGGCATTTGTATATTCGCCCAACGTCCCGGATGAGAGTCCCCAACTCTTTGAATTGGAGGTTATCTGTCCGTTGTAAGTGATTTTGAGCGTTTTCCATGAGGCGGAAGCGAATATGGTATTGCTCCAGTTCTGTCCGATACGACGCATATCATCCTCAATCATAGTCCGCTTACCATTATAAAGATGATTCGACCATGTTTCCTCGCGGCTCCATGATTTACTACGCGTTAGTCCATAGTTGAGGTCAAAAGTCCAGTCCTTTAGTGCGTATGTCGCTGCAAGCACACCGCCATACGAACCGTAGTGCGCCTGATCGTATCCGGCTCTCACTTGTCCCTGCAATCCATCGAGAGGTGTCGGAGTTTTCAGAACCACATTGATTACTGCACCATTGACATGATACTTAGCCGGAGCGGAATACATGATTTCGACATTCTTCAGTCTGTCAACCGGAGTGTTGTAGAGTAGTTGATAAAGATTCTGGAGCGGCATATCGGTCAGCTCACCATTGAGAATAATAGTGGCATCTGAGGCTCCGGTGAGCCCGATCATTCCGTTGTTATTCGTGACGCCGGGCATATAGCCAAGGGCTTCAAGAATATTGGTAACCGGTTTGTCCTTGACTATTCCGGGTAGGTCAACAACCATTATTCCGCCGTCGCCCCGAACCTGCGGCTTCTCTCCTGTTACAATTACATCATTGAGTTGCAGAGTGGAGATAGTATCGGGTGATTCTGTCTGTGCGTAAGTTATTACGCCATGCAGAATTGTCATAAAAAGTAATGTTTTTTTCATGTCATACTGTTTGTTTCTGAGGCAAAGATAGACTTACCTGCAATTACCGTCACCATAACCAATCTTATTTAGACTTAAACGCTCCCTTATTTAGTCTTATTTATTTAGTCTTATTGACGGATTATTAGTAAATTTGCTATGATTGATGATTTTAAGCAGATATGAGACGTTTTAAGACAATATCGACTACGTTCATTATTGTCATTGCAGTCATTTTCGGCTGCAATGTCTGTTATCTCATATCCCTTTATAATTCGATAAGAGCCAATGTTGAACGAGATGTAATGACGGCATTGGCTGATGCCGACATTGACGATCTGATGTTTCGTGCCGGAAGAGCGCAGGGATTGGCCTCAAACGTAAAGGTGCAGGAAGATATTGAAGGATACAGTGCTCCCGGAAAAGCTGAAGCCTCTACATATCGGGATGAAAACGGCCAACTTATTTCTGTCAGGACTGAGGCCGACGGCACAGTTGTCGAAAAACAGGCTAAACTGTCGGAGAACAGCTCTTATTCCAATCAGATGGTTGATGCGATGAGCCGGCAGTTTCATGCGATAATGGATGACTATATCCCTTATGACATGAATGTGATGGATAGTGTCTTACGCAATCAGCTTTCTTATAGGTTTATTTATCCCGATTTCTTATGTGTGGAGGTTGTCAATAGCGTCGATTCAGTGATTTGCGGCAATCCTAAATTCAACGGAGAATCAGGATTGGATTCATTCCGCTTTAATATCAATCCTGACGAGGGAATATATTATAAGGTATATATGACACCTCTGACCAGCCATATCGTTTCGGAGATGTCAGGCGTTATTATAACCGTTTTCCTCCTTTTGGTCGCGTTCACTCTGGCGTTTTGCTACCTGTTTCACACCGTTTCAAAAATGAGAACAATCGAGGAGATGAAAGATGATTTTGTCAGCAATATGACCCATGAACTGAAAACGCCTATCGCCATCGCATATTCGGCCAACGATGCTCTGCTCAATTATGACGCCGATAATAACCCTCAGAAAAAAGTGACATATCTCAATATTGCCAATAAACAGCTAAAACGGCTCGGGGAACTGGTGGAGAGTATCCTTGCCATGAGCATGGAGCGGCGAAAGACGATGAAGCTAAAACCGGAGACAATTCAGTTGCGACCGTTTACGGAGGAAATCGCCGCAGCCCAGCGCATGAGGAGCGATAAGAAGATAACAATCAATGTGGAGGTGGCCGAGAATGTTTCGATAGAAGCTGACAAGACACATTTGTCAAATATACTTAACAATTTGATTGACAATGCTATCAAATACTCCGGCGATAGCATTGCAATAACCATATCAGGCAATGATAAAGAAATTTCTGTCACAGACAACGGTATCGGCATACCGGCAAAGTCCATACCATATTTGTTTAACAAGTTTTATCGTGTGCCTCACGGCAACCGTCAGGATGTTCGCGGTTATGGCATAGGGTTGTACTATGTAAAGAGCATACTTGACAAAATGGGCTGGAACATTGATGTCAGGAGCAAAGAAAGTGAAGGCTCGGTATTCACAATTAAACTCGGTAACGATGGGCAATAAAATACTATTTGTAGAGGATGAGGACGATCTCACACTGATTGTAACCGACACATTACGCGAGCAGGGATACGAAGTTGTCACGGCTGCTGATGGCGTAGCCGGACTTGAAAAATTCAAGTCCGAAGGCGCTGATATTGTCGTTGCTGATGTCATGATGCCTAAAATGGATGGCTTTTCGATGGCGAAAGAGATAAGGAAGTCATCACCGACAGTCCCCCTGCTCTTTCTCACAGCCAAAAGCATGATTGATGATGTGGAGGAAGGTTTTGCAATCGGAGCCAATGACTATCTCAAAAAGCCTTTTGAACTCCGTGAGCTGATAGTGAGGATAAAAGCTCTGCTTCGCCGACACGATACCAACCGAGCCGAAGATAGTAAATTTCATATTGGTCGATATATTTTCAATACTGCCATCCAGACACTTTCACTGGAGGGGCAAAGTGTGGAATTGTCGCACTTCGAAGCCAAGATACTTGAACTGTTAGCAACTGATATTGGGAAAACAGTAGATGCTTCGGCTCTGATGATTGCGGTATGGCAACGTGACGAACCGAGCAACCGCAACTCACTCCACGGCTACATCCACAAACTCCGCCGGGCACTGCGCAAAGACCCGTCAATCTCTATTATCAATCAACGTGGCTTCGGGTATATGCTTGTTGTCCGGAACTTATAAAAGCAACGAAGGATGCTCTCACGAGCATCCTTCATCATTTACACATAGTACTTAACGTCAGTGGATTTTTATCTAATGTCTAATTGGCACTTATGAAAAAGCGTCTCTGCTTATGCTGTTAGCTTTGATCTGATACAAAGATATGTATTTAATTTCTAATTTCCTATATGTTTTAAAACATGGTTTAATAGCTTATTAATGTTTGTGATGCGGATTGTCGGTTTTACCTTTTATTTTATGCTTTGTTTTTAATTAATGCATATTTTTTGTCGTTTCTGATTCTGTTTTCTTGACATTTTGCGCTTTTGCTAAATTAAGTTAATCCAACGACATTTTGTAAGGTATCGTCCCGTTTTTAGCGGATAATTTTTTAATTTTACGTCAAATTCATACTTACATTCTGATGAAACGTACTTTTCTCTTTGTGGCTGCTGCCGCTCTGGCATTGACTTCGGCCAGTGCATATCCCCGACACGGTAAGGTGGGGAACACCAATACCAACACAATTCTTCATGCCTGGTCATGGGATTTCAATACCATAGCCAGGAATATGGCCGGGATAGCCCGCGCCGGCTACGACTTTGTGCAGACATCGCCGGCCAACACCTGCTTTGTGGGTGAAAACGGCGGGAAGGCTCTTTACAGCGAGCCCGGCGACTCGATTTCCGGCAAATGGTATTACTATTACCAGCCCACCGACTGGAAGATAGGCAACTATCTGCTCGGCACACGCGATGAGTTCAAGGCTATGTGTGACTCGGCAATGAAATACGGCGTGAGAGTGCTCGTTGACGTGCTTCCCAATCACACAGCCGTTGATCACACCGCAGTGCTCCCTGACCTCGACAATGCCGTAGGCGGACACGAAAACCTGTTTCATGCCAACGGTTTCACACCTATCACCGAATGGAACGACCGTTATCAGTGCACCACCGGCGAGATGGGCGGTCTGCCTGACGTGAATACCGAGAATCCCGATTTTCAGTATTATTACATGCAGTATGTCAATGACCTCATCAATCTCGGCGCCCGCGGCTTCCGCTATGACACAGCCAAGCATATAGGACTTCCCTCCGATCCGCTCGACGCCAGGGCCGGGCGCAATAATTTCTGGCCCGTGGCAACAGGCCGCGAAGCCGCCAAAGGACTTTCGCTCCTGATGCCTGACAGTCTCTATATCTACGGAGAGGTGCTCCAGGACAAGAATGTGAAGGAGCGCGAATACACCGAATTTATCGATGTAACCGCCAGCAACTACGGCGGTGAGCTCCGAAAGGCTCTCGAAAACGGTTCGGCCAATGGCATAGACCTTGTGTCGTGGCACCACAAAGCGCGTCCCGACAGTCTCGTCACCTGGGTGGAGTCACATGACACCTACTGCAACCATCACGAATCGGCCGGACTGACCGATGAGCAGATCCGCATGGGCTGGGTGATCCTCGCTTCCCGCGCCGGAGGCACACCCCTTTTCTTCAGCCGCCCTGCCGGGAGCACCCGTGAAAACTACTGGGGCAACAACCTTGTCGGCCCTCGCGGGAATGATGAATTCTTCCATCCCGAAGTGGTTGCCGCCAACAAATTCCGCCACGACATGGCCGGCCGGGAGGAGCAGATGGCGTTTTCGCCTGACGGCGCCGTGGTCATGGTGTCGCGCGGCGACAAAGGAGCTGCCCTCGTCAATATCTCCGACAGGAAGGAGAAAATTTCGATGGCCACCTCGCTGCCTGACGGCATATATACCGACGCTGTCCACAACATCGAGTTCAAGGTGAGCAAAGGCAAGCTCATCGGCCGTCTCGCGCCCCTGAGCTCTTACCTGCTTTACAGCAAGTGACATCCGCGGTCAGAAAAGCGGCATTGCCGCACATTATATCCGCGATATGAAAAATTCGGGCTTTTTAGTCCGAATTTTCATATTTAATGCTTATTTTTGCATGCGTATAAAGAGTATTCCAATGGAGGAGATTTTGTTTACCAAAATGCATGGTATCGGCAATGATTATCTTTACATCAATTGCCTCTCTTCCATCCCCGGCAACATTGAGGATCTCGCCATCAGCATGAGTCACCGCCACACCGGCGTGGGCTCCGACGGCATTATCCTTATACTGCCTTCGGCGGTGGCTGACTTCAGAATGAGAATCTTTAATGCCGACGGCTCCGAAGCCCGCATGTGCGGTAACGGCAGCCGCTGTGTAGGCAAATATGTGTGGGACTACGGTCTGACTGATTCCCCCGAAATTGCCCTCGAGACCCTTGCCGGTATCCGTCACATTCAGCTGCATTTCGATGACCGGCACAGAGTGTGCGCCGCCACGGTGGATATGGGCGTCCCATCGCTTGTGCCTGCTGAAATCCCGGCGGATTTTCCCGGCGAAGCCATGATAGAGCAGCCGATAGCCACGAGCCGCGGCGAGTTCAGAATCACTGCCGTGTCAATGGGCAATCCCCACGGGGTGGTGTTCGTCGACGAGCTGACTGATTCTCTGGTGCTTGAAGCCGGAGCAGAACTCGAGCGGCACTCTATCTGGCCTGACCGCGCCAATATAGAATTTGCCCGCATAATAGCGCCTGACCTGATAGAGATGCGGGTGTGGGAGCGCGGCTCCGGCGAGACCATGGCCTGCGGAACCGGCGCCTGCGCCACAGCCGTCGCCGCCATGATCACCGGCCGGTCGGCCGACAGAGTCACCGTGCGGCTTCTCGGCGGCGACCTCACCATAGAACGCCGCCCCGACGGCCACATTCTCATGACCGGCCCTGCCGCCACAGTGTGCGAAGGCCGCTATTTCCGTAATGAACCGTCAACAGATAAATCTCTGTATCAATGATTAAAGTCAACGACAACTTCACCCGTCTGTCACCCTCCTATCTTTTCTCCGAGATTGCCGGGAAGGTATCGGAATTTCAGAAAACCCATCCCGAGGCCGACATCATAAGAATGGGCATAGGCGATGTCACCCGTCCCATCTGTCCTGCGGCCATCGAAGGCTTGCTCCGCGGTGCCGATGACGAGAGCCGTGCCGAGACATTCCGGGGCTACGGCCCCGAGCAGGGCCGGGAATTTCTACGAAAGGCAATTGCCGAACATGACTACGGCAGCCGCGGTATCGATATCTCCGTTGATGAGATATTTATCAGCGACGGCGCCAAGAGTGACCTCGGCAATATCGGCGACATCCTTTCTACATCGTGCCGCGTGGCCGTCACCGACCCTGTCTATCCCGTGTATGTCGACACCAACGTTATGGCCGGCCGTGCCGGACAGCGTCAGCCCGACGGTTGCTGGAGCGACATAGAGTATCTGCCCTGCACGGCTGAGAACGGCTTCGTGCCGCCGCTGCCGCTGACCGACCCTGACGTGATTTACCTCTGCTATCCCAACAATCCCACCGGCACCACGCTCACACGTCGCCAGCTCAAGGCGTGGGTAGATTATGCCCTTGAGCATGGCTCACTCATATTATTTGACTCTGCTTACGAGGCCTTCATAACCTCCGCCGACGTGCCCCACAGCATCTATGAGATCGAGGGAGCCCGCCGCTGCGCCATTGAATTCCGCAGCTTTTCAAAGACTGCAGGCTTCACCGGTCTGCGCCTCGGCTACACGGTGGTGCCCTCGACGCTTTACGGCGAAGATTCCGAAGGCAACCGCGTAAGCCTGCGCCGGCTATGGCTGCGACGCCAGACCACCAAGTTCAACGGGGCCAGTTACGTGGTGCAGCGCGGAGCCGAGGCCATCTACACCCCCGAAGGACAGCGCCAGATTTCAGAGACGATAGACTATTACCACCGCAACGCCGCCATGCTCCGCGAAGGCCTTACAGCCCGGGGGCTTGAAGTGTACGGCGGCATTGATGCCCCTTACATCTGGGTGCGTACCCCTGAAGGCATGTCGTCATGGGATTTCTTCTATCTGCTTCTGGAGCGTTGCAACGTGGTCTGCACCCCCGGCGTAGGCTTCGGTCCGTCGGGCGAAGGCTATTGCCGCTTCACCGCATTCTCATCGACCGAGGTTACGGTCCGGGCCGTAGAGCGCATGAAACATCTGAACATAAAATAGTTGTACAGTATTATATATAGTATTCTAATCATTCTTGCATGTCATCGCTGAGATTTAAAGTAGTCGACGAGGCTTTCAACCGTAAAGCCGACCAGGTAAACATTCCGGACGAGCGTCCCGAAAAATACTACGGATGTTATGTGTTCAACCGTCAGAAGATGTTTGAATATCTTCCGGCCGAGACGTTTGAAGTCTTGACCAAGGCCATTGACAACAAAGAACCTCTGCCTCTGGCCGTGGCCGACAGTGTGGCCGAGGGCATGAAGCGCTGGTCAATCGACAACGGCGCCCGCCATTATACCCACTGGTTTCAGCCGCTTACCGAGACAACTGCCGAAAAACATGACGCATTCATAGATCATGACGGCAAAGGGGGTGTGATTGAAAATTTCAACGGCAAACTGCTCGTGCAGCAGGAACCCGACGCTTCGAGCTTCCCCAACGGCGGCATACGCAACACCTTCGAGGCCCGCGGCTATTCCGCCTGGGACATATCCTCGCCGGCGTTTATCATGGGTAATACCCTCTGTATTCCCACCATCTTCATATCCTACACCGGCGAGTCACTTGACTATAAGACCCCTCTGCTGCGCGCCCTCAACTCCGTTGATCGTGCCGCCACGGCTGTAGCCCGCTACTTCGATCCCGAAGTACGTCACGTGCGCTCTTACCTCGGCTGGGAACAGGAGTATTTTCTCGTTGACGAGAGTCTCTATTCCGCCCGTCCTGACCTGATGCTCACCGGCCGCACACTCATGGGCCATGAATCGGCCAAGAATCAGCAGCTCGAGGACCACTATTTCGGCGCCATCCCTTCGCGGGTAGAGGCTTTTATGCTCGATCTCGAGATAGAATGTCACAAACTCGGTATTCCGGCCAAAACCCGGCATAACGAGGTGGCTCCCAATCAATTTGAGCTTGCCCCTATCTATGAGGAAACCAACCTTGCCAACGATCATAACCTCCTGGTTATGTCGCTCATAGCCGAGGTTGCCCGCCGTCATCATTTCCGTGTGCTGCTCCACGAAAAGCCCTTCGCCGGCATCAACGGCTCGGGCAAACACAACAACTGGAGCCTCGGCACCGATCGGGGTGTGCTCCTCTTCGCCCCCGGCAAGACACCGATCCAGAACCTTCAGTTCGTGACCTTCGTGGTCAACGTGATGGCCGCCGTACACCGCCATAACGCGCTGCTCAAGGCTTCGATAATGTCGGCCACCAACGCTCACCGCCTCGGAGCCAACGAAGCGCCTCCGGCCATAATATCAATATTCACCGGCTCACAGCTTTCCGACATACTCAACCGCATAGTCGCCTCGACCAACGACGAACTCTCTGACCTCAACTCCCGGGAGGGTCTGCGCCTCAATGTGTCGCAGATTCCCGAAATCATGCTCGACAACACCGACCGCAACCGCACATCGCCCTTCGCTTTCACCGGTAACCGCTTCGAATTCCGTGCCGTAGGTTCGAGTGCCAACTGTGCCTCGGCCATGATAGCTCTCAACGCCGCCGTGGCCCAGCAGCTGATGGAATTCAGATCCGCCGTTGACAAGCGAGTGTCAGGCGGCGAGGACCTGCGCCACGCACTCCTCTCCGAGATCCGCGAGCTCATCATCAAGTCAGAGCCGATACACTTCGACGGTAACGGCTACTCCGACGAATGGAAAGCCGAAGCAGCCCGCCGCGGCCTCGACTGCGAGACCTCCGTGCCGCTGATTTTCGACGCATATCTTACGCCTTCGTCAATCGAGATGTTCCGCACCACGGGTGTGATGTCAGAAGTGGAACTCGCCGCCCGCAACGAAGTGAAGTGGGAAATGTATACCAAAAAAGTCCAGATCGAAGCCCGAGTGCTCGGCGACCTGGCACTGAACCATGTGCTTCCCGTGGCTATCCGCTATCAGTCGATACTGCTTGACAACGTGTCGAAAATCATAGCGATATTCGGCGAAGAGAAAGCCCGCGAGATGGCCAAGGCCGAACTGTCGACCATAGAGGATATCTCGGCCCATACCACAAAAATCAAACTCGAGGTAGAGAAGATGGTCGATGCCCGCCGCGAGGCCAACCGCATAGAAAGCGAGCGCGAAAAAGCCGTGGCTTATCATGACACCGTGGTTCCCTCGATGGACATCATCCGTCAGTATATCGACAAACTCGAACTGATGGTTGACAACGAGATGTGGCCGCTGCCCAAATATCGAGAATTGCTCTTCATCCGCTAACTTTCCGGCTTCGGAATTGTTATAGCGTTACAGAAACCGATTAAACACCTTATAACTTTAAATACAAAACAATGGAATTTATTACAGACGAAAAACTCGTGATCATCGGCGCAGCCGGTATGATCGGTTCCAACATGGCCCAGACAGCCGCCATGATGCATCTTACTCCCAACATCTGTCTTTACGATACATACGCTCCCGGTCTTGAGGGCGTAGCCGAAGAGATGTATCACTGTGGCTTCGAAGGCCTCAACCTCACTTACACCACCGACATCGCCGAAGCCCTCAAAGATGCCAAATACATCGTATCGTCAGGCGGCGCTGCCCGTAAGGCCGGCATGACCCGCGAGGACCTCCTCAAAGGCAACGCCCAAATCGCCGAGCAGCTCGGCAAGGACATCCACACCTACTGCCCCGATGTAAATCATGTAGTGGTAATATTCAACCCCGCCGATATCACCGGTCTTGTTACCCTGATCTACTCAGGCCTCAAACCCTCGCAGGTATCGACCCTCGCAGCTCTTGACAGCACCCGTCTGCGCAGCGAACTTGCCAAATACTTCCACATTCCCGCCGACGAGATCAAGAACTCACGTACCTACGGTGGCCATGGCGAGCAGATGGCAGTATTCGCATCGACCACCACAGTAGCCGGCCAGCCCCTGTCAGAAATCATCGGCACCGACGCTCTGCCCCTCCAGGAATGGGAAGCCATGAAGCAGCGCGTTATCCAGGGCGGCAAGAACATCATCGACCTCCGCGGCCGCTCATCGTTCCAGAGCCCCGCTTACATCTCTATCGAGATGATCGCAGCTGCCATGGGCGGCAAGCCCTTCAGCTGGCCTGTAGGCACCTATGTCAACAACGGCAAGTACAACCACATCATGATGGCTATGGAAACTACCGTTGACCGCAACGGCGTTGAGGTGCATCCCGTGGCCGGCACTCCCGAGGAGCGCAAGGAACTCGACAAGAGCTACGAACACCTCTGCAAGATGCGCGACGAGGTTATCGAGCTCGGCATCATTCCTCCCATCAAGGACTGGAGCAAGATCAACCCCAACCTCGGTTAATCCCAAGTCAGCAACGAACTACAATCGGGGACCGGCAGCAGTGCCGGCCCCTTTTTTTCGATCTGTAATGAATGGGAACTTAGAATCGTGGATTATTAAGCTATAAAATCACAATTTTGGGTGTGATACGGTTGTAAGTATCTGAAAATCCACTTATTGAAAATTGTAATATTGTTCCAAAGTGGAATATACACAAACAATTCAGAAATTGAGTATCATATAGTTATCGAATATTACGTCTTTTTGAAGAATTTTATAGATTAAGCTGTTGACTATATGTGACTAAATTCACTGCAAAGATCGATGAGGAACTGGCTATTTTAACCTAAATTAACAAAATTAGGGGAGTGATAAGTTAAATAATGCTTAAATTTGTGATTTGATTGGATCGGTGCTCATCCAATCGTATAGAGTGCTAAAAAGATAGTAATAAATTTGAAAAACAGATTACTGAGCCGACTAATATATCTGATCTCAGTACCTTATGCCATCAAAGACAAATTATATTAATTTACTATGATAACCAACTTTATTCACAAACTCGGATGGTGGCGCCGGATAGCTGTGGCGCTGATCGTAATGTTTTCAATTCCATTGATTTCATCCGCAAAGGAAAAATCAGACAGCTATGAGTTCAATTACAACATAGAGAAAGCCGAAATCGGCAAACAGGGCACCTATCTGGTGAAAGTCACCACAATCACCAAGAATAAGAAAATATCGGATGAGGAGATAGCCCGTCATGCCGTGCATGGTGTGCTGTTCAAGGGCTTTGACGGCACTCGCCCGCTTGCAGGCAGTGCCCTTGTAGAGTCGCAGAATGCCGATTTCTTCAAAGAATTCTTCAAGGAGGGAGGACCTGCCAAAAACTATGTGACAGTGGTCAACTCATCGCGTGAGGTCAAGAAAGTAGGCAAGCTCTATCATGTGACCACTGTTGTAACCGTCAGCAAGGACCAGCTTCGCCGCGATCTTGAGAATGCCGGTATTATAAAAGGTCTTAATTCCGCATTTTAAAACAGATTGAATATGAAAAAGCTATTTGTTCTGATCGCAGCCGCCGCAATGTCGGTCAGCGCAGTTTCAGCCCAGAACAATGCCGTCGAGTCAGGGCGTACAATCAAAATGCCTGAAGAGAAAGGGCATCCAATCAATGACTATGGCACACAAACTTCAGGCTTCTGGAATGCCTTTGAGCTCCAGGGCGGCTACTCGGTAAATCACGGCCATTCTAACATAGGCCTTGCGGAACTCGACTACGTGGCCGGCTACCGCTTCAATGAATACCTCCGCGTAGGCGCAGGAATAGGTGCCCGTTTCTATCCCAAGAGTACTGATTTGCGCTACACATCGTGGAAATGGTCATTTCCTCTGTTTGTTAATATCCGAGGCAATTTCATCAGCAGCCAGTATCGCACCGTAATACCTTATTATTCTTTTGATGCCGGCGCCTCGATTCACGACGGTTTCATGTTCCGCCCAACCATTGGTATCCGTATCGGCAATTATAACAACTCGTCATTTCTTGTAGGCGTGTCGTATCTCGGTCAGAACATGAAGGTTGCTAAGGTCAACGACGATGGTACCGTGTATCGCGACAACTATCTCGCATCGTTCATCACACTTAAACTCGGTTACGAATTCTAATCACTCACTAAAATATGAAAAAACTATCAGCCTTATGTCTCCTGGTGTTTGCCATCATGCTCGGAGGCTGCCGATCTGTCAATCAAGCATCGCCCGATGCCGCTTACGCCAACTTCAAGCCGCAGTGCCTCGGAGTAGGTATGGACGGCACCCAGATGCTCCGCGTTTTCGGCAAAGGTAAAGACAAGGCTCATGCCATCGAGCAGGCAAAGAAAAACGCCATACGCGAGGTCATCTTCAGCGGTATCCAGGGTGTCGGCGAATGTAACAAACGCCCGATTGTCAACGAAGTAAACGCTGCAGAGCGCTATGAGGACTATTTTAATGCATTTTTCGCCACCGGCGGTGCATATACCAAATATGTTGTCCTCGACGAGAACCGCACATCGCGCATCAAAGCCAAGACCGATGGCCTCGAGCAATGGGGCGTGACGGTGACAGTTGACCGCTCGGCTCTGAAAACCCGTCTGCAGGATGACGGAATCCTTCCCAAATAAACCAACTCATCAATCATTTCACATGACAATGAAAAAACTTTTTGCAATACTTACGCTTGTGGCCCTGCCTCTGCTGCTCGGAGCCCAGGCAAAGAAACCCACCCTCCTCGTGATTCCCGGCGAGGCCTGGTGTAATGCCAACGGCTTTATGGCTGATTTCAAAACCCAGGGCAAAACCACCCGTGTGCCTGATTATGAGCGCGCTCTGGTGGAGGATATGGATCTGGTCAATGTGATCACCAAGATCAATGAACTCATGGCTGACCGAGGTTTCACTGTAAAGGATCTCGCCCAGTCAATCCGTGGCATCAATCAGGCTAATGCCGAAAACGAGATGACCTCATCACGCACTTCCGGAGCCTCCATCGCCGAAACGCCCCTTGACCGGCTGCTTAACCGGGCCAAGGCCGACATAGTCCTTGAGATCAACTGGAAGACTACAGCCGAAGGCCCCAGATCCTATATGACATATAACCTACGCGCACTCGACGGCTACACTTACAAGCAGGTGGCCGCATCGCAGGGCACAAGCAAACCGTCGTTCTCGGCCGTTACTCCCGTGCTTCTTGAAGAAGCCGTAATCGACAATATGGACCGTTTCTGTGGCCAGCTCCAGATGCATTTTGACGACATGGTGGAAAACGGACGCGAAGTCACAGTCAATCTCCGCATCTTTGACAATGGCTCTGGACTGTCATTTGAAGACGAATATGACGGCGTGGAACTCAGCGAGATCATTGACAACTGGATGGCCGAGAATACTCAGGCTCACCGTTACAGTATGCTTGACGCCACAGAGGATTTCATGAGCTTCGAGCAGGTGCGTATTCCGCTTTACCGTGCCAACGACATGCCTATGGACACACGTCATTTCGTGACCCAACTCCGAAATTTCCTTAAACGCCCGCCTTACAATATCACCTCGAAGCTCGTAACCAAAGGCCTCGGCCGTGCCGAACTCATTCTGGGCGAAAAATAATGATACCAATTATGAAAGTAAAATATTTAATATGCGGAGCGCTTGCCGCAACAGCTTTTGTGTGCGCTCCCGTCGCCAATGCACAGTCGGATTGCAATATCCATCTTATGGTCGCACCCATCGAACAGGGTGCTGATGTGACTGACGATGTCAACGACCTTCTGATGACGCGCCTTAACACAGCGATAACCGGAGCCGACGGTGTTACAGCCGACCCCAACTATGACCGCTTCTTCATAGCCGCCAAGTTCAACCATCTTTATCAGGATGTGCTCCCCGGTCCGCCTATGAGCCACGTTATCAAAACCATGCTCACGCTCTATATCGGCGACAATGTGTCGCAGAAAATCTATTCCTCCACATCCTTTGAACTCAAAGGCGTAGGCAACAGTGAGACACGTGCTTTCATCAATGCCTTCGGCGCGCTCAACAAAAATAACAGCGCTCTCAGCTCATTCGTTGAAAAGGGAACAGCCAAGATTCTCGACTACTACAATAAGGAATACCCTGTGCTGATCCGCAAGGCCGAAACCGCAGCCGCACAGCGCGACTACGAGCAGGCGCTCAGTGTGCTTGCCGCCGTGCCTGAATGTTGCGACGGTTACAAGAAAGTGGAGTCGACAATGCTCCGCATATATAATCAGAACATCGACTTCATAGCCCGCAACCTTCTGTCAATGGCCAATGCCGCATGGGGAGCCAATCCCACTGACGCAGGCGCCCGCGAGGCTTATTCCTATCTCGTGCTGATAGATCCTGCTTCCAAGGTTTATCCCGAGGCCCAGGCTCTCCACCGCGAGATCAAGAAAGTGGTCAAGGATGACTATGATTTCGAGAACCGAGAGAAATATAAGGACGAGGTGGCTACCGAGCGCGCCCGAATCGAGGCAGCCCGCGCCGTAGGCGTGGCCTTCGGCAACAACCAGCAGCCCACAACCGATCACTATAACTGGATTAGATAATGAGAATACTATTAACGGCAATAATGGCGCTGGCTGCGATCAGCACCTATGCCATCGAACTCGCGCCGGCTCAGAATGAGAAAGGCAAATGGGGCTACGTAGACGAAAACGGTCAGAGCGTTATTCCTTACAAATATGATGAAGCCCGGCCGTTTGACAAGGGTCTCGCAATGGTTCGCAAAGGCGATTCATTTGGCATGGTCAATGAAAGCGGCAAAGAAGTGCTGCCGGTGAAATTCGACATCATCGAGCGTCACAATTCCTATATCTTCCGCGTGGCTGCCGACGGCAAACACAAGGACGGAGTGCTCCTTGACGAGAAATACGGCTTTATCGATGATTCCGGCAAAGAGCTTCTCAAACCCGAATACGAAGAGATCGGCAATTTCACTGATGGCCTCGCCTACATCAAGAAAGGCGATAAATACGGCTATATCAACGAACGGATTGACATCGTCATACCCTGCAAATACAATGCCATAGGCTCGTTTAATGATGCCGGCTATGTGTGGGTGTGCGAAGGTGCCAAATTCAACAAAGGTAGTGAATCCTCGTTTACCGGCGGTAAGTACGGAATCCTCGACCGTGAAGGCAAGATTGTGGTTCCGGTTAAATACAAGAGTCTTGGTGTATTTGCGGCTTATGTGTATTCTCCTACACAAGAATATCTTGACAAACTTAGTTCGATAGAACGTGATCTTGTGTTGGAAGCAGGCTCGCATCATTTGTTTAACAAAAAGCCGTTGAATCAGGTAGTGTTCAGTAAACTTCGCGATGATGCAATGGGTTTTTATGCCTCGTCCAGTTCCGATGGTACTAAAAATGCCGTGATTAGTCTCACCGGTGAGATAATCGCAAAGGAAGGCAAATATTATCATGCCTTTTATCCTACAGACGGCATGATGCTTGTGAGTGACAAAAAGGATATGTATAATTATGTCAATCTTGCCACTGAAAAACTTTTATACAAGAAATGGATTTATGATGCCTGGGCATTTGAAGATGGCGTAGCTGTAGCCACTTTTGAAAAAGGTGGTGATTGCTTGATAAATCTTGACGGTGATCCGATTTCAAATACCTATGTGAAAATTTATCCCCGTACCGATGGTATTTATATTGTAAAGTCAGATTCTGATCCGAAATGTCTGTATTACGGAATGATCAATAAAAAAGGCCGTGAATTGTTAAAGCCTGAGTATGCCTTTATTTATCCTCCTGTTAACGGCCTGATGGCATGTAAGACTAATGGCGACGATGACGAGAAATCCGGCCCCGGCGGCTACATGAATACTAAAGGCGAATGGGTTATTCAGCCTAAATATCAGGCCATATATTCATTTAAAAACGGACTTGCTCTTGTTCAGGGCCCTAAAGGATGGGGTTATATTGACAATCAGGGCAATGAAGTAGTTAAATGCAGATGGGCCAATACCGTATTAAGCTGGCCCGGAAAAGACGGCTTCCATTGGGTAAGTGACGAAGATGGCGACAATGTCGGTTACATGGTTTTTGACATGTCAAAAGACAAGGTCGTAACAAAGGACAAATACCAGTGGGTAAGAGTGTTTAATAAGGATTTCGAGGGCGTGGCACTCGCCGGCAAGGATAAAGATCATATCGGAGTTGTCGACACTCGGGGTAACGTTATTATCCCCACGGAATTTACTTTCGATGAGGTAAATACGGCTTACAAATATATGCTCGCAGCCAACAAGACCATCTGGGAGCCGTTTGACACCTATAAGTCCAAGCTCTACACCAACCCCAAGCGCAACAAGGCGCGTCTGCATCACAAAATCGAATCCTCTCTTTGGGACTATTAATAGTTTGTAATCATGAAGAATTTTAAACATATTCTTGCCGCGGTCCTCTGTGCCTTGGTGGCTTTTTCGGGCTTAGCCCAGCAGAACGACGACAAAAAGGAGAACCGCTATCGCCGCCTTTCGCTGTGCAACATCCTCATTAAGCATGACAATGAGAAATTCGCTGACGAAATCGAGCAGCAATTCCTCAATATCCCTGTTTCTGAGCAATACAATGACCACAATCTGAGTGTGCGTGTGGTCAATGTTGACGAAAAACTCAAAGGCGATGACGAAATAACCACATTCGTGCGCCGTAACAACATGGGTAGCCGTCTCGTAGGCAAATGGTTTAACCGTAACATGCTCACTGGCCGCTGTGATATGGACCTTGTGAAATCACGCGGTCTTTACGATGCCTCGGCTTTTGACCATGAACTTGCCTCACGTTCGGCCCGAGGCATGGCAATGCTCGAAGATGCCGGCGAGGACCTGATAGGCAATACCTACTTGCTGATGCACGAGATCACCTATGTCGACAAGGCCAAACGTTCAGCCATCTGGGGCGCCATCGGTGGCGCTGTCATGGGTGGCCTGATGGCTTATGCCGGAGGATCGTCGACTGATATTCAGAATATTGTGAAGAATACCAGCGACATCATCAGCTCCTACAAAGGATTCTCGGTGAAAATCACCAGTCGTCTCTACCGCCTTGTGTGGGATGGAGATATAAGCGGGGAGTTCTATAACCAATATTATTCTAAGAATGATGATGAAGTCAAGCGCGATGCTTTTGAAGAGAACCGCGACAGGTTCAGGATGGAGTATGTAGGCAACGTTGTTTCAAAAGGAGGCCGTACATCCTTCCTCGGCATCAATGAGGAAAACCCCGAACTGATGATCCGCAAGGCCTGCCAGCGTGCTCTTGACGAAAATATCTCTGATCTTCAGAAGAAATATGAGCAGTTCCGCATCAAGGCGCCCGTGACTACCGTAGAACCGACTATCACAGCCCAGATCGGCCTTAAGGAGGGCGTCACGCCCACCTCTAAATATGAGGTTCTCGAGGTGCAGGAAGACAACGGCAAGATCAAATACAAACGCATTGCTGTGGTTAAGCCAGTAGCATCTAAAATCTGGGACAACCGCTTCATGGCTTCTGAAGAGGGTGCCGTAGGTGCTGATCTCGGTGCCACTACCTTCATCAAGAGTTCCGGCGGCGACATTTATCCTGGCTGCCTCCTGCGCGAAATCAACGACTAAAATCTCAATCAACAAAAAAACGGGGACCGGCAGCTTCTGCCGGCCCCCGATCTTTTGTATGACGGGCATGTCATACATCTATGGTGAAAGTCCACACGGGGCGTAGTTG
>ERZ836877.2972-NODE-2972-length-20295-cov-4.728557_pt1 | contig 20295 bp, 19 predicted proteins | sample MGYA00519469_ERZ836877 | MGnify/ENA primary metagenome ERZ836877 (study PRJEB31850, sample SAMEA3708809) | human gut metagenome | biome: human gut; feature: human-associated habitat; material: faeces | place: China | collected 2014 ... | reverse complement strand
GTTTGTCGGCGGTTGCCGAGCCGGTAATCTTTGACGTACCTTTGTGCTTTTCTTTCCACGCCTTGTAGATGGCGGTTGACTGCTTGTCGGAGTTAGAGCCGTTGAAAAGCACAACCTTACCCTTGTAGCCTCTCTTTTCGAGCAGGTCGAAAAGGAAGTCCTGTGTGCGGCGAGATTCGGTAAAGATAAGAGCTTTTTTAGGAGCACCGAGGACTTCAAGCTGTGCGAAGCCCTGATTTAAGCCCTCAAAAAGCTGTTCGGCTTTTGAGTTGCGCTTAATCTTGAAAGCGAGGTCGCGAAATTTTTCGAGGTCTTTAATCTCCTGTCTGACGCGCTCGATGTCTTCGGGCGAGAGCATTTCTTCCTCGTCCGGCTCGTCCTCGTCTTCATCATCGTCAATCCATTCTTCAGTTTCGCTCTCGTAGTCCTCATAGTCACATTTGAAAAGGTCTTCATCAGACTGCTCAATGCCTTGGCGTTTGAGTTTCGCTTCCAACTTTTCAATGAGGGCGCAGAGAGTACCATAAATAGCGTGGGTAGAAGATGCAAGGAGCTTTCGGAGTATAAGCGTCATAAGCTGACGCTGACTGTTAGGCAGCGCATATAGGCGCGGACGTTGCAGATACTCCGAAACAAGATCATATAGTTCCTGTTCTTGTTTGGTCGGGAAAAACTCTTGCAGTATGGCGATGCGCTTTGTGTAGCGCACATATTCGAGAACTTGGCGGCGCAGTGTCCGCTTGCACAGCGGCGCAAGACGACGGCGCAAGTTCTGATAATCGTTATCATCGAGATTACGATTATACTGCATCTTGAAACTTTTAAGGTCGCCAAACGCATAATCGTCAATTATGGTAGTCAGACCGTAAAGCTCAAGTATGGAGTTTTGGAGAGGCGTTGCCGTGAGAAGAATTTTCTTGCGGTCGGCAAGCGCGTTTTTTATTGTATTGGAGATTTTATTGGTAGGTTTATAGACATTGCGGAGGCGGTGAGCCTCGTCTATAACGACCAAATCCCAGTTAGTCTGTTTGAGGTATGGGGCTTTCGTCTTTGCGAACTGGTATGAACAAATGACGATTTCCTCGCAGTTGAACGGATTGAGATTGCCGTCCTCGATATAATGGTTGAAAGTCTTTGATTCAAGAATACGCGACGGCAAAAAGAACTTCTCTTGAAGTTCAGCCGCCCATTGCTTGCGTAGGTTAGCCGGGGCGATAATAAGCAGATGGCGGCGGTGTTCAGCCCAAAACTGCGAGAGGATTATACCTGCTTCAATGGTTTTGCCAAGTCCTACCTCATCGGCGAGGATTGCGCCTTTTGAGAGCGGCGACTTAAACGCAAAAAGAGCCGCGTCGATTTGATGAGGGGTCAAATCGACCTGCGCATCTTGCAAAGATGCCGTGAACTTACCGAGGCTGTCGGAAGGCAGACTCCTGGTAAGCCAGTAGGCAAAATATTTCTGTTGCGCTGCGGTCAGCTCCATATATAAAAAACTCCAGCGTAGCTATGCGAGGCTGACCAAAGCCTTTAAGCTACTACGTTGGGGCTCATAATGTTTTTGTTTACGGTTTTTGCCGTCATGTTGTTGTGATAGTCTTGGTCATTTCGCATACGATGCCATTATTGCAAAGTTAACTATTTTTCGTGAGATTAAACGTATGCAGTCTTAAAAATCTGTGATGTAAGGGTTGTGAATGCAAAAAAGAGGCAGTCGCCGCCTCTTTTTTAACTTCAGTTAGGAATTCTATTCTAAATCCTACTGTTGAATAACCCTACTATTGAATCATCCTATTTTTGGATCAGGAGGTTGGTGAGGAGGACGAACTGGTCGACGGAGAGGCGCTCGGGGCGCTCGGTCAGGAGGGGTTCGATGGGCGCGAGGGTGTCGGCAGCAATGGCGGCGGGGATGGCGGCCAGGAGGGGCGCCAGCGAGTTGCGCAGGGTCTTGCGTCGCATGGAGAAGGCTTGCTTTACTACCTTCTTGAAGTCGGCGGGGTCGCAGCCGAGGTCGGTGCGGTCGTTGCGCGTCAGCCTCAGTACGCCGCTGCGCACCTTGGGCGGGGGCGTGAATACGAACGGCTCGACGGTGAACAGGTATTCGCAGTCGTACCATGCCTGCAACAGCACGGAGAGAATGCCGCGGTCGCGGTTGCCCGGCGCGGCGCAGATGCGTTCGGCCACTTCCTTCTGCAGCATCCCGGCGGCAACCGGTATGCGGTCGCGGTGCTCCAGGACCTTGAAAAATATCTGACTCGAGATGTTGTACGGGAAATTGCCTATCAGGGCCATGTCCCGGCCGGGAAACACCGTGTCGAGGTCCATCTTCAGGAAGTCGGCCTCCACCACGTTCAGGCTCGGGTACAGGTTGTGCAGGAATCCGACGCTTTCGGAATCCAGTTCCACGCATTCCAGCGGTCGCCCGGTGACCATCAGGTATTTGGTCAGGATGCCCATGCCGGGTCCGATCTCAAGGATGGGGAGGTCGCCCCACGGGCGGGCGTGTTCAGGAAGTTCCCGGGCCGAAATGGTGTCGGCTATGCGCGAGGCGATGTGCTCGTCGTTCAGGAAATGCTGTCCTAATGACTTTTTGGCGCGAACGTTTTTCATACATCTGCATTTATGTCGGATTCATGTTCGGTAGAAATCCTGAATATCTGGATATCGATCAGAACCGGATCCGCAGGTTTGAGTCCTATGAACTCGCAACGGTTGCCGTACAGGCGGAAGGCCGGGGTGAGGAACCGGGCGTGTTCGCCCTGCCGCATCCGGCAGTAAATCTCGTTCAGCACGGGAGCTGTCTCATGGTTTCCCACCGTCACCTCCTGGGGCGACGACATTCCGAGGCTTTCGCCGTCGGGCCGCGAATAGTTCACCTGCAGCGACAGCACGGATCCCGTGGTGGCCGACGGGCCGGCACCGGGGGTGAGTTCCTTGTAATACAGGCCGTCCTCCAGGCGCTTCATGCCGAGTTTCGCGGCCTCGGCCCTGACGGCCTGATGGGCCTGGCGGTGTACCGAACCGGCCTGCTGTGCCTGCAGCTTGTGCAGCACGTCGTACAGCTTGTCCTGCACTGCAAGCTCGTCTATGTCCTTTCCCTGCAGCAGAGCGTATGCCATGGACTGGAACAGGACGTCCTTGTCGAAGGTGAACCCGAATTCGTTCTCAAAGTGCTTGCCCCTCACGGCCATGCGCACGCCGTAACGGATGCCGAGGTTGTAGGCGGAGTCGTTACCCTGCATGTCGTCATAACCCTGGCGCACGCCCTCCAGAAAGCGGATACGGGCTTCGGTGGAGCGCAGGGCCGTGTCGTTCATGGCCTCGCGCAGATACTCGTAGGCCTTGAGCTGGCCGGTGTAATACAGCATGGAATCGGCCAGCGATACGTGGCCCATTTCATTCAGGCTCTTGCCCCGGTCGGGGCCGCACGATACGGAGCCGGCCGCCGTCAGCAACGCCACGGCGGCGAGAGAGAGGTGTCGCAATGTCCGCGACATGGATTGTTTCGATAAGGATGCAGGCATAATCGGTTGGAATCGGCGGTTCAGATCGAGTCGGCGGGAATGGTGTCGGGCACCACTTCCACGGTGTCGCCGGTGGGGGTCATGTTCTCCATAGTTCTCCCTTTGCACGAGGGGAGAGCCAAAAGCATAAGGGCCGCCGTCAGCACAGCGGCCCCTTTAATCAGTTTTTTCATTGTTCAGGCTCGCCTACGCTGATAAGTTCCACAGTGAAGATCAGGTCGGCGTCCGGTCCGATCATGGGGGGAGCGCCGGCAGAACCGTAAGCCAGTGCGGAGGGGATGTAGAACACTGCCTTGCCGCCGGCCTTCATCAGCTGCAGGCCCTCGGTCCATCCGGGGATGACGCGGTTCAGCGGGAAGGATGCGGGCTCGCCGCGGCTCACGCTGCTGTCGAACACCTGGCCGTTAAGCAGCTCGCCGGTGTAATGCACGGTGACTGTGTCGTCGGCCGAAGGACGGTCGCCCGTGCCCTCTTTGAGCACCATATACTTGAGGCCCGTCGGGGTCTCGGCGTAAGTGGTGTCGGTAGGAGCCTCCGATTTCTTGGCCGGGTCGGTGAAGATTCTGGCCAGTTCGCTGGGCGCGTTCAGGGAGTCGGCGGCCTCGGCCACAGTCTCGGTGGCCATGCTGTCGGAATCGGCAGCGGCGGCGGTCTTGTTGCCGTTGCACGACACCATCGTCATGCCGGCCGTAAGTACAAGCGCCGATGCCAGATACTTGATCGTTTTCATATTTACTTCTTATTGACTTTGATTAGTTCCACGTCAAATATAAGGGTGGAGTGGGGCGGGATTGCTCCTGGTACACCCTGAGGGCCGTAGGCCAGGTCGCTGGGGATGAAGAATGTGTACTTGGCGCCTTCCTTCATGAGCTGCACACCCTCGGTCCATCCGGGGATGACGCGGTTCAGGGGGAATGTGGCGGGCTCGCCACGGTTGACGCTGCTGTCGAACACCTGGCCGTCCAGAAGCTTGCCCGTGTAGTGTACGGTCACTTCGTCCTCGGCCGTGGGCTGTGCGCCGGTGCCTTCTTTCTCAACCACATACTGCAGACCGCTGGCCGTGGTCTTCACGTTCTCCTTCTTGCCGTTCTCGGCCAGGAACTGCTCGCCCTCGGCGCGCGCTACCTTCTCGGCCTTGTCCTGAAGCTCCTGCAGATAGTCGTTAATCAGCTTCTGAGCCTCCTCGACCGGAATAGCAGGCTCCGTGCCGTCGAACGCGTTCATCACTCCATTTCTGAATGTGTCGGCGTCAAGGTCGCTGACGCCCATGCCTTTAAGCTGGCGGCCCATTGCCAGGCCCCATGCGTAACTTAATTTGTCCATATTGTCTTTCTATCGTCTGCGGAGGCAAGCCTCCGGAATTGGGTTTATATTATAAGATTAAACAACGTGAAGGCCCGAATTGTTGCGGAACCGGCATATTCAGGCTCCGGGCGCGGGTCATTTGGTGGCGGTGATGTGGAAGCAGCCTCCCTTGCGCTCGTACTTGACCAGGCATCGCTTGTTGTCGCGCATGTCGAGCAACACTTCGCCCAGCAGGTTCTTCAGGTCCTCGTCGGCTGTGACCTTTGACCGGTCCAGGTTGTGGAACCGCGTGAAACTGAGGTCGAACGTGGTGCCGAACTGATGGGTGGAGGAATCCACCGCGTTCCTGTTGACGCGTCGCAACCGTTTGACAGTGTGCGGCGTGCGCAGCAGGCTGGTCACGATCACGCGGTACTTGCCGCCGCCGCGGCGGGCCAGCGAGTCGATGAAGTTCCGGCCGATGTCGCTAAGCACCTTCTCGGCCTCAGGCACCAGATAGGGGAACGAGTGCTTCAGCTCGTCGACGGTGTAATACCGGTTGCTCCTCACCTCCACGATGGGCCGGGTGGTGAAGTAAGCCTGCCCCAAGCTGCGTATGGGACGGATGCCGAGGCGTTCGGCGGCGGCGTACTGATACTTGTTTGAGTCGTTGAACACCTCCATCAGCGATCCGATGTTGCGCACCCGGATGCGGCCGTGGTTGGGGGCGTCCTTGCCGGTCTCTATGGGCGCGGATGCGGGGGCAGCCACCGGTTGCGAGGCTTCCGCCTTGGCGGTGTCGGGCGCCGGGTCCGGGGTAGGTTCCGGCTCGGCCTCTGGTATCTGCGCCGGCACCGGCGACTCCACGTCGTCTATGACCGATTCGCCGTCTATAACTATATAGTTGCCGGGGTCTTCGGCCGTGGCCTTGGCGAAGGGATTGCCCCGCTTGCATCCGAATGCCAGAAGCAGTGCAAGCAGCATGGCGCTGATGGATACCAGCTTTATTCCGTCGTATTTATGTATGTCGTTTGGTTCGTTGCGGTTCATTGTATGCAAAATTAACAAAAAATCCTTAAATTTGCGTTATGAAACAGTTTAAAGGTGCATTAATTGATATGGACGGGGTGCTTTACGACTCCATGCGGGGCCATGCCGCGTCCTGGAAGAAGATGTGCGACGAGATAGGTCTTGATACTGACCGCGACGAATTTTACATGTACGAGGGGATGACGGGCAAGGCCACCATCAACCTGCTGATGAAGCGTGAGCGCGGTCACGGGGTCAGCGATGAGGAGGCATCGCGGCTGTATGCGATAAAGACCGCCAATTTCCGGGCCCTTGGTCCCGCTCCGATAATGCCCGGCGCCAGGAGGATGATTGCGGCGTTGGGCGCGTTGGGCATGACGCGCGTGCTGGTCACGGGTTCGGCGCAGGCCAGCCTGCTGGACAAACTTGAGCATGATTACCCCGGCGTGTTTGTGGACGGGCGACGCGTCACGGCATTGGACGTGAAGCATGGCAAGCCCGATCCGGAGCCGTATCTGAAAGGGGCATCGCTTGTTGGCGCCGATCCCGCCGACTGCATGGTGGTGGAGAATGCACCGTTGGGCGTACGGGCCGGCAAAGCGGCCGGATGTTTCGTCTGCGCCGTCATGACGGGTCCCATTCCGCGCGAGGAGTTCGTGAAGGAGGGCGCCGACCTGATTTTCAATTCGATGGAGGAATTCGCCGATTACCTTGAGAGTATTTTAGAAAATAAGCGACAATGAAATGGCGTGAGGAACTTACGGCCGGGATTGAGCGGCTGCAGCCCGACAGGGTGTTTGTGCTGACCGATTCGAATGTCAGCCCGCTGTTCCGCTGGGACGGCACTGTCATCGTGGTGCCGGCGGGCGAGGATAGCAAGAGCCTTGACACCCTGGCCGGCGTATGGGAGGATCTGAGTTCGTTGGGGGCCACGCGCCGGTCGCTGTTGGTGAACATCGGCGGCGGCGTGGTGTCGGACTTGGGCGGTTTCGCCGCCGCCACGTTCAAGCGCGGCATCCGGTTCGTGAACGTGCCCACCACACTGTTGGCCATGTCTGACGCCGCCATCGGAGGCAAGACGGGAATAGACTTCGGAGGACTGAAGAACGAGGTTGGAGCGTTCCGTATGCCTGAGCGCGTCATAGTGGATGCCTCGTGGCTCGCTACGCTGCCGCAGGCGCAGATGCGCGAGGGACTGGCCGAGGTGGTCAAGAGCGCGCTGCTCGGCTCGGCGGCGGTGTATGGCGAATTGCTGAATCTGCCGGAGGTCCTGACGCCTCGGACCGTGGGTCAGGCTGCGGAATGGTCGGCGCGTTTCAAGGAGGGTGTAGTGGCCCGCGATCCGCACGAGAATGGATTGCGCAGGATATTGAATTTAGGCCACACGGCCGGCCATGCTTTCGAGTCATTGGCGGCGCGAGTCGGCAAGCCGATAGGACACGGCACCGCCGTGGCGCACGGACTATTGGTCGCGCTGAAGCTGAGCGAGCGGCTGACGGGCCTTTCTACCGGCATTGCCAATGAATATGAACAGAAAATCCTGAAGCGTTTCTACCCCGCGTTGCCTGCGGAATGCCATGACGAGGCGGAACTGGTCAGCATCATGGCCCACGACAAAAAAAATCCCGCCGTCGGCGAGATTTCCTTTGTCCTGTTGCACGCCGTCGGCGAGCCCGTCGAGGCGGTGCGTGTGGCCCGGGCACTCATAGACGGAAGTCTCGCTCGGTGATGGCCCCTGTATGGGTAAGATGGTTCATGAAGTGGAGTGAGATTGAGTGTCAGCGAAAGAAATGCAGGAAGATTGATTCGCCATCGGAGTAAGGATATGGCAAAAGGCACACTCCGGCTAATAGTCCTAAGAAGACGATAGTTAGAATCACGTTACCCCAGCGTATGAGCGATGGGGGAATCTCTCCGAGAATTTTGCGTACTTTTTCCGAGCGCAGCTCGATTCTGTCATGAGTTCTATCTGGATCCATCAGTTGCCAAGTTCTAATTGATTTTTGACGAGATTATAATAAACGCCCTCCTTTTTGATCAAAGTGTCGTGATTGCCTGATTCTACTACCTTGCCGCCATTTAGCACTACTATATGATGAGCGTTCCTCACGGTGGAAAGACGATGTGCCACTATAGTCACCGTGCGCCCTTTGTAAAAGGATGCCAGGTTTCCCACAATCATCCTTTCATTCTCGGCATCCAGGGAATTTGTGGCTTCGTCGAGGAAAATAAAATCTGGATTCTTGTAAACGGCGCGGGCTATAAGAATCCGCTGTTTCTGACCTTGACTCAAGCTTATGCCGTCGCGGCCGATAAGTGTATCGTATCGCAACGGAAGACTCATGATATATTCGTGAATATTGGCTATTCGAGCGGCAGCCTCCAGTTTTTCTTTGTCTATGTCGCCGTCGGCAACAGCGATATTACGCGCGATCGACTCCGAAAAAATCACTCCATCCTGCATCACCACTCCGCAATGCCGTCTCCACCATTTCAGGTTGTATTCGCTTATGTCGTGCCCAGAGATCTCTATCAGGCCCGACATTACTGGATAGTACCCGAGCATAAGTTTTATCAAGGTGGTTTTACCGCTCCCGGAGGCTCCGACTATGGCCGTGACTTTCCCTTCCGGAATATCAAAGGAGACGTTGTCGATTGTCTTGTCAGGCGAGTGGGGATTATACTTGAAGTCTACATCCTTTAACCTGATTTGTTTGCCATTTTCGAAACAATGAACTCTGTTGGCGGTGCTTTCCTCGTTTTTGCCTTTATGTATCTCGTTGATGCGCTCAAGAGATATTCTTACATCCTGCATGGAATAGGCAAACTGCATCAACTGGTCGACCGGAGAGTTTAACTGGCCTATGATATATTGGACGGCAAGCATGGCGCCCAGGGTCATTTGTCCGTTGATTACTGCAGTGGCGGCAAGTACGGTGATGACTATGTTCTTGATTTCATTTATGAATATGGAGCCGGCTTCCTGTGTCTGTTGAAGTTTCAGCGATTTCATCCGGATGCAGAACAAGTCGGCCTGGGTGTCTTCCCATTCCCATCTACGCCGCCTCTCACAATCCTGAAGTTTTATTTCCTGCATCGAAGTGACGAACTGGTAGGTCCTGTTCTGATTTATGGCCTGCTGCTCGAACAGCTCATAGTCCAGCACCTTCCTCTTGTTCAGGAACGCACTGATCCAAAGTCCGTAACACACACTGCCTGCAATAAAGACGCCGAAGATCAAGGGATTGTAAACGCATAACACTATGCCGAACACGAGTAGGCTAAGAAAGGTGAATATAACGTTCAGCACCTGGCCGGTCAGGAAGTCCTGCACCCGCGAATGGTCCGCGATTCGCTGCAACAGGTCGCCCATTAGCTTTGTGTCGAAAAACGACATGGGCAGTTTCAGCAATTTGATGAAAAAGTCGCTTACAAGCGAAATGTTGATTCGCATGGAGATGTGCAGCAACAGCCAGCGACGTATAAAATTCGTGGCCGTCTTGCCTGTCACAATCATCAGCTCGCCAAGAAGTACCAGCCATATAAACCCTATATCCTTGTGTGTGATTCCGATATCTACGATGGTCTGGGTCAAGAACGGCATCACGAGCTGCAGCAGACATCCCAGCAGAAGCCCCAATGCTATCTGAGTGAAATACTTTCGATATTGTTTCAGATAGCTTGTCAGGAATTTGAGAGATATGGTTTCCTCCGCATTCTGTTTGTCAGTACAGTAGGCATTGTCATCGGGCTGCAGGCATAAGGCAATACCTTTCTTATCTCCGTCGCTGACGATGCTGGCCCAGTGACTTACGAATTCATCGCGGCGGTACTTGCTCTTTCCCTTCGCGGGGTCGGCTATATAAAAGAATTTGCCGTCGCCTCGGGTCTTATACAAGACCACGAAATGTTTCTGATCCCAATGCAGTATCACTGGAAGCGGACATCGGCACAGATCTTGAACATTGGTTTTGATAGCTGTCGGGATGAAGCCTAATTCTTTAGAACCGTCAATCAACCCTTTCAATGAAATGCCTTCATTCGTGGGATGGCAGTATTGCTCAATATACTTGGTGGAATAGACTTTGCCATAATGCTTGCATATCATCGCCAGCGAGGCCACGCCGCACTGCATGGAATCCCTTTGCCTTATTAATTTGAATCCCATTGTCAGTGTTATTTATGTTGACTTTACATTGCGGGATTCCGACTTGCGTCAAACTCATCGTCCCGTTCTATTTTTTTGCCATAGGCGAAGGTGTAGCTCAATGTGAGGGCAATGCCACGGCTCTGATCGCGTGACCAAGAGCTTCCGCTGAAACTATAGTGCGGGCTGTCATAGTCCCTGCGGACATACCCCTGCGAGAACCAGTTGCTGAAACGGAACGATGCCCTGAAATCTCCAATCGAATATGCACAGTCCAGAGAATATGTTTGCGGGGTTCGCGTCTTGAATCCCTGCTGTTCGTTTATTGTGGTACTCGGTGAGGTATAGGAAACCGTTGCAGAAAAGTTTTTGTAGTACCACCCGGCATAAAACCAAGCTTCCACAAACGCTCCTTTCCTATTAATTAATCCGGAATTCCGTTGATAGGTGGCAATGACGGAGCCTCCAAGAGTCAGAGACCTGTTGAAAAGGCGCAATTGGGTGATTACACGTCCTTGGAGACGTCGTTCATGATTGTCGCTGCTGTATGTGCGGACCAGGCCGTCATACCCTTCGCGCACATAATAATCGTACACCGGTAGGTGGTTGCAATCCGTATAGGTCGCCACGGCAGCCAGATATAAATTTTTCATAAAGAAATCGTATTGCAGTTTGCACCATTTATTGTCATTGCTTTTAAGGTTCGGATTTCCTTGTTGCCACAATAGCTCGTCATCACGAGTAATCACATCGGACGTGTTGTTATGTAATTCCGGCGCACTGTACCAAGAGCCGGACAAAGATAGGGCATTGTTCTTGTTCAAGGTATAATTCATGCTGAGATAAATGGACGGACGCCAGTCCCGGATATGTGTGACATGATTTTCCTTCATGTGCTGATATGACAGACCCGCTCTGACCATGAGCCCGAATCCGGAATTCCATCTCTGTCGATAGCTGAGGAGCAGCTGGTTGGTTAATGTGAGAATATCGTTCTTTCGGTCGACAGATCCGGTGTATGTCGTGCTATAAAGGAAGTTGCGGGAATATATCGTGGCTCCGAGCGAATTGTTGTGGTTGAACTTCTTGGTGTGGGATATAGTAAACTGAGGGTAATAGAAGGAGCTTTTCTCTCCGTTAAGAATCGGGGTTAAGTTTCCGAGTCGATAGTCGCTGTTGGAACGGGAGCCCTGATATCCCATGATCCAGTCCACGCTGAGACTATTGTCGGCGGGAAGTGAGAAGTAATAGTCTCCGACGGCCCATGCATTTGACTGTTGGGAATTTTCGTTCAGTATCGTTGCCGACTTCGGGAACAATGTGTTCGAGAACTCTGCCGAGGAATGACGGTTGCTATAGGGCATTGCGTTTCGATCGAATGCGGCTGAATGAGTTATGGTCATGCCGTCACGCCGGTATTTGGCCCTGAAACCGGCGCTCTCTGTGTTGGACCGGGCCTTGTATTTATCGGTTTCCGAAGTCTTTGTAATGGCGTCATAATGCTGTGCGCCATAATTGAAATCCCTGAAAGTAATCTGGTTGTCTTGTTGTCCATGATTTGACCACCGCCCCGATCCGTTGGCATTGACATCGAATGTCCAGTTCTTTTTATAATTGAATTTCGAATACAGACTTCCGGATGCATAGTCGTTATTTAATAAACCACCCGATGCAGTCAGTTTGGTGTATCCCCCCCATTCATACTTTTGCATAATGAAATTCACCACATGCTCGGCCTGATGGAATCTTGCGTCCGTAGGGTACTCCAGCACTTCCACACGCTTCACGTCCGATGGCCTCATACCGGTGAGATCCTCGGGAGTAGCCTCCATATAGTCAATGTAAATCTTTACTGACTGTCCCGCTGAAGTCTGGACAGAATTGTTAGGCGTGATTATAAGCTGAGGGATTGCCATGCGTGATAGAAGATCGACGGCATCCATGGCAAACTTCCTCACATTCTTATCGGGTGTATACGATACTCCGTCTTCGACAATCCTGTAAGCGTCAGCTTCCACTATCACTTCTTTAAGGTCGGTGCCAATGGTATCGGTATTTTCATTCTTAGTCGTGTTTTGTGCATTGGATACTAAAGAATAAATTAATATCAGCGTTAATGTCAGAATTGCGTGTATCGTTTTCATATAGTTATTTTTTTTCTTGAACTTTGATATGGAAGGTATCTCCGCTTTTTTTGTATAATAGATTAAAGAGCGACATCAAAGTATATCTATACAATGCATAGATGATACTTTGATGTATGTGTCCTAAACTTTAGTTGCTTTTAGTGCCTGGAGTTCAGGATTTGCCGCAACTACAGTTTGTCCCGACTCCGCAAAAACTATTGCAATCTACCTTGTCGTTATTGCCAGTGTCGTCTTTCTTTCCGGGGTCAATGCATTGGCAATTAGCATCTTTGCAATTCGTGTTGTTATCGTTAGGGTCAGCGGTGCCGATTCCCTTACCACCGTAGATCACCAGCGACTCCATGTCAGACAGGAGCCCTTCCGTCGGGATTATCCCGGTTGAATCAGTTTTTTTCATACTTCGTAATTTAGTTAGTTAATTTGTCCGTTGCAACTTGGTCTTGCAAAAATCAGAGATATTAATATCCATATCCTTGTCAGGATACTTGTATTTGCATTCTATAGTTCCCTTGTCACGCAACATATCTTCTCTCTTTGAGATACACGGACCCCAGCATATCGGAAGATGTTTGCACTTTGTGCACATTGCCTGACGGTCGTCGAAGATGTGCGGAGTGTAATATTTGGACATATCTTCCATCCATGAAATCGTACCGTCAGTCTGAAGGATACCGGGGCCCTTTCCCGGGGAATGGTTATCGCATTTCCCTACACGTCCGTTGGGAAACACACAATCGAAATTATACCAATCCGCATAGCATATACCGGTATTGCCGAGCGTAGTGTACATGCCGGCCTCAATCCCCTTTTGAAAGAGATCGTCTACGTCTTTGCGGTCTATCTCATTCTGATTCTGTTGCCAGACCTTGAAAATGGTGAATGCGATGTTTCTGGTCACTTGGGGATCCAGTTTCTCCTTCAGAGTCTCGAATATTTTATCGGGTTTGAGATTGTCTTTTGTATAATTGAATCTCAGACTGACCGACGTATGACGAGCTATAAGGTTGATGTTGTCCAGAGTGCGGTCGTATGCCGAGTCCTTACCTAACTTTTTTACAGAATTGTGAGTCATTCTGTCTCCGTCTATTGTAATCTGGTAATGGGTTACTCCCAGACTGCGTAACGCTTCGATTCGTTCAACGTTTAACAATGTGCCGTTTGTCGTGATTGATGAAGAAAAGGATTTATCGTGAGATTCCGCATACTCTTTTGCAAAAGCGGTAAGCTCGCATACCTTGTTGTAAGCCATAAGTGGCTCTCCCCCAAACCAAGACAGATGGAACCTCTTAATGGAATTATCCGACAGTTTGCTTACTATCAGATGCTTGATACTATCGACCACATCATTGTTGAGGAAAAGATTGTCGTGTTCCTGTGTACAGTACCAGCAGCGGAGATTGCACTGGTAAGTAGGCAGAATCATCAGGAAATACACATCCTTGTTTCGTAATCTGTCAAACTTCGCCTTTATCCTGTCCATTTCATCGGTGTCATCATCAATAATGAATCCGGAATCCTTCATTCTGGCCACAAAGGATTCCGTCCAATCCTTGTTGTCGTCGGGAAACTCGAGAATCTTCCTGTATGACTCCTCATATTCCGGCGTAACAAGAAAGAAAGCTTCCGTAATGCCATTGAAGAAAATCTTCTTTTCTCCGAAAGGTACAATATAGTTGTATTTGCTCGCTTTCATATTGATAATGATGATCGATTTGAGGTACTACGGTTGAAGGTATATCCAATCCTACAAGGAGACTCCACCGGAATATATATATATTCGTAAGTACGCAAGAGCTCTACATAATCTCCGGACAGGTCGAACAACGTCTGGACGAAGTGCGCCTCATCGCCAGTAATGGCAACGGTGTTGCTGACGACATCCTTTATCTCAGAGCAGTGTTACACTTCCTATGAAGAAGATAGTGCCAGTGGAGGTTTCCTCTATAATGAACAGGAATGGACGATCGAGGGTAACTTCCGGTTTCTTCATTGCTCCGTCAGGATCCGGTGACATCAAATCCAGCTCGGCCATGGTCACGGCGGCTCCGGTAGTACCTCCTTCATCGGTCGACACGCGAGCTTCTTGAAGAAGCTGTGCCATAGCCAGGTTCTCGTTTGGGATTATTGCATTGAAGCCCTGGTTCGTCATACATGCCAAGCCTTTTTTTGCAAGCACATCCAGAAGCTGCTGACGGCTGCCGATGTCGAATTTGGGCATTTTTACAATGCATCGTGAGTTTGTTGCTTGTGCTATTCCTTTCATCAATGAGGCATGGGTCATTCGCGATACATATTCGTTTATGTTACCCTCTGGAAGCACGCATATCATGCGGAAATTACCATTGCCATAGGGAATTCCTATAATGGTGGCGTCGGTCGTCTTCCCATATAGGGAATTGTCGAGACTCTGACGCATCATGTCTACGCGTGATTCCGTACCGTCAAGGTTGTGGAATGAAGCTTGGGCGGTTGCGTCTTTGTCGAATCCGGAGGCCCATATACCATAGAAATATGTAGCGTTTATCACGGCCATCTTGCCTGTCAGGTTCTGCTTCAGGAATGAAGGAATCTTTCCATTAGTGTTGGAGGCACACCATTCGTTGATTTGATTTTTCGCAGCGTCGTTGTGAAGATCCGGCAACGTCTTGACCTCTGCGTTATACCACTTGTTGAGGTTGTGGGTAAAATCGTCACGTACATTCATCTCGCCATGAATCCATAATGAATTGGCCACAAGAGCGTAGGCTCGCGAATCGAGGTGTGGCAGATTTTCAATCATAAATGCACTGAAGTCGTTGAGTTGAGCCACTCCGGCCTCACCGTTGGTGAAGCCCATGGTTTCAAGTATCTTGTCGCGCGTAGTGCCGTTGTCGCCGTTTGCGACCATGGCGAGGGTGGTGTAGAGGCTGAATGGTGCGAGCACGGTCGACTGTCCGTCGTTCAATTCCATGGCATCCTTCATCAATGACACGGCGAACTCATTGCCGGCCAGTCGTGCCTGATTCTGAGCGGGGGTAAGCTGCAACATGGTATAAGGCACTGCTTCCGGCACCTCCTCCGTAATGACTTCAGGATCGTTTTGATTTTTGTCACTGCTGCACGAAGCCAGCGAAAGTGCGACGGCGGTCGCCGTCCCCAATATGAAATATCGGTTCATCGTTTTCATAATATGTGGCGTTAATGTTGAAGATTGGACATGTATTGAATGTCCTCAAATAGATACTTATCGGTATTGATGTTGTTTTTAAAGATAAAATAACCGTTGTCTTTTCCTCCCCAACCCCAGACGCAATGATAATAGTAAGATGTAATGACTTCGTTATAAACGTTCATATAATCCTCAACATACTTGGCTCCATCAATGATCCATGCATGTCCTCCGGCTTGATCATCATATCCCCATACCATCAATGGCTTCTGTTCTCTCATCTCGTAGTTTACTTGACTGATAGAAAAAGCTTTTAATTGCATGTTCTTGTAGCCGAGATTGGCGAAGGTTCTGTAAAATGTCGAGCTGGATGCGCCAGATCCATTTATTCGATAATTTACATTCATATTCTCATACTGTCCCAGAAAACTGAATAATTTTGCCCATCCATCATGGTTCCGATTTGATTTCATGGCCGTCCAATCAAACGTATATCCTTTATAACTTTGAGGCCATTCATAATAACCCATTAGAGTCCCGGCGGCAAGTGGGGCACATCCTACTGGAGCCTGCTCCCCTGAAATCGTAAAACAATACTTATTAAAAGGATCTCGTTGATGAAATATAGGCATGATGTTTTTTAATTCCTTCCGATCAAAGATGGGATCCAAAATAGGGAATGTATTGAATGAATTGTCAACATTAAGCAATGTGTCTAAAGTTGGAGGGAATTTAGAGTTCGCTGGTTTGGCATTAAGTCGATTGGCAACGCGTTCAATGGAGCGGATATACAAGGCCAAAGGTTTGTTATGAATGGTGTCGGATAGGTTCATTTGGCCTGCTTCTGAAATGGCGAATACCGCTTCAAGTCGTTTATCCGCAGATAGTATAGCAAAACCTCCATTATCATAATTAACAATATGGAAGGCAGATTCCGGAGAAGATGAGCGAGTTGACCGGTTGATTGTCTCAACACTTTTCACAGTGCGGAAGGAAGAGCGAGTCTGTCCCAATGTGTTGAAGAGCATGTCGGCAATCTTTAACCCTTCGTCAAGACTGCGATAGTTGGAAGTCTCCGAATTAATGGGTTGAACAGGCTGATCGTCACGGCTCTGTGTGCAGCTTGCTAATAATAGCATGAATACTGCAAATGATAATAGTTTCTTAGTCATGTTGAAATTTTAAAAGCGTTAATGAATGGGACTAAATCGTGGACTCGCTTTACAAGAGGCAAAGGTAATGTATCCGATTCAGAATTCCAAATATTTTTAAACAATTATTTACAATTATTTGCAAAATGGAGTTTGTAGATTAGTTTTTATAGGGAGACTTCTTTTATATCTGGGAGTCTTCTTATAAAAGTTCAGAAGCAGATACTTCCGTAATAAACGCATTCATCGGTACGGAGCTGTATCACGTATTCGCCCATAAGGGAGAATAGCGTCTGGATGAAGTCTGCTTCATCGCCGGTGACTGCTACCGGATTGTTGTCGGCGTCCTTTATCTCGTAATTGATGATGTCAGGATTGGAACCATCGTCGAATGTCACGCCATCCTCAACGCTTATTAAGCATAGAATCGGACGCGAGGGTATACGATGACGAACATTTCTACTTTCATCAGGCTTCCGATCATGATTGCTTGTGTCGGAGGATTTGTATAACGGTATTTGAACAGACTGTCCGTTGTTCAATGCGAATGTAACCGAACAAGAGAGTGTGATTAGAATTAGCGTTAGGAATTTTTTCATAACTTTTGGATGTGTTGGTTGATGCCTGCAAAGTTATATCGGATAAGATTGGATTGCAAGAAAAATTGTGCGGAAAATTGTGCGGTTTGTGCGGAATTGGTGCGGAATTGGTGCGGAAATGAAATTAGTTAGGAAAAATGGCGTCAATAAGTTAATTTTGTGATGAAAAATCCGCATATACATAAATACGAAGATTGAGAGATATGAGTGCAAAATACATACTCGGATTATTGGCGATAATCCTGATTGTCGGTTGTAGCAGTCCAATGCCGAATCCGACACTTGCCGGATTGGAGGAAATGGCAGATACTAATCCGGAGAATGCGTTGGATTCACTGTATTCCATTTCGAAAGAGGAATTATCTGGAGCAGACAGGGTGTATTATGATTTCCTGTCAGTAAAGCTTGCGGACAAAGCTATTATTAATCATACATCGGACGGCATCATTCTGCCAGTCATTAATTATTATTTAAGCCATGGTCCAAAGGGGCGTTATGCCGAAGCGTTGTATTATGGCGGAAGGGTATATCATGATATAGGAGACTTCCCCTCGGCCATAAAATATTATGGTGAGGCGTTGAGTTCCCTTGGACCGGATGATAAGTCATTGCTGATAAAAAGTAAAATCGCGGCTCAGATGGCAGGATTGTTGAATTCAATGCGGCTATTTGATGAAGCTCGACGATATATTGATATGTCTATTGAAATTGACAAAGAGTTGAATGATATTGTAAACCTGATATATGACCTGGAGGTGTTGGGTTTTAATTATATAAATGTCAAAAACTATGATGAAGCTGAAAAAACTTTCCGTCGGGCAATAAGGATTGCCGATAGAAAAGCGCCGTTGGAAGCCATGATAGATTCTGTTTATCTGGCATCAATAAAGAATTATAAGATGGAGCATGATTCGGCAGTTTGCTTAATAAAGGGAATTCCTTGGCGCATGGGTACTGCTTTTGATAATGATACAAAACAACTTGTGTATTCTTGCGCAGCTGACATATACCGATGCGAGGGCATGCCGGACTCTGCTTATAAGTATGCCTTGGAATTGGTGAAAATCAAAGATGCAAAGAATCTGAAAAAAGGCTATGCCATTTTATTATCTGACGAATTGAAAGACTTGGTGCCGGCAGATTCCATTCGTCCATACGTCCATCGCTATGAGGCAGCTGTGGAAAGCTATATGAACAGTCGGGGCGATGCGAATGCGATTATACAGAATACACAGTACAATTACAGTATTGTGGAGAGGGACAAGCAGAAGGCCCTTGAAAAGAAGCGCATGATAGAAAGGTGGCTCGCCTTGAGCGTCATCGTTTTGCTGTTGGCGATAATCGCGGTGATATATTACCGTGATAAGTCGAACAGGACTCTGATTAAACTGCGTTCGGCTCTGGACAGTTCGCGCGAATTGAGGAAACAGCTGGAAGCGGGTGACGCAAAGGGAGAAGATTCAGGACCGGAATCGGAGCCTACGGCGGAATCGGCAGCGGAAGTAGCGGCCGAAGTGACGGCTGCAGACCTGCGCCGCCGGCTGATCGACGAGCTGACGGCAGTGTGTGACAGCAAGAAGAAGCGGTTGCCTCTTTCGCCGGAAATCGGGAACTCGCGGGCATACGCGGAATTGCAGGATTATATCAGGGAAAAGCGGATGATTCCGGAAGCGAGTCCGTTATGGGGCGAACTGCACTCGGTAATCCTGACAGCATCGCCGAATTTCGACAGGCGTCTGCAGTTGTTGTCACCGGGCAAGATAAAGGGGGATGCCTACCGCATAATGCTGCTGATAAAGTGCGGGGTCACGCCGACGCAGCTTTGCGTTCTGATTGGTCGCACCAAAGGGGCATTGTCCAGTCGACGCAGGATATTAGGACTGAAGTTTACCGACAGCGAGATCAGCGCTGCCATGTTCGACAACCTGATTTACGCGCTGTGACGGTAGTGGCGCGGGCTCTCCGAGCCGCGCATCAACTCGATAAGAGATTTTTTGACAGGAGAACAGGAGGAACAGGAAAGTTCGCTGAACGCCTGGTGTTTTTTTTGACAGGAGAACAGGAGAAACAGTAGTAGCTGCGACTGGAGGGGCGGTGTCCTCACCGCCCGCCACATCAATCCGGTGACTACATTGACGACGTGGACGTCGTCATCCCAGTCGCAGCGGCTCCTGTTTCTCCTGTTCTCCTGTCTAAAATATTCGCGCGGCACGGAGTGCCCGCGCCACTGACAGCGCCGGGAGTCCGTCACCATGACGGACTCCCGGCGGGTTAATGGGGTAGTGGGACGGCCCGGTTGAGGGCGCGTCGGATGTCGGTGCGGGTCAGGCCTGAAGCAGGGACTTGCCCTTCTCGATGGCCTGCTCGTTGAGGGGTATCAGTTTGTGGTGACGCTCGGGCAGCGATTTCTTCAGACCCTTGATCACGTTCTCCATCGGCAGCTTGTAGTCCATGGCGTTGAGCAGGGCGCCCATCACCACCATGTTGTAGGCCTTGGAGTTGCCTATCTCGAGGGTGGCGGTCATCGCGTCGATGGGATGGATGCTGATGTCGTCGCGCGTGGGATGGTTGTGGATGCCGTTGGTGTCGTATATCAGCGTGCCGCCGGCTTTCACCCGGGGGGCGAACTTGTCGAGGCTCTGCTGGTTCAGTGCCACCACGATGTCGTATTTGTCAAGCACGGGGCTTGAGATCTTCTTGTCGCTCAGTATGACGGTGACGTTGGCCGTGCCGCCGCGCTGCTCCGGACCGTAGGAGGGCATCCAGGTCACTTCCTTGTCGTCCATCAGACCCGAGTATGCCAGGATCTTGCCCATCGACAGCACTCCCTGGCCGCCAAATCCGGCTATGATTATTTCTTCCTTCATGATTTATGCGGGTTAGGGGTTATACGTTTTTAAGGTCTCCCAGGGGGTACTTCTCGAACATATTCTGCGCCATCCATTCGTTGGCCTTTTCGGGCGACATCTTCCAGCCGGAGTTGCAGGTGGCCACGATCTCGACCACGCTGGTGCCGCGTTTGGCAATGGCGTTCTCGAAGGCTTTCTTGAGGGCGGCCTTGGCCTTGCGTACGTTGGCCGGAGTGTGGACGGACTGGCGCGTCACGTAGCATGTGCCGTCCAGTATGGCCATCAGGTTGGTGATCTCCAGGGGGTGTCCGTTCAGGTCCACGCGGCGTCCGTAGGGGGTGGTTGCGGTCTTCTGGCCTATCAGGGTGGTGGGGGCCATCTGTCCGCCGGTCATGCCGTAGATGGCGTTGTTGACGAATA
>ERZ836877.2971-NODE-2971-length-20303-cov-5.200810_pt1 | contig 20303 bp, 17 predicted proteins | sample MGYA00519469_ERZ836877 | MGnify/ENA primary metagenome ERZ836877 (study PRJEB31850, sample SAMEA3708809) | human gut metagenome | biome: human gut; feature: human-associated habitat; material: faeces | place: China | collected 2014 ... | reverse complement strand
GCTGTGCCAGACGGTCATGCCCTTGGTGAACACGCCCGAACAGATGCGCATGAAGGCCAGTCGGTCGCGGTGCGCCGGGTTCATGTTGGCCTGAATCTTGAAGATGAAACCGGAGAAATCCGGATCGTCGGCCTCCACCAGCCCCATGTCGCTCTCATGCGAGGCGGGCGGGGTGGAGTACTCAAGGAAGCGGGTCAGAAACGGCTCGACGCCGAAGTTGGTGATGGCCGAACCGAAGAACATCGGCGTCAGCTCGCCCTTGCGCACAAGATCCAGATCGAACGAATCGCCCGCGATATCCAGCAGCTCGATTTCATCCATCAGGCGCTTGTACAGCCGATCGCCGAGCAGCTCCGGCAGCTGAGGGTCGTCAAGCGGCACATCCTGCTTTTCCACGCGCGTTTTGCCGTGGTCGCCGGATTCATACAGCTCCACCATCTGTGTGTCGCGGTGGTAAACGCCCTTGAAGTCGCCGTCCGTGCCGATGGGCCAGTTGATCGGGCAGGCGCGGATGCCCAGCACCTGCTCCATTTCCTCCATCAGGGAGAACGGGTCTTTGCCCGCGCGGTCCATCTTGTTGACAAAGGTGAAAATCGGGATGTTGCGCAGGCGGCAGACCTTGAACAGCTTGATGGTCTGCGCCTCGACGCCCTTGGCCGCGTCGATGAGCATCACGGCGCTGTCCGCCGCGACGAGCACGCGATAGGTGTCCTCCGAGAAGTCCTGGTGGCCGGGGGTGTCGAGAATGTTGATGTGATAGCCGTCAAATTCAAACTGCATGGCCGAGGAGGTCACGGAAATGCCGCGCTGTTTCTCGATATCCATCCAGTCGCTGGTGGCATGTTTGTCGCTCTTGCGGGCTTTGACGGAACCGGCGGTGCGAATCGCGCCCGAATACAGCAGCAGCTTTTCGGTCAGCGTCGTTTTGCCGGCGTCCGGGTGGGAGATAATGGCAAACGTCCGGCGGCGGGCGGTTTCAGCCGCGAGCGAACCGGGCATCGGCGTATCAGGCATGGTTGATCCTCCTTGGGATGATGGAAAGGAGCGGCAGACGCGCTCCCAGGCTACTTTCAAACAATCATATAGTATATCATAAATGATAACGCTTGAAAAGCTGAAAGGTGCAAAAAAATACGGATGGAAAATGCAGTATTCAGCAAAACAAACTGTTTGCGTTGGCTTACAGGGAGAAACGGGAGAGACGGGCGGCGCATTTCATACCGCTTATAGGAATGCGGCGCGACCAAAAAACCGCCGATTCTGCAATCGGCGGGAGGAAATCAGGCCCTTCTTTCGCGCTTCTCGAACGCGTGTATCCAGTCGGATTTGAAGTAATAAAGCGTGAACACCAGCGTGCTCAGGCCCCAGGTGATCGGATAGGCCCAGGAGACCGTCCGCAGTACGGGAAAGAATTTCACGGCGAAGGTGACGTAGGTCACGCGGATGATGCACCAGCACAGCATCATCACCAGCATCGGCACGGTGGATTTGCCCGCGCCGCGGAAGATGGCGGCCATGCAGTGCGAATACGCCAGCAGGAAGAAGAACGGCGTGGTTGTGCGCTCGTGCATCACGCCGAAGGCGATGGATTGCGCGTCACTGGTGAACAGGCCGATGAGCTTCGGGGAGAAGATGAAGATCAGCAGGGCGATGGTTTCTGCGATCGTCATCGAACAGAAAATGCCGACGCGGATGCCTTTTTTCACACGGTCATACGCCTTTGCGCCGAGATTTTGGCTGACGAACGTGGTGAGCGCCATCGTGAAGCAGGTGACGGGCAGGAAGCCGAAGCCCTCGATGCGGCTGTGCGCGCCGCAGCCGGCCATCGCCGCCGCGCCGAACTGGTTGATGTTGCTCTGCACGACGACGTTCGCGATGGAGATGATGCTGTTCTGCAAACCGGCGGGCAGGCCGTTTTGCAGAATCTCACGAAGCGCGCGCCCGTCGAAACGGATCTTGCGCAGATTGACGCGGTAGGCGCGGTCGCTGCGCATCAGGCGGATCATGCACAGGCTCATGCTTACCAGCTGCGAAATGGCCGTCGCCGCCGCCGCCGATCCCACGCCCATGTGGAATACGCCGACGAACAGCAAGTCGAGCGCGATGTTGACGACGCAGGCCACCAGAACAAAGAGCAGGGGCGACTTGCTGTCGCCCAGGCCGCGGAAGACGGCGGCCAGCAGGTTGTATGCCACGATGAAGAAGATGCCGGAACCGCAGATGCGGACGTAGCTGGCAGTCAGGGCCACAGCTTCGGCGGGGGCCTGCATCAGCACCGAGATGCTGCGCGCAAAACCGACCATCACAACGAAGAGCACGGCGGAGAGAAGGGTAAACACGACGGCCGCACCGCCGATGACCGAGCCGATGAGCTCCGGCTTTTTCTCACCCAGATACCGGGCAATGAGGACCGTGACGCCCATGGCCAGCTGGGTGACGACGAAGGTGACGAGGTTGAGCACCTGGCTGCCGGTGGAGACCGCCGACAGGCCGATGGTGGAGCCGAACCGGCCCACGACCAGCAGGTCTACCGCGCCATAGGCCGCCTGCAGCACCAGTGCGCCCAGGATGGGGAGCATGAAGGCAGCCAGCTTTTTCAGGATGCTGCCCTGCGTAAAATCGTTTTTCTCAGATCTCAAGGGAAGTTCTCCTTTCGCAAAACACTTGGTGGAATGCTTCAATGGTGCGGATAGTCGTTTCAACATCCGCTTCCGGGACGCCTTGCAGGCAGGGGACTAGCGCGTCAAAAAACTGCTTGTCGTATGTCTGCGAGAGCTGTGCCCCGGCTTCGGTAATGGAAAGGTAGGTCACCCGGCCGTCCTCTGCCGAGGCGGTCTTTTTCAGGTAGCCTTTGGCCTCCATCTCCTTCACAGTGCGGGTCACGCCGGGGCGGGGCAGGTTCAGTGCGTCGCTCAGGTCGGACACCTTGACCTGCACACCCTGCTGCTCCAGCTTCTGGATGCTGTCCAGATAGTGGATGTAGGACGGCATAACGCCCTTTGGCAGCGGCGGGAGCAGATCCCGCACCCGCTTGGCCTGATAGCATGCGTCCATCATCCGCTTGATGAGTTCGACAGTCATGGCAGTTCCCCCTCAAATAATTACCAAAGCTAATTACCGTAGATAATTATAAGCAGAAATGAGAACTTGTCAAGAGTTTTTTGGCAGAACATAAAAAAGCCGCAGACCCGGCAGGGCTGCGGCTGATAGAGCAAATTCAGAAAACATCTTTTATGGCGACAACGTTAAGATTCCCTGTCTGCGAGGTTTCCTTCCGCAGGTCGTGGGCAGGAAAAGCGGATAGTCCGGATGGGTGAAGCGTTCGAAGTTCGTAAAAGGGTCTCCCATGTGGTGCGGATTTTACAGGGCATCGTAATATTGGTGAATTTTTTCCGCCATCAGGACCCGGCGCTGCGCAAGGAACTGCTGATAGTCATGGATCTCCAGGTCTTCAAATCCATCCGGAATGCAGTTCTGCCGGAGATTTTCACGCAGAGCACTCGCTTCGACGATGCCTCCATAGACAGGCTGCTTGGTTTCGCACTGGTGAAAAACCTCGCGCATATAAACAGAAGGGGCATTGTCTCTGATTTTGATATTGATCTCCTGCTGAATGAAAGCATAATTGGCGATCTGGTTATACTGGGCCTGCGGGATGCCGTGCTGGATCAGATACTTCTTGGGGAACAGATGATGGATATCTCCACGATTTTCCAACATGGTTTCAACGTCAATCTGCGTGGACAGGAACCCCTTATCGTGCGCTTTGACCTGTGCGATGAGGAACAGATTGAAATAGGGACTGCTGGCGACCGAGGTGTTGAGACGTTGGACGAGATTCACCGACCAATATGCGTCTGAAAGCTCACCGGCCTCCGTTATGCGCAGATACTCCATGGGGTCATCATAGGAGAAGAACCGCTTGATATCATAATCAAACGAGGATTCCGGAGAAGCAGAGTAGCGCCCGGTCAGAATCGAGAGGGCCAGCCAGCGCCGGACGATCTGTTCGATCTTGCTGTTCTCTACTTTCCGCTCGCGAAGAGCAAGGAAAAGTGCATAGCCGAAGTTCAAAACGTTCTGTGAGCGGATCAGAGAACGCCGGACAATACCGGCAGATCGGACGATCATCAGATAACGCTCATAATTTGTTTGATTGACGGCTTGCAGAACTGCTTCATGAAGCTGGTAAAAAGATTGCTCCTCGATCTCGATTTTGAACTCGCGGTTTTCAAAATCACGGCCGGAAAGAAGACTGACCAGATCGGCCAGCTTGCCGCGGTTGAATTTATAGGTGAATGCTACGCGCAGGATATCGGTATAAGAAGTGCGGTAAATGGGAGAAACTTTGGATGCAGCCCAGCGGATGGCCTCAAATTCTTTCCGTGCAGCAAAGGCAGTGTCGTTTTGCTGGATGTCCCGCAGGTCTTCGGGGGATTCCAGCAGGTGGCAGAAATAGTCAATGGTCTTCCGGGTGATATTGCCATCGTAGACTTCATTGGAAGAAATTTTAGACATGGCAAAATCGGCCTGTGAAAGGACGACGCCTTTGGAGTTGATGCGGATAAAAATATCCGTAACGCTGTCGATATCCAGATCGGCAGCCAGTGTGATAACACCCAAGCTGTTGTTCTGGATGGCCAGGAGATTGTTGATGACTTTGTTGATCCGGGGCATCTGGTCAGGAATATCATTCTTTTTACAATACTCCATGACAAACGAAAATGAATCAAAACCGTGTACAAAGACGGGCGCGATATCGGGAATCCATTTGCTGCTGCGCTGATTTGCCGAGTTGGAGACCTCAAAGGTCTCATCCATCGGGTTGAATGCAATGCTGATCCGTTTCCATTTGTAATGGTTGTCCAGCACTTCTTGCCCGACAATGGCGGCAGCCATGGCAGTGATGCGCTGTTGTCCATCAATGAGAACTTTTTTCCCAATGGCAATGGAGCCGTCTTTCAGTTTCACATCCGGATTCTGCCAGATGATAATGTAACCGACCGGGAAACCTTTGTACAGAGAATCCATCAGGTCACGGACCTGGGCGGTATCCCAGACAAAGGGACGCTGCATTTCCGGAATGGCAATCGTTCCGGATTTGATGTTGGACAAAAGATCGTCAACGGTATCATTGTTTACGGTGTAGCGCGGCATGGTCAGGCTCCCTTCCCTTTTTCAGACATGTGAACTTATATTCTGTTCCCATCCTACCACATCCTGACGCATCCCGCAAGATTTGCAGCAAAACAAAAAACCAAAAATTACGCCGTATCTTCTCTGCTTATTTCCACCCTCTCGCGGTGGGGTCCAGCATTTCGGCGGCAGAGTAGACCAGCGCGTTGCAGATGGCGGCGGCGACGTTGCTGCCGCCCTTGCGGCCCATGGCGGCGATGGCGGGGACGCCGTGGGCTTCGCAGGCGGCGAAGAGGATCTCTTTGCTTTCCACCACGTTCACAAAACCGACCGGCACCCCGATGACGAGCGCAGGCCGCAGCCCGGCCTCGATCTCTTCGGCGATGGTCAGAAGGGCTGTGGGGGCATTGCCAACGGCCAGGATGGCACCCGGATGCTCCTGCGCGGCCCGGTGCATGGAGGCCACAGCGCGGGTGGTCCCGGCGGTCTTGGCGGCGGCGGCGACCTCCGGGTCGGCCATGTAGCAGAGCGCCGCGCTGCCCACTTTGGCAAGGCCGGGCCGCGTGATGCCGGCCAGCGCCATGTTGGTGTCGGTGACGATGGGCGTCCCGGCCCGCAGGGCGGCGACTCCGGCGGCGACGGCGCCCTGCGTGAAGCGCAGATTCCGGGCGTAATCGAAATCCGCCGTGGTGTGGATGACCCGCTTGACCACCGCAGCCGTTTCCGGCGGCGGGGTCAGGCCCAGCGTTTCCAGCTCGGCGGTGATGATGGAAAGGCTCGTCCGCTCGATGTCGGCGGGCAGATGATGCTGCGGTGTCATGTGCGGCTCCTTCCGTTCAGGCCCATTGCGGTGTAGAGGGCATCCAGATCCAGAGCGCTGCGTACCCCGTCGGCCAGCCGGTCAAACTGCTGCTGGCGGTATTGCTCCATCGGGATGAGCGCGGCACTTTCGGGGCGGATGCCCTTTCGTTTGCACAAAAATTCCACGAGTTTTTCGGTCAGTTCGCCGGTGTCAAAGAGGCCGTGCAGATAGGTGCCGAAAACATCGCCCTGCACACAGCCTTCGGGGTGGCCGTCGGCCTGGGTGCAGAAGGGGAGGCCCTGCACCTCGGTGCGGCCGGTGTGGATCTCATAGCCCGTCAACGCGGCCCCGGCAAACGGCCCGGCCGCGGCGGTGGCGTGGGTCTGGGTGCGGCGTTTTTGCGCAGTAAAGACGGTGCGGGTGGGCAGCAGACTCAGCCCGCGCAGGGTCTGCGGACGGCCGCTCTCGCTGCCCATGGGGTCGGCCAGCGTTTCGCCCAGCATCTGATACCCGCCGCAGACGCCGAAGACCGGGGTGCCCCGCGCAGCCAGCTTGAGCAGGGCCGGTTCCAGACCGGACTGCCGCAGCCAGAGCAGGTCGTCGATGGTGTTCTTGGTGCCGGGCAGCAGGATCAGGTCGGGTGTGCCGAGGGTGCGCGCGTTTTGTACATACCGCACACCGAGCAGCGGGTGCTGTTCCAACGGCATGAAATCGGTGAAGTTCGAGATGTGGGGCAGCCGGACGATGGCGAGGTCCAGCGGCTTGACCGCTTTGTCGGCGTCCAGCCGTTCGGAGAGCGAATCCTCGTCCTCGATGTCCACCTTCAGATAGGGCACGACGCCCAGCACCGGCAGATGGGTCTTCTCTTCCAGCATGGCAAGGCCGGGGCGCAGAATCTCGACGTCACCCCGGAATTTGTTGATGATGAGCCCCTTGATGCGGGCGCGTTCGTCCGGCTCCAGCAGCGCTACGGTGCCGTACAGCTGGGCAAAAACGCCGCCCCGGTCGATGTCGCCCGCCAGAAGCACTGGTGCGTCCACGAGCTGGGCGAGGCCCATGTTCACGATGTCGTCGGCCTTCAGGTTGATCTCGGCGGGGCTGCCGGCGCCCTCGATGACGATGATGTCCACATCCTCGGCCAGGCTGTTGTAGGCGGCGAGAATGTCCGGGATGAGCGATTTTTTCATCTTGAAGTAGGCGGCGGCAGGCATCTGGCCCCGCACCTCGCCGTTCACGATGACCTGACTGCCCACATCGTTGCTGGGCTTGAGGAGGATGGGGTTCATCCGGACATCCGGCTCGATGCCGGCTGCCTGGGCCTGCACCACCTGCGCCCGGCCCATTTCAAGCCCATCGCGGGTGACGAAGCTGTTCAGCGCCATGTTCTGGCTCTTGAAGGGGGCCACGCGGTAGCCATCCTGCGAAAAAATGCGGCAGAGCGCCGCGCACAGCAGGCTTTTGCCCGCGCCGCTCATCGTGCCCTGGACCATGATGCACCGGGCTTTGCTCATGAAAACACCTCCGAAAGGGTCTGGAGCAGCTGCTCGTTTTCCGCCGCTGTGCGCACGGCGGTGCGGTACCAGCTGCCGTCAAGGCCCGGATAATTTGCGCAGCTGCGCAGAACGACGCCCTTCTGCCGCAGGGTCTCGCCCAGCGTTTCGGGGCCTTGGAACAACAGATAATTGGCGCGCCCGTCCAGCACCCGCAACCCCAGAGTCCGCAGGCCGGAGGCCAGCAGGGGCCGCTGCGCCGCGATGAGGGCGCGGACCTGCTCCACGTAGGCGGTCTCGTCCAGTGCGGCCAGCCCCGCTGCCTGCGCCAGGCTGGAAACAGCCCAGGGCTGGCCGGTGTGCTGCATGGCGTCCAGCAGGGCCGTGTCCGCGCTCAGAGTGTACCCCAGCCGGACGCCTGCCATGCCATACAGTTTGGTGAAGGCTTTCAGGATCAGAAGATCGCCGCTGCCCAGCAGCGGCTTTGCGGTCAGCTGCGCATGGTCGGGCAGAAAATCGAGGAAACATTCGTCCAGCACGAGCAGCGCCCCGCAGGCGGTGCAGCGCTGTAGGATGCGGGCCACGAAGTCCGGCGGGGTGAGCTGGCCGGTGGGGTTGTTGGGCTGGCAGAGGAAGACGAGGTCCACCCGGTCGTCGATGGCGGAGAGGAATGCTTCTGGCACCGCAAAATCGTCTGCCGCCTGCAGGATGAAGCGCTCCACCGTGCAGCCGACGGTTTCGAGTGCGGCGGCATATTCGGCGAACGTGGGGGCGGTGACCAGCGCCCGGCGAGGCTTTTTGGCCCACACCAGCCGGAAGATGAGGTCGGCCGCGCCGTTGCCGCAGAGGATGTGGTCTGCGGGTACGCCCTCGTGCAGGGCGAGCTTTGCCCGCAGTTCCCGGCAGAGCGGGTCCGGGTAGCGGTCTGCGGTGGGGAGTGCCGCCGTGATGGCCTTTGCCACCCCCTCCGGCAGGCCCAGCGGGCTCACGTTGGCCGAAAAGTCCAGCGCGTCCCGCCCGAACTGTGCCCGGTATCCGGCCCAGTCGCCGCCGTGTACCAAGTTTTCCATGGGTCGTCTCCTTACATAAATCTACAGACCGCCAGCCGGACGGCCAGCCCGATGGCCAGTGCCAGCAGGCTTTCGGCATACATCATCCGGTTGGCGCGGCGGATATCCTCCGGCTCAATGGGCCGCAGAGGGTCGCCGATGGTGGGTTTGTCATAATATTCGCCAAAGTAGCAGGCGGGCCCCGCCAGCTGGACGCCCAAAGCCCCGGCGCAGGCGCTTTCGGTCTGGGCGCTGTTGGGGCTGGCATGGTTCCGGCAATCGCGCCGCCAGACCTTCCACGCGCCCGAAGCGCTGTTCCCGGTGAGCGCCGCCGCAGCGGCCCAGAGCAGCCCGGCGATCCGGCTGGGCAGATAGTTCGCCGCATCGTCCAGTTTGGCGGCGGCGCGGCCGAAATAAAGATATTTCTCGTTTTTGTAGCCGAGCATGCTGTCCATCGTGTTGATGGCCTTGTAGGTCAGGGCCAGCGGGGCACCGCCCAGCAGCATATAGAGCAGCGGCGCGATGACGCCGTCGCTGGCGTTTTCGGCCACGGTCTCCACGGCGGCTTTGGTCACGCCCTCCAGCGTCAAATTCTGGGTGTCCCGCCCCACGATGCGGCTCACGGCCCGGCGGGCGGCGGGCAGGTCCGGCTTGATGAGCTTCCGGTAGACGCGGGTGCTCTCCTGTACCAGCCCCTTTGCGGCCAGCGCCTGCCCGCACCAGAACATCTGCACGGCCAGCCCCAGCCAGGGGCTGAGCGCTGCGGCCCCCAGGCAGACGAGGCTCGTCAGCAGGAAGGTGCCCACCGGCAGGCAGAACGCCAGAATGGCGCCGCCCAGCAGTTCGCCCTGCGGCGTCCGGGGCAGGCGGGCCCGCAGCCGCCGTTCCAGCGCGGAGATGGCCCTGCCCATGTACACCACGGGGTGGGGGAGCCACGCCGGGTCGCCAAAGAGAAGATCCAGCACGAACCCGCCCAAAACAGCTGCTCCGATCATTCTGCCGCCTCCTTTGTGTATTGCACGGTGCGCACGAGGTGGAGCACCCGCTGTTCGGCCCAGTCGCGGGCATCCAGCAGATAGCCGCCCGCATTCGGGGCGCACCAGTGGTAGTAATCTGCATGGGGCAGGGCATAGCGCTCCATCGCGGCCATCTGGGTGCCGCCGTGGGCCAGGATGACGAGGGACTCCTCGCCGTCGGCAAGGGCCTGGTCCACCAGTGCGGAGAACGCCTTGCAGACCCGCTCGGAGAAGACCGCCTTCGTCTCACCGTCGGGGCAGGGGCTTTCGCAGTTGGCGTTCACCCAGGCGAGGTAATCCGGGTCGTGCTCCATCTCGATGAAATTCCGCCCTTCAAAGCTGCCAAAGCACATCTCCTGCAAATCGCGTACCTCCACGAGGTCGGCGTCCGGGAAGAGCACCTCGGCGGTCTGGCGGGTGCGGCAGAGCGGGGTGATGTAGACCGTCCGGGGCCGGAGGTCGGCCTGGCGGAGCTGGGCCCGCCCTTCGGGCGAGAGCGGGATATCCCGCTGGCCCTGATAGCGCTTTTCGGCATTGTAGGCGGTCAGGCCGTGGCGCAGAAGATAGATCAGCATGAGGGAAGTTCTCCTTTCAGGACGGTGGGCAGGCCGCAGAACATCTGGACCACGCAGTCGGCCCGCGCGGCCAGCAGGCAGGCCAGCCGCCCGGCGGCTTCCCGCGCGGCGCGTTCGGCTGCGTCCATGGGCACGACACCGCCGCCCACCTCGGTGGCGAGGACGAGGTCATACGCAGCGAGGCGGTCTGCAAGGCTTTCCAGATCCTCCGCCGCTGCGGCCAGCTCCTGCACATCGGTGATGCGGGTGCCGGGGAAGTTCTGCGCAAAGGTGCGCTTGCCGCTGTACAGCGGCCCGATGATGAAGATCATAACAGCCCTCCCCATTGGCAGACGGCCAGTGCCGCCAGCATCCAAAGCTCCGCTTTTTGCAGGAACCATCCGGCCAGATCGCCGGTGATGCCGCCGAATTGCCGATCAGAAACAACACGATAGCGCCAGAAAACAAGGAGCGCCGCAAGGACGAGCGCCCCGCCGCCCAGCAGCACCAGCGCAGCGCAGAGCAGGCCCGCCAGCGCCAGCAGGACGCTGCGAACGGCCTTGCGGTCTGCCGCAGAAGCGAACGTGTGGGCAAGGCCGGTGTTCCTGGCCAGCGGGAAGGAGGCGATGGCAAGGCCCGAAAGCGCCCGCTCCAGCACCAGCGCCAGCGTCCAGCAGAGGCCGATGCGCGGCGTGAACTGCACGGCGGTGCACAGCGCGAAATAAGCCAGAAAATAACTGCACAGCCGGATGACGGCAAAGGCCCCGCAGTGGGGGTCTTTCAGGATCTCCAATTTCTTTTCCCTGCCGCCGTAGCTGGAAAGGGCGTCGCAGGTGTCGGCGTAGCCGTCCAGATGGATGCCGCCTGTGACCCAGACGGGGATGAGGCAGAACCCGCCCGCTCGGACGAGTGCCGGGAGCGGCAGTGCCCCGCATAGGCACCACAGGGCTCCGCACACCGCGCCGATGAGCGGGAACGCGCACATCGCGTAGCGCATGTTCTTTTCGTTCCAGTCGAACTGCGGCACCGGGATGGCTGAAAACATGGCAAATGCCACGGCAATGGTCTGCAAAACGATCATGACGGGCCTCCTTTATGATAGACCGGGATGCCGCATACCACCCGCACCACTGCATCGGCACGGGCCGCAAGGGCGTTGTTGACTTGCGCCAGAGCCTTCAGATACCGGTCGGTGTCGCCCGCGTAGTTTGCCCCGCCGCTGAACACTTCGTTCGAAACGACGACGAGGTGTTCACATTGCGCGGCCAATTTGTCCAGACCGTCCAGAATGGCCGAAGCGGCGGCTTCGCCCGCCCCGGCGGGGTCGTAAAGCTCGTTGGCGGTCAGGTTGCCGAGGTCTTCCAGCAGGGCGGTGCCCCGCGCGGGCAGGTGCACCGTGCCCAGATGCAGGGGGCACTCCAGCGTCTCGAACTGCTTTTCCGCCCGCATCCGGCGGTGCTTTTCCACCCGTGCGGCGCACTCGGCGTCCCATACCTGCATCGTGGCAAGGTAATAGCGCGGGAGCGCGGTCTGCAGCACAAGGCATTCGGCGTACGCGCTTTTTCCGCTGGCTGCGCCGCCGACCACCAGCGTCAGCATTGGGGCGTATACGGCGGGATGCCGCCCTCCGTGAAGGAATAGCAGTGGTCGTAGACCGCCAGTGCCAGATCCCACAGCGGAAGCGCGGCCACAGCCCCGGTGCCCTCGCCGAGGTGGAGCCCCGCCGTCAGGAGCGGGGCCTTGCCCAGCGCTTCCAGCACCAGCCGGGCCGCAGGCTCGGTGGAACAGTGGCTGGCGAACACGGCCTTGGCGGCGGCGGGGCAGAGCCGCACCGCGCACAGGGCTGCCACCCCGCTGATGAAACCATCCATCAGGATGGGCAGGTCTTCCAGTGCGCCGCCAAGGAAGACCCCGCACAGCCCGGCGATGTCAAAGCCGCCCAGTTTGGACAGCACGTCCAGCGGGTCAGCAGCATCGGGCTGGTTGCGGGCGATGCCGCGCCGGATGGCGTCCAGCTTGCGGGCCAGCCCGGCGTCGGAAAGGCCCGCGCCCCGCCCGGTCATGACCTCAACGGGCTGGCCGAGCAGGACTGCCGCCACAGCGCTGGACGTGGTGGTGTTGCCGATGCCCATCTCGCCGGTGGCGAGCAGCTGGCACCCCTGCGCCTTCTGCGCCCGCACCAGTTCGATGCCCGCCGCGATGGCCTCCACAGCCTGGGCGCGGGTCATGGCGGGGCCTTGGGTGAAGTCTGCCGTTCCGGCGGCGATGCGGCGGGGGACGACGCCCGGCACCGGGGCGCCTGCCATGCCCATATCCACCGGCACGACCTCGCAGCGGGCCGTTTTTGCCATCTGGCAGACGCTCGTCCGCCGCGCCGCTAGGTTTTCGGCCACGGCGCGGGTCACGCTCTGGTCGGTCTGGCTCACGCCCTGGGCCACGATGCCGTTGTCCGCGCAGAGCACAAGGACGGCCCGACGGTCAAAGGCGAGCTGCGCCGTGCCGGTCAGGGCGGCGGCATCTTCCAGCAGGGTCTCCAGTGCGCCCAGCCCGCCCAGCGGCTTGGCCAGGCTGGCCCAGTGGGCGTGTGCGGCCGCGCGGGCGGTCTCGCTGGGCGGGGTGATGGTAGTGAGAAGCTGTTTCAGTTCCGGTTCGGTCATGGGGTCTGCTCCTTCTGGTGATTGAGTACGGCGGCTTCCACGAACCGCCGGGGCAGGGGGGTGCCTGCCCAGTACAGATGCGGAAAACCCGCATAGAGATGTTCATTGGCAAAGCTGCAGGCCCAGCTGCGGCCATTGGCTTTTGCAGCGGTCAACGCCGTGCCGTTCGCGGTCGAGTCCCAGTGGTGGAACTCGTGGGCGGGGAACGACTCTCCGGCGCGGAACAGCAGGCTGTCGGCGCGGGCGGTCAGCTCCGCGTACCCGAACCGCACCAGCCGCCCGACCGGGAAGCCGCTGCCCGGCAGGACGCCCGCCATGGGCCAGACGGTGCCGTCGGCGTCTTCGAGCGTCTGCCCCAGATAGAGGAAGCCGCCGCACTCGGCCACGGTGGGCAGACCGTGCTCCACGGCCTGCTGCACAGAAGCCAGCATCGAGCGGTTCTCGCTCAGCGGCCCTGCGTACAGTTCCGGGTAGCCGCCCGGCAGATACAGCCCGCCAAGCTCCGGCGGAAGGGCCGCATCGTGCAGGGGGCTGAATGGGACAAGCTCGGCCCCGGCGGCGGTCAGGGCCTCCAGCGTTTCGGCGTAGGCAAAGCAAAAGGCTTCGTCCTGCGCAACGGCGATGCGGGTGCGCGCCGGGGCGCGGGCGGCAGGCTGAGCCAGCGGTGCAGGCCGGTCGGTCAGGGCCTGGAACTGCATCCAGTCCAGCACCAGCGCATCCGCAAGAAGGGCGATCTTTTGCTGAAGCCCGGCGATCTCCCCAGCGGTCTTCAGCCCCAGATGGCGGCTCTCGATGGACGCCTCCGGCAGGCGGGGCAGATGCCCCAGCACCGGCAGGCCGGTCTCGCGTTCCAGCATCGGCTTGAGCATCTTGTACAAAGCAGAGGTGCAGTCATTGAGCAGAACGCCGACGATGCGGCTGGGGGTGCGGAACGTTTTCAGCCCGTTGATCTGCGCGGCCAGGGTCAGACTGGCCCCTTTGGCCGGGACGACCAGCAGCACCGGCAGGCCCAGCGTGTCGGCCAGATGCCAGGCGCTGGCCGTGTCGGTCACGCCGCCCAGACCATCGTAAAAGCCCATGGCCCCTTCGCACACCGCCGCCCCGTGCCCGGCGGCACCCTGTGCATAAAGGGCGCGCACGGTATCCGGTGCGGAGAAAAAGAGGTCAAGGTTGTGGCTCTCGACCCCCAGCACGGCCCGGTGGAACATGGGGTCGATGTAGTCCGGCCCGCTCTTGAACGCGCAGGGGTCGGCCCCGCGCCGCTTGAGCGCGGCCAGCAGCGCACAGGTCAGGGTGGTCTTGCCGCTGCCGGAACAGGGCGCTGCGACGAGAAATTGCATCATTTGCGTTCACCTGTGATGAGGAAGATGGGGTTGTTGGCCATCAGCAGATGCAGCCGGCCCGCCGGTTTTGTGCGGCTGACGGCGATCTGGGTGACTTCGGCGGTGACCCCCCGCGCTGTCAGAGCCACAACGGCGGCGCTCAGCGTTTCCAGCGCGATGGCGGAGATGCAGAGGCGGGCCTGCGGGTTTTTGGCCAGCACAGCGTCCACCACGGCCTCCATGCTGCCTTTGGTGCCGCCGAGGAAGACGGCGTCCGGGGCGGGCAGAGCTTCCAGCGCCTGGGGGGCTTTCCCCTCGATGAGGGTCAGATTCCAGGCTGCGAAACGCTCCCGGTTCTTCCGGATCAGAGCGCAGGCCTCCGGGTCGCATTCCACGGCATAGACCCGCCCGCGCGGGGCGGCAAGGGCCAGTTCCACACTGACACTGCCGGTACCGGCCCCCACATCCCACAGCGTGTCCGTGGGACGGACGGCCAGCTTTGCCAGCGCGGCAGCGCGGACTTCCTGCTTCGTCATGGGGACGTCTCCCCGGAGAAAGGCTTCGTCCGGGAACCCGGCACAGCGCCGGGGCGGCTGGGGCAGATGTTCGATGAGCAGAACGCTCAGGGATGCCGTGCTTTTTTGCGAAACTTCCTGCGCGGTGCCGAAGAAGATCTTCTCCTCCGGTGAGCCGAGCTGTTCGCCGACCAGCGTATGGGCCTGCCCCAGCCCGGCGGCGGTCAGGGTGCGGCAGAGGGTGGCAGGGGTCTCGGAGCCGCCGGTCAGGAAGAAGACCGGTCGGCCATCCGCCGTCAGGCACTCGGCCACCGGGTCGCAGGCACAGCCGTGGGCGGAGACGAGCTTCCAATCCTGCCAGGGGCGGCCGACCGCCGCCGCGAGCAGCTGGACGCTGGAGATGCCGGGCAGGACGCGGCAGGAGATGCCGCAGGCCCGCAGCATGGGCAGCAGCCCGGAAGCCCCGGAATAAAATCCGGTGTCACCGCTGTAAAGCAGGGCTGTGTCTCCCTCCGGATGCTCCGCAAGGCAGGTCAGGATCTCCTCCGGCTTGTACAGCGCCTTCCGGTGTTCGGTGCAGCCGTCCGGCAGGTGCTCCAGCAGCCGACGGGCGCCTAAAATGAGGTCGGCCTGTTGCAGGGCCGCAAGTCCTTCGGCGGTCAGGGAGCCGGGCAGCCCGGCCCCCATTCCGATCAGTGTGACCATGCCAGCACCTCCTTGCAGCGGGTCAGGATCTGCTCCGCCGTTTCGCCCTGCTCTGCGGGGCGGCGGAGGACGATGAGCTGTGCGCCGGTGTCCTGTGCGGCCTGTGCCTTCTCGGCAAAGCCGCCTGCTGCACCGCCGTCCTTCGTGACGAGGAAGCGGATGTGGAACTGTTCCAGCAGGGCCCGATTCAGCGCATAGGAGAAGGGGCCCTGCATCGCGATGATGTTTTTGTGGGGGATGTGCGCGGCCTCGCAGGCTGCGATGCCCTCCGGGGTGGGCAGCACACGGGGGAACAGGCGGGCAGGCTCGATGCCGGAAAAGGCCGCGAGCTCCTTGGCCCCGGTGGCCAGCAGGAGATTGCCGCAGGTGTTTGCAAGAAACTCTGCCGCGTGTGCGGCCGACGGAAAGACCATGCTCCCCGCCGGGAGCGGGCTTTCGGCCCGGAGCAGGCGGTGGTATTCGATGCAGGCGGTTTTACACGCAGACCGGATGTTTTTGGTGGCGTCCACCGCATAGGGATGGGTGGCGTCCACGCAGAGGGCGGCCCCCTGCAGCAGGGTGGCCATTTCCTCCGGCGTCAGCCGCCCGCAGTGGACGGTGACACCCCGCAAACGGCCCTGCTCTTCGGCTCCCAGCGGGGTCGCTACGCTGACGAGGACTTCGGCCCCCTGCGCGGCCAGCTGGCGGGAGAACAGACGGCCCTCGGTGGTGCCGCTGAACACGACGATCTTCATGCGCGATACCCCCTCGGTGTGACCATCTTTCCGCCCAGCTGCCGGGTGGCGGCGTTGCCGATGAAGACGGTGGTGAACATATCCACCGGGGCGGTTTCCAGTTCCGCCAGGGTCAGGATGCGGTGGGTCTGCCCCTCCCGCCCGATGTTCCGCACCAGCCCGCAGACGGTCTGCGGCGGTTTGCCGTGGTCCAGCAGGATGCGGACGGCTCTGGCCAGATAGTCCGGCCTGCCCTTGGAGGAGGGGTTGTACAGTGCGGCGCAGAAATCGCCCATCGCTGCCGCCGCCAGCCGCCGCTCGATGACGGCCCAGGGGGTCAGCCGGTCCGACAGGGAGATGACGCAGAAATCGTGGGCCAGCGGGGCACCCAGCACGGCCCCGCCGCTGAGAGCCGCCGTCAGGCCGGGCACCACCTCCACGGCAACCTCCGGGAACTGCCCGGCCAGTTCCAGCAGGGGGCTGGCCATGCCGTAGACCCCAGCGTCGCCGGAGCAGACCAGTGCAACGACTTTGCCGTGCCGGGCCGTTTCCAGCGCCCAGCGGCAGCGGTCGATTTCCTGGGTCATGCCGGTGGAATAATATTCTTTTTCCGGGAAATAGGGGCGCACAAGGTCCAGATAGACCGTATAGCCGCACAGCACCTCGGCTTGCGTTAAGGCGCTCTGCGCCTGTGCGGTCAGAAACTGCGGGCCGCCGGGGCCAAGCCCGACCACAAAAACGGTGTTCGTCATGAAAGAACCCTCCAATCTGGGGCAAAGGGGGAAAGGGCCAGCGCAAAGGTCACGCCGCCGCCCGCCTGTTTGGGGATGCGGATGCTCCCGCCGGACGCCAAAACGGCTGCCCGCTCGCAGACATTGTCCACACCGGTAACGTTCCGGACAAAGGCAGAAGGGGTAAAGCTGCCGGGGGCGGTCTGCAGCGCTTCGGCAGAGAAGAACGAGAGGCTCCACCGGTGCGCCGCGCAGAACGCAAGAAGCCCGGCCTCGTTCTGCTTCAGGTCGATGCTGGCGGCGGCTGCGATGCACTGCGGGGCCAGCGTGTGGGCGGCACAGAAGGCGGAAAAGGCGGCCTCCAGCTGCTCTGCCGTCGTCCCGCGCCGGCACCCGATGCCCAGCACCCCGATGCGCGGGGTCAGATGCAGGGCATTCCCGGCAGGGGAGAGGGTCAGGGCAAAGTCGGCAGCTTCCGGCGCTGGTGCTGCATTCACCCCGGCCGGAGCCGGGCCTGCGATGGGAAACTCCGACCAGAATAAGACCGGCTCCCCGGCCAGCAGTTTCCCGCTGACAGTCTTGATGCGTTCGGGTTCCAGCACCCGGCAGTTGTGATGCCTTGCCCACTCGTCCACGGCAAAGAGGCCGTGGGCATCGGTGGCCGTGGTGATGACCGGGACGGCCCCGCAGAGGGCTGCGATGGCCCGCGCCAGATCGTTGGCACCGCCCAGATGGCCGGACAACAGCGGCACCGCAAAGTGTCCGCATTCGTCCACGACCACGACCGCCGGGTCGCTGGCCTTGCTGCGGCAAAACGGCGCGATGGCCCGCACCGCGATGCCCACGGCCCCCACAAAGATCAGGGCCTCGTTTTGGGCAAACGCAGTGGCGGTCCACTCTGCCAGCGAAGGCCCACCGTGCCCGCAGCGGGTCACAGGGCCGGGCAGAGCGCGCGCCAGTGTTTCTGCCAGCGCCAGCCCGGTCTCGGTAAAGGCGGCATAGGCGCGGCTCATGCGTCGGCTCCTTTGCGGAATTCGGTCGTGAAGGCGGGGTCGTAGAGTCGGCTGCGCTCATACCGGGTGCCGAGAAAGTCGCCCACTACGATGAGCGCGGTCTTGGTGATGCCCGCCGCATGGACGCTTTCGGCCAGTGTTCCAACGCTGCACCGCACGATTTTTTCTTCCGGCCAGGTGGCTTTGTAGACCACAGCGGCAGGCGTTCCGGGAGTGTAGGCCCCTTGCAGCAGAGCCTCCTGCACCTTGTCAACGAGGCCGATGGAGAGGAAGATGACCATCGTGGCCCCGTGGGAAGCGAGGCGGGCCAGCGTTTCCCGTTCGGGCACCGGGGTGCGGCCCTCCATCCGGGTGATGATGACCGTCTGGCTGACGGTGGGCAGGGTGTACTCGGCGTTCAGCGCGGCCGCCGCGCCGCAGAAGCTGGAAACGCCGGGCGTGTCATCGTAGGCGATCCCGTCGGCATCCAGCGCATCCATCTGCTCCCGGATGGCTCCGAACAGGCAGGGGTCGCCGGTGTGGAGCCGCACGGTGGTCTTGCCGGCGGCTTCCATCTGCCGCAGCACGCCGAGCACCTGCTCCAGCGTCATCTCGGCGCTGTTGTAGATGGCGCAGCCCGGCTTTGCCAGCCCCAGCAGGGCCGGGTTGACAAGGCTGCCCGCATAAATGATGCAGTCGGCCCCCTGCAACAGGGCCGCGCCGCGCTGGGTGATGAGGTCCGGTGCGCCGGGCCCGGCACCAACAAAATGTACCATATTATCGCTCCTTCCAGTCGTTCAGGATCTGTGCCGCCGTTTCAGTCTGGCCCAGCGGGCCGTGCTGGTTTGAAAAGAGGATGGCACCCACCCGGAACGCCCCGGCGGCGCGGCGGTCCAGATGGAGCTGCACCGCCGCCAGCAGGCTTTCCAGCACCGGGGCGCGGAGGCCTGCCGCATCCAGAAGGTCGAGGCAGGCATCGGTGGTGGCGGCTTCGAACAGGGCGCGGCAGGTCTCCCGGCTGGCCCCGCAGAGGGCGGCATGGGTGCAGAACAGCTCGGTGCGGCAGTCCGCCGTGTGGGAGTGGGTGTTCATGATGCCGCCCGCCAGCTTGCAGAGCTTGCCCACATGGCCCACGAGCAGCACGTCCTCAAACCCGGCAGAAGCGGCCATATCCAGCGTATCGCCGATGAAATTGGAGGTCTTGACGACCGGGATGGAAGCGAACGCCGGGTAGGCCGTGCCAAGGTAGTCCAGCCCATAGTTGCCGGGGGCCAGGATGAGCCGCCGTGGCCCGGCAACGGTTTGGACGCGCAGCGCTGCCTGGTTCATCTCCAGCTGGATGGTGTCCAGAATGGCCTGCTGGCTCATGGGCTCCACGATGCCGCTGGTGCCGAGGATGGACAGCCCGCCCGCGACCCCGATGTGGGGGTTGAAGGTGCGCCGGGCCACCTCTTCGCCGCCCGGAATGGAGAGGGTCACGGCAAAGCCGCCGGTGTAGCAGGCCGTTTCGGCCTCCCGCTGCAGGGCTTCGGCGATCATCCGGCGGGGGACGTGGTTGATGGCGGCTTCGCCTACGGGCTGGTCCAGCCCCGGCCGGGTCACCCGGCCTACGCCCGGCCCGCCCGCGATGCGGACTTCCGTGGTGCCGGGCAGCAGCTCCACCGTGGCAACGATGGGCAGGCCGGTGGTCACATCCACATCGTCGCCGCCGTCCTTTTCGATGGCGCATTCGGCCCCCGGCCCGGTGCGGCGGCAGAACAGCGGGGCCACCTCCACGACGATGCCCTTCGGTGTGCGCAGCGCCACCGTCTCCGGGGCCTTTCCGGTCAGCAGCAGCCGGGCCGCGCCCGCCGCGCCCAGCGCTGCACAGGTGCCAGTGGTATAGCCGCAGCGCAGCAGTTTCTGCCCGCTGCGGACGTAGTGCTCGAATCTTGGCTTCGCAGGCTTCGGGGGGCCGAACAGCGTTTCGTACTGCTCCCGGCTCAGGCGGTAGAGGGTCTGGAGGTTCTCCGGCGCAAAAGCTTCCTGGGGCGTCAGAACGCCGGAGACGCCCTGGGGGGAGACGCAGACCACGGCGTCCGCGATCTTCTGCGCCATGTCCAGCTCGTGCAGGCTGACGAGGACGGCAAGGTGCTGCGTGTGGGCCAGTGTTTGCAGGATGCTCAGCAGCTCGATCTTGCCCTTGATGTCCAGAAAAGACGTGGGCTCGTCCAACAGGATGACCTCCGGCTGCTGGCAGATGGCGCGGGCCAGCAGGATGCGCTGGCGCTGGCCGTCGCTGATGCAGTTAAAGTCCCGCTCCGCGAGAGTGGAAGCCCCCACCAGAGCCAGCGCGTCGCGCACGGCCTGCCGGTCTGCCTCGGAGAGGAGGCCCAGCCGCCCGGTGTAGGGGATGCGCCCGGCTGCGGCAAACTCGAAGCAGGTGGTCAGCTCGGTGCGGCGGGTGTGGGGGAGCATGAGGGCGAGCCGCTGTGCGCGGGCGCTGCCGGTGTAGGCGGTCAGATCCTCTGCGCCTGCAGAGCCGGTGCCGGCCTGTGCCAGGCAGCTGTCCATGGCGGTGAACACAGCATTGCTGGTGAGGGTCGCGCCGGAAACGGCGTCCACACCGGCAGTGGAACCGG
>ERZ836877.2968-NODE-2968-length-20320-cov-10.916506_pt1 | contig 20320 bp, 22 predicted proteins | sample MGYA00519469_ERZ836877 | MGnify/ENA primary metagenome ERZ836877 (study PRJEB31850, sample SAMEA3708809) | human gut metagenome | biome: human gut; feature: human-associated habitat; material: faeces | place: China | collected 2014 ... | reverse complement strand
ACTCCGTTATGGTATCCTTCGCCTTCTCTAGAATCGGGCTTACGATATTATTTTTTGTTCTCAGGGCTTTCCTTTTTGGGGTTCGTCCCTTGAACTGACTACATGATAACCGAGAACACCTCGAACCACCAGTTCATCTGGTGAGCTCCAAAAGAATGGTCAAAAGTATCGGCATTCCGTTCTTTTGCAAAGTTCAAGGTCATATTTGATGGCTTTACACCTCCGCTTTACGCCCTTTTACTGCCATTTAGAGCTCACTTTTTGAGCTCTACCCTCAGAAAAAATTTCAAAAAAAGAGGCGATCAGACCATTTTGTGGTCCAATCGCCTCATGGGTATTCTGTTGTAGGTGCTTCAGCAGGCGGTTTTGAGCTTCTTGCAGCCGCAAGCTGCAAGGAATGTGTTCACCTGCTCGATGCCTGTTTTATATTGGGTCATCAGAATCATTTGATACGCTGAGTTCTTGAGACTATTATGGTCAAGTCTGATTCCACACATTTCCAGCAGATCTCCGCTGACCGTTGGAGGAAGCTGCAAAGCCACAGAGATTGCGATAATTTGCTCTGCTGTTGCCAGTTTTCCTGCACGAAGCCGCTTCAAAGTTGGCTCAGAGATTCCAGATACCGATATCATCTGCTCTACCGATATACCTCGAACGTTCATCAACGTCTTTAAGGCATCTCCAAATTCCAATCCGGAAATCATTTTGCGAATTGCCACCGACCATTGAAGTTCTTCTGTAAAGGCAGCAGGGTCACATAGTCCCGGTTCAGCGGCATTCCGCGGACAGTGAATGCGTTCCCCTTTTACCACTACATATCTTGGCTCGCTATCGTCAAGATGGAACTCGCCCCAATGGTACTCCGGGTCTTTCGAGTTCCCTTCACGATCAAATCGCAGGCAGCAGACCTCTGTATGGTTCCGTGCGTACTCTGTAAGCTTCGGTCTGTTGTCCTTTCCACGCACAACATACTCAGCACGATTAATGCAGAAGCGACCCTCAACATAGATATAGGCACCGCTGCTGATCAGTTCTCGGAACTTCTCATTCTGTGCAAACAGCTTTACAGCATCCTTTGCCCCAATCAGGAATGTTTGATTTCTGAACAGAACTCCTTCGGCAAAGCTAAACGGAGGAATGCATTTTCCGTCCACATAGTTTAACACGCCTTGTGCTGCAGGGAATCCAAGTTCTACCATGCGATTTCTGGCACACTGCTTCGTCACGCCAAAGAATATCGCAAGGCGGGTGATGGTTTCCTCGTACTGTTCGCCAACAGTGCCATTTGGATGTCTTTTGCGATAAAACCTCAGATACTCCTCTGCCTTGGCTCGTGTGACCATCTTATTCATCTTTACACGATAGGTCATCTGGCGTGCCTGACGTTCCGCCCAGAACACAGGTGATCTCCCACCGGATATTTGGAATTGCTCTCTAACAACAGGACAGTCGATACCCACGATATCCGCCCTATAGAGCGATTGACCCCAAACAAACAGGTCATGCTCATACTGATGACAGCATTCGTGTATAATGATGTCGTTAAAACGACTTTGGCTGTATCGGCAGTTTGCATTCAGTATAATCGCCCCAGAGGAAACCCGGCATAGTTCTGTACCATATTTTCCCTGTACTTCCACGGTTCCATCACAAAAAATGGATTTCCCCATGATTTTCTCATCGACGAGTGGCAGACACCGGATTTGCAGGTCCATTCTTTCAGCCAGTAATCTACCGTTAACCGGCTGAGACATCAATGCCTCCGGGTAATACTGCATCAACATCTGGTCTGCCTCGTCCTCTGTACCAGCCTCATCCAGTACCGGAATTAGATATTCGGACAAGGGCAATCCCGGATTCGCTTCATCCTTGTTATAGATACTGATGCCGCACTCAGATATAGAATAACCGTCCTGCTGTACCCCAATAATACTTCTCAGCCGGTACCACTGCTTCTTTTTCCATAGCTGGCGAACTCCGCCACGCTGATTCATCACAGTAATTTCAACAGGGACTACAGCGTCCGCATAGAAGTGTTCCCGATCCAAGCGTGAGAACTCCATCCTGTAAATGTACCCACTATCCATGTGGCGCAACTCTGCCGGATCATCCATTCTCGGTGCATCCGTAAGCGGAACTCTCCCTTCTGCGATCATTTGCCCCAGCGCATCCAACCACTCGTTCTCAAAGTGCCCAATACAGTAGCTCTGAAATGATCCGATTTCGTCCAGCTCTGTGCAGAACGGATTCACATATTCATCTATTTCATTGGGATCTTCCGGTCGAGCCCTACGGACAACCGGTCCCATCTCATGCGAAAAGCACTCCAAAATCCCGCCCCCTCGTCTTCTATCAGTCTCTTTGCTGTTTCATCTTTTGCACACTATGAGAAAATAAACTTCTCATTTTAACGCAAACCTCTTGACAGGTAATTTTCCCATTGATATAATAAATGCGAAATCAGTTTTCCCATTCCAATTATAACGACGCTCTTAGCTCTTGTCAATAACACATTTAGAGCCAACGTCCAGGGAAGACACAATCTAGGGAAGGAGCACTAGCAATGAACTTCGGGGAAAAACTAAAAGACCTCCGCACACAGAAGGGGTGGTCTCAGGAGGAACTTGCGAAACAGATGGGCGTAACCCGCCGTACCATTGGCGGTTATGAGGCCGGTACCACCTATCCCCGCACTCGCGATATGTATGCAAAGCTGGCCGAACTGCTTGAAACGGATGTCAATTATCTGATGACCGAAAATGAGGAGTTTATGACCGAGGTAGGCTCTCTCTATGGGCGACGCGGTCAGGCACAGGCCAGCGAGATTCTCAGCCAGACACGAGAGCTATTCGCCGGCGGTTCGCTTTCGGAAGAAGATCAGAAGGCATTTGCCATTGAAATGCAGCGGATCTTTATGGATTCCAAGAAGGTGGCACGTGAAAAGTTCACGCCGAAGAAATACCGGAAGAATGCCGAAGACAACGGCATCTGATCTTCTGCCAGAAAGTTGGTGAAAGAATGACACAACTTCAAACCTTTGACGATACTCAAAAACTGATTCAGAAATATGGTACTCGTGACCCTTTTGAATTGATCGATGCGCTGCCCAATACTAAGCTCTGGTCAGCCAGATCGCTCGATGCGGATGGTTTGCGCGGCTTTGCTACGATTGTAAATCGTGTCCGATACATAGCCGTTAATCCTCACCTCCCCTACGAAGAGCAGCGTGTCATTGCCGGTCATGAACTTGGGCATATCTTTGAACACTCAAACCACCTGCGGTGTCAGGCCATGCAGGATTTCGATATTTATCAAGCCACTGGCAAACTGGAAAGGGAGGCCAATTTCTTCGCCGCCGATCTGTTACTGGATGATGAGGAAGTGCTGGATCTGATTCACTCCGGTAACACCGACTTTTTCAGCGTTGCCAAAGAGCTCTGCATTCCAGCGCCTTTTTTTGCATTTAAGATGTACAGCCTGATTCGCCGGTGTGAGCACTTCCAACTGCCCGTTGATATCGACAACCGCTTTCTGCGGGCTAAGCACTAAGAATCGGAGGTGACCCACATGGCGATACCCAAACGAATCAAGATCGAGCGTGTCTATGTAAAGGTCGCCTCGGAGTTTGATTCAACCGGCTATATGCAGCCAACATCCATCACTTGGGCGGACGGCAGAACCTTCCCTATCGAAACCGTCCGGGACTTCCGGCCGGCAGGAACCGCAGACAACGACTGCAACGGAGACTGTTTCACTGTCCTGATCCAAGGACAGGAGAAGCACCTGTTCTTTGAACACATCGACCCTCGCTTCACCGGACGGCTTGGCCGCTGGTATGTGGAGCGGACGGCCCAATAAGCTAATCCAACGAAAGGGTTTTATCAATGAGCATCTTTGAGAAACTGAGTACACTCGCCGAGATTACCGACCAAGATGAAATGATTAAGGCCTGCAAGATCATTCCAGACGAAGATCTTCGTCTGGCTCTGGTGGTTCTTGCTCTGGCCTATAACAAGAACGAGCAAGTTAACCGTGAGATTTTCCATCGGCAAACGCAGGAAATTGATTCTCTTAAGGGAAAAATCAAGGAACTTGAAAAAGCAAGCAAATAACATTGCGAAATCCACCACGGAAAGGGAGTGACACAGCATGGCGCAGCGCACGTATCTGGCAATAGACCTCAAGTCGTATTATGCCTCGGCTGAATGCGCCGCACGGCATCTCGATCCGCTGACTACCAATCTGGTCGTGGCCGATGCCAGCCGCACAGAGAAAACCATCTGCCTGGCTGTGTCCCCATCCCTGAAGTCCTACGGCATTCCCAGTCGGGCTCGACTGTTCGAGGTCGTGCAGCGTGTCAAAGAGGTCAACAACGGTCGTCTGCGGGATGCCATCCGGAACAAGACCGCTGTGTACAAAGATGGTGTTCCCTCTCTTGCAGCTGCGTCCTATGATGCGACTGCCCTCGCCGCCGATCCTTCTCTTGAAGTATCCTATCTGGTGGCACCACCCCGGATGGCGTACTATGAGAAGATCTCACGGCAGATTTACGGCATCTATCTCAAGTACATTGCCCCGGAGGACATCGTGGTGTATTCCATCGATGAAGTGTTCATCGATGCCACAGCATACCTTACGCATTATAAAATGTCTGCCCACGACCTCGCCATGACTATGATCCGGGAGGTGCTGTACACCACCGGCATCACCGCCACCGCCGGGATCGGCACCAATCTATACCTGGCCAAACTGGCAATGGACATCACTGCTAAGCACGCTGCCCCGGACAAGGACGGCGTCCGCATCGCAGAGCTTGATGAAGAATCCTTCCGGTATCTGCTCTGGGATCACAAGCCGCTCACGGACTTTTGGCAGACCGGTCCCGGCACTGTCCGCAGACTGGAAAAGCACGGCATCCATACGATGGGTGAGTTGGCAAGAGCCAGTATTCACTTTCCTGAGATACTTTACAAGGAGTTCGGTATAGACGCTGAGATTCTCATCGACCATGCCTGGGGGCTGGAACCCTGTGGAATGAAGGAGATCAACGCCTATCGCCCGGAAACCAACAGCCTGTCCGAAGGGCAAGTACTCTCCTGTCCTTATCCTTATGACAAGGCTCGGATTATTGTCCAGGAGATGACCGACAGTCTGGTTTTCCAGCTCACAGACAAGGGATTGGTCACGGACAGCCTGACACTGGACATAGGCTACGACCGGGAGAACTGCGACAAAGGCATCTATCACGGTCCTGTCCATATCGATCACTACGGTCGCACTGTCCCGAAGGGTGCCCACGGCAGTACACGGCTGGACAACCCGACTAATCTCAGCAGCCAACTGATGGCCGCTACCACAGAGCTGTTCGACCGCATTGCCAATAGAAATCTAACTGTGCGGAGAATAACAATCGCAGCAAACCGTGTGGTCAAGGATCAGGGCATCTTACAAGTGGATCTTTTCACCGACACCAGCAAGCTGGAACGGGAGAAATCCCTGCAGGCGACCATGCTCGGTATCAAGAAGAAGTTCGGGAAAAATGCTGTTCTGAAAGGCACCAACTATCTGGAAGGTGCCACTATGCGAGAGCGTAATGGTCAGATTGGCGGCCACAAGGCCAAATGACGCAACAAGGAGGGTTCTATGGCAGACTTCAAGAATACCAAAGAAGGACGAAACGTTGCCCAGAAGTATGCAGACATCCTCCATCTCAGCCGTCCGGAGCCACCCGTTAAGCACCCCCGGATGGCGCTCTCAAACCGGGCAAAGATATTTAGCCCCTTTGCAGCGCTGCGTGGCTTCGATGATGAAATTTCCAGCGAGGGAGCCAGCAAGCTGCTGGTGAAGAAAGTGGAACTCTCCGATGAGGAGAAGAATGACCTATCCGACAAGCTCCTGCAGGTTAAGAAAGGCATGAAGGTCGTAGTGCGGTACTTTGTCCGAACCACAGGGAGCACCGGAAAATACATAAGCCTGACTGGCACAGTTGTTATAATCGACCCAGTTTACAGGGAGCTGAAGGTCATGCAGGGCAGCGATAGAAATGCTGTGGGCATCGAGAAGGTGCTGCCAGTTGTCATTTCCTTCGATGACATTGCTGAACTTGCAGGTGAGGGGATCACCAGTATTGAGGACTACCTTGGGATAGAAAAATATCCTGATGACATATAAATTTCCATATGACAAGGAAGTGCAAAACGCCGTGAACTACTATTTCTGCGATGTCTGCCATTACTGCTTTGAAGCAGAGTCGCTGCCTGACCGTTGCCCAGACTGCGGCAAAACAAACTATCAGAACAGACCTGCCATCCGCCCGGCAACCGAAAAAGAAGTACAGGACCTTCTGCGGGCTAGAGATGAGGAATGGGAATAACCATAAATGTAAATGAGCCGTGTGTTCACCTCCTTACCGGAGAAGGACACACGGCTCATCATTTTTGACTTAGAAGCTTAGGATGCTCGACAATCCTATGCCGCCACTTGGGACAGTAAATCAGACCCTCTTTCTCTCAAATAGTCGTTCACCTCATCAACCGACCTCATATACATACAGCTAAGAACCATTAAATATGCTTGCTGCTCTCTAGTCGCAGCCAAGCTAAAACCTGCTTTTGCTATGAGCTCAAATGAAAGCCACGGAGGAAGGTGCATGGCAACACACAGTGCCACCACGTTTTTCTCAGAAAAACTTTTAACCTTTCCGTTTCTGTAGCGACCAATCGTTGACTCAGACACCTTTGATTCAAAGGCCAGAGCCTCTTGCGTAAATCCGAAGTGTGTCATCACATATCGTAGCGCTTCTGGAAAGCAAGCCGGCATATTCACTAACACCCTATTTACCTCTTCAGCCCTTTCTTTCTCAGACAGCTTACGCTTCGGGTCTATAATGTGATAGTAGTTTTCAATCTCTATTGGATTTTTCTCAGCGTGCGGGGGCATCCAAATCCCTCCCACGTCCGAAACTACTCAAGGTAGCCTCAAACGTGGGCGGAACAGGCAGTGCGATGCTCATTGGGTCAAGTGACATGCTCGCCAATGTTCGACTGCTATTTTTTATCCTGTAAAGCCAAAGTGCACGTAACTTTGCTGGAATTCTATTGCTTTTCGCCTTTTTCAAGAGCTTAATGTGCTTCCGCATACGTTCCAACTCTGCAATTCTTTCATAGCGCCACTGGAAATGCGGAAAGTCCTCAAGTGCTCTATCACCAGAATCCAACAATTGCTGAATTTCCTTGGTGATTCTGCTGTTCATCCGATTCAGTGTTGCTTTTGAAGCCTTCGTGATGGCTTCAACAATCTTATCAAGATTGAACTCGAATTTCTCGCAATGACAAATGATGTACACTTGTACGCTCACCTGCCCTTTTCATGTAGTACGGAAAACCGCCAATTTTATTATATCACATTCCATCTTAAAACAAAACATGTCTCGTGTTCCTGTCACTTCGACATCTTTTCTTTGACCCTGTCTGGCACATCGATCAGGCCAAATCGGTAGAACAGCCCATAGATGTACGACACACCCCGGATATCTCCCAGTGCCTTGGGTCTGTCCACTACCTCTCCGATTTTACCGATATTGTGATACGCCAGCAGCACAGAACTCCAAGCAAGGCTCTTGCTGTCCTCTCTGCGGTCGATCCACAACTCCTTGGTGAACTCATCTCCCCTGCCCTTTTTCAGCGTATATGTAAAGGGCAAGCCGGACATCGTCTTGAATTTGTAACCCCGAAAAGCCACCACGCACTTCCAGAGGTTCTCCTCGCATGGTTTCTTTTTCAGCGCAACCACAGCTCGATAGTGTCGCTGCCTCTCTGCCCCGGCACTGATATTCTCTGCTTCTGCATCTTCCGGGAAGTACACGCCTTTTTCATAAGGCAGATAAGAGGTCACAGAGGGACGGGACAGCCGCAAGGCAGCCATGGTGGAGGTGACGGCAGTGAAGTAGTTCTGTGTTTCTCTAAAGGTATTGAAGGTCTGTTGGACGAGCTTTGCGGTATCCGACTCGTAGACCCCGGCTGTGATGAGCAGCTTCCGAACCTTGATAGGGTTGAGAGACAATGCGTCTGCGATGGCTTGCAGGCTCATTTTGTCTGTATAAAGCTCAGCAGCCGCTTCCATCTGCTGTGCTAGGTTCTTGGATGCACTATACTCTGGCTTTGATGGCTTCCGCCCACCGCCGGGCTTGCGTGTGTCACTCACTGACTTCACCTCGCTTTTATTTCCGTCACAATCTATATAGGGCACTCAAAAATACGCCGTGTGAACTTCTGGAGTTCAGTCCACACGGCATATTACTTTATTTCAGCTTTTCGAGAATCTCATCTGCCGTCATCCCGGTTGCCAGCAGCTTCGTCAGCACTGCTTCGGCCTCGACTTTCTTAGCAGCCTCGGCAGCTTTCGCCTCAGCGGCAGCCTTCTTGGCCTCCAGCTTTGCGATTTCTTTTTCAGTCTGCTTGATCTCCGCTTTCTGCGGCTTTAGACTTTCACGCAGTGACTTGATATCGGTCTTCAGCTCTTCAATATGGGCTACAGTCTTGGAAAGACCATCTTCAAGCATTTCCTTGTCTTTCTGCAACTTTGCAATCTGAGCATCGAAGTCGGTCTTAGCGTGATTCTTGCTTCCTTTAGTTCTGGGCATGGGATAATACCTCCGCATTTATGTTGTCATAGCCCTTCTATATTGTTCAATGAAAAGCCCTCACATTTTTTACATACAATCCGAAGTTTATATGGGGATTTTATTTTATGAGGACTCAGTCTGTATGACCAAACCATTAATTCTAACAACTGTTGCTGAGACAAGGACGCCCCATTTCCACCCTCAAATTTTGTTAATCCAGCTCCAAGAATTGGAACGCAGACGTCCTGTTGTTCGCAATTCAGCTCAATTTGTTTCCACATTGTTGACAGGCAGTCAATATACTCATCCAGAGTAAAAAAACGCGCTCGACCATTCTCATCCAAGGTTGCAAACGCAAGTAACAGATTGTTCCTATCCAAAACAATACTTCCAGGCTTATAACTTATACGATTTTGAAATCGTGATCTTCTTTTTTCAAGTTGAATTTGAGAACAAGAAATCAGTTCCCGTATATTTGTGTTTTTTCCTTCACCTTGAAGATATTGCCCACAAATGGATCCAGCTTTAATCTCACACGGTTTATTTCCAATCTTAGTCGTATAACATTCATCGAAATTAATAACTGTTTTGCAGTTCTTTTCTTTAAATATATCTCCATATTTTATCTCTATTGTATAATTATCACCTTTGATTTTTACCGACCGTCTCATCGCTTCATATATGCAATAACCTATAGCAGTGACGACCCATATAGCCGCGAAACACAGTAATCGAGATATGACTATGTCAATCTCTATTTCAGTTATTCCACTTTCTATCATCTTTTTCTGCACTGCTTGTGCTGGAATCCACCTAACAATGCGAAAAAAAGACTCTGGCACAAATGTAAAAAGTGCAGATGTTATGGCGAATGCACAAGTTGCACACTTTTTAAATATCTCTTTCAAAATCCCAAAGCCTCTTTTATATAGTGATAATCTCCTACTTTGTATCCAAAACCATCGGTTATCCAGAATGGTCGTGCAGTAGCTTTATACTCACGCATATATGCCGGAAGCCAATCAGATTCATATCGGGCCGAATTATAGACAACAATAATTTTTTTATTTCTTTTTTTCGCTTGCTCAAATTCGTGTCTTAAGTAAGAGTAGGAATTAATACAGCCTACATTTTCATTTCCTGCAGGCACAGTATTTGCCACCCTACACGGCTTTGTCCCATTTGTATTTTGTTTGTATGGTGTACAATTACACAATAATTGATCATTTCCAGCCCTCCTACAGGCTTCTCCTGCTGTTCTATCCTTCGTTTTATTTCCAATAACAATAATCACAGCTGAGGATGCATTTATCTGGCGATTAAATTCATCCTTTAAATCGCAAATACGACAATCCGGATCTTCGGATACACTTCCAGATGCGACCTCTGACATATCTATAAAATCAACTTTGTGAAACTCATCGCTTCCCCACTGATTCAATTTCTCAACAACAGCTCTATCTCCATCAAATTCAGAGTAATCTGCGCTTATATATACTTGTTTGCTCATAATATCATTCCTTTTTCTGCTTTTCCCAATCGGCAAGAATTTCTGTAATTGCTTTTTTTAGGTTTTTATCATCAGGGTTTAGAATTAAAACCGATGTTTTTTCATTATTCAACCCAAGTGCCATATAAGGAAGATTTTCAGGATGGGCAATAATTAAAGCCGGTTTTCCTAATGCATATGCATAGCCCAACTCAATAAATGAACTCGTTTGCATTTTACGAGGATGCAGTAACATAAAACAATCTGCTTCATTTATATTTCCGAAGTCCTTTGCCACAGATTGTTCGGGAGAATCATATGTTCCGACTTCTTCAACGCTTTCTAATTCAGACATAACAATATAACGCTTCTTTAATTCGTGAATCAACTCGATAGCTTTCTTTCTGAAGATCAGATACTCGGCTTCATCCTCGAATCCCGAAATTGGTGCTGCCAAAAAAATCCTCATAGATCGTCATATCCTCCATCAAACAAAGCCATTCCATTGTCATCAAGGGTTCTCCTGATATCGTCAAATTCTTCATATGCAAAAGTTTTCACATTATGAATCGCACCACCTGCATCTTCTAATATATAGGGTAATCTTTCCTTATGGAATATTACAATTCTTTTTGTCAAGGCAATCGCATACCCATTCTCAACCAACGAACTTGATGGAACGTTACAAGGATAAATAACAAGCATGCTGTCTGCCTGTTTCATCTGCGGGAAGTTTTCTCTAATTGCTTTTGTCTTCCCATCGAAATGGGATGGGTTCTCATTTTGAATCGCGGGGCAAAAGACTTCAGTAAATCCTATTTTAATAAGAATCTCACGAATTTGCATTAGATTTTCACGAATTGTTTTATATTCTTCTTTTGGAATGCTAGACATCGGTGTGCTGACGAAAATTGTGTTTTTTCTAACTGCATCAATTTTATTCGGGTAGACATATGTTGCATTAAACAGTCTATAATCTCTCAGCTTTTTTAATGTCGACTTGAGTTCCTGTTTTATTTGCTCATACTGAGCCTTTATTAATATTTTTTTCTCATCTTCAGTTCTTTCTCTATAGCCCATCTCTTCGGCTATATCACAAATCATTTTACAAAAACTCTGAAAATCATGAAAATCTATAGCCTGTTTTGACTGTAACGGTGTGTCTTTTAATGCTTCTAAACTACAGTTGATTCGCAATGGAATAATCTCTTTAACTCCATATGCCATCATTGCTCCTGCCTCATAATATATCCATGGAGCTTTTACATTTTCTTTTGTAATGCAAATAATACCTATTTTGCACGATTTGATTTCACTATAAATTTTACGTTGCCAATCTACACCAGATGCAATATCACGATTTGAAACGAAGCATTTTATTTTCTCATCTGCAAAGATTTTTGTTTCCAAAGAAGTCTGTAGCTTTTCAGCTATGTCCCTACTATTGATACCAGACCAACTAATAAAGACATCGCTTTTTTTCTGAAGTTTTTTCCCTCTTGGCTTTCGTGCTTCGTTTTCCATTATATCTCCCTCTATTTCAATTAATCCATAGATTTTTTATATTCTGCCAATTCTATTGGTCTCTACACAGTGTATTAGATATAATATATATTAGCATGTCCTAAGCGACTATCCGTTTTTATCTCATCTTTGCAGTCTTAGCCACATTCTCATGTGTTGCCTACCGCCCACCACGTAGAGGTGTGCAAAGTTTCGAGCGGCAAAGCTGTGAGAACTCTCCCACAGCCTTATATTATACTAAAAACCGGTGTTTTTCAAGGATTGCAAGCAAATATACAACACCGCAGTCAAATAATCATCTATGCTTAAATGCAGAGGTGATTACAATGAAAACATTGCTCAAGAAATTTGCTGTCCTTAAAACTATTTCCTCGAAAATAGGTGCTTACCTTCATAAAATCGATGCTGAGCCACAAGAAGATGATTCGGATTTTGACGACGAGGAATGGATGGACCATCCAACAAAGCCATCTCTTGCCCACGTCATCCTTGATCTGCTGCTCTCCCCTACATACCGATTGCCCAGAACAGTGAACGCAATTCGAATCTATAGAGACCGGAACTGTTTCCCAATTTGCCCTCGGTGCAAGATGGTCATCAAATACGAGTATCAATCTTATTGCGGCAACTGTGGGCAATGCCTCGACTGGTCAAAACTGGAGGATGCAGAGGAAATTTTTATAGGATGGAGTGGCGTTGAGGACGACTAAACGTCTCGCTATGCCACATCATTTTGATGTATGCCAGCAAGATGCCGATACATCCGCCCATCGTATTACCAAACACATCATCGAACTCTGCGATGCCAAGTCCCGTAATATACTGGATCGTTTCGATTGCCACAGACATCACGAATGGGATCAGTAACACCCACTTCTTTTGAAACCATCTATACAGCCCCGTTCCAAGCGGAATGAATAGCCAGATGTTATTGATGACCCCCACTCTCACAGATTGCTCTTTCAAGAACTTCCCAGCATAGGAAAAGAGGACAAAGTTCGTTCTTGCATCCCCTGACTCACGGAACATCAGTGTTTCATAAAGAATGAACGCTACATAAACAATCGTCAGTACCACGCTCAAACTCTTCGGAAGAACAATCATCAGCAAACAGACAACGCAGCCAAAAACAACCACCATGCATGGGAAACCATTCAGAAGATTGTCCACACACAGCATAACGTTGCCGTTTCTGTCAAGCAGAAGGTTCACCTTGCCACTACGTTTGATGCCGTACTGCCCTTTAGATAATGCCTTTGGATTGCCATTCTCATCAAAATACATATCCGTATCTGCCGTGCCATCTCTATGATAGGTACGTTTGAGGATAGTATAGCCTGCATTGGTAGGGGCGGGGTTGCCATCTGCACCAAGATAGGTGATCTGACCGATGTATCCTTGCCCGTTGCGTTGGTATAACTCGCCATACTGACCAAGCGAAGACTTTACAGGATTCCATTCTGTGTCAAAGTACTGTTCACCGACAACGGTTCCATTTCCATCACGCTGATATGTCTTAATCGCATATCCAGATGAGGTGCTCACTGCATGACCGTCTTTATCGAGAAATGTCAAACTAGTGTTCTGGCCTTCAGTATTAATCTCACGATGAAGCCCATAGTATCCACCGGCGCACTGTACCTGCTGTCCGTTCAAATCGTAGTAGAAATCATCGGAATTCCTGCCGTCAACCAGCGTTCTGACAATAGTAGAATATCCATCACTGCGTATTATTGGATTACCTTCGGCATCAAGATATGTTATCACAGTACCGGTTTCATCGCATTCATACGACAATCCGTAATAATCTCCATACCTTGCCACAGGGTTTCCGCTTGCGTCAAGATAACGTTCCTCTACAACTCGGTTGTTTTCATCCCGCATTCTACACACGGTCGCATAGCCTATATCAATAGCTTCTGTGATCACCCCATCAGGATTCACATAGCTCGTGCTGGTCACGCTCCCATCTACGGTTTCTTGGATATTCAGTTCTGAGGAAATGTATCCTGCATCATGATTTACATCAGTATCTGGCAACAGTGCCAAGATGGAAAGGAGAACCATAGATGCAGTCAGCAGGATTCCGCATCCTCGTTTCAGGCTTGCACTCAAACTCCGTAGCCTCTGCTCTTGATGGTCTCCACGACTTGAGACACATATTTCTGGCAGGTGTCGTGGTCGGGAGCTTCGACCATCACACGCACAACAGGCTCCGTACCAGATTCACGAACAAGGATACGGCCAGTGTCGCCCAGTGCCTCGGCTACGGCCTTGACTGCTGCCTGCACTGCTTCATCATCCTGTGCGGCTTTCTTATCGGTCACACGGACATTCTCCAGTACCTGCGGATAGATCTTCAGAGGCTCAGCCAGCTTGCTCATGGGAACCTTCTTTGCAAGCATGACTTCCATCATCTTCAGGCTGGTCAGGATGCCGTCACCGGTGCTGGCGTACTTGCTGAAAATGATATGACCACTCTGCTCGCCACCGATGCGGCAACCATTTTTTGCCATATACTCGTAGACATACTTGTCGCCCACAGCGGTCTTGGCGTAGCCGATGCCCTTCTCATCAAAAGCCTTATACAGGCCAAAGTTGGACATGACGGTAGTGACCACAGTGTTGGTCAGCAGCTTGCCACGCTCCTTCATGTAGCAACCGTAGATGTACAGAATGTGGTCGCCAGTGATGACGTTGCCCTTCTCATCCACACACAGGCAACGGTCAGCATCGCCATCGTAGGCAAAACCAATATCCAGTCCCTTCTCTACCACGAACTTCTGCAAGCCCTCGATGTGGGTGGAGCCGGCATTATTGTTGATGTTCAGGCCGTTAGGCTGTGCATTGATGACATAGGTGTCTGCACCCAGAGCATCGAACACAGACTTGGCAATGTTCCAGGAACTGCCATTGGCACAGTCCAGACCGACCTTGACCCCCTTAAAGGAATAGATACCGAGGCTAATAAGGTAACCCATGTAGCGGTTGCGACCAGAAACATAGTCCACCGTGCAGCCGATGTGCTCACGATGGGCGAAGGGCAGCTCAGGCCAGTCCTTATCGAATACATGAAGTTTTCTGTCAATGTAATCCTCGACTAACAGCAAGATTTCCTCCGGCATCTTCTCGCCATAGCAGTCGATCAGCTTGATGCCGTTATCGTAGTAGGGATTATGGCTGGCAGAAATCATGATGCCGCAATCGAAATCATCCACCCGGGCGATGTAAGCAACAGAAGGAGTGGTAGTGACGTGCAGCAGATAGGCATCTGCACCAGATGCAGTCAGACCAGCGACCAGACTATACTCAAACATATAGGAGCTGCGGCGGGTGTCCTTGCCAATGACGATGCGAGCAGGCTCGTTGTTGCCGTTGCGCTCACGCAAAGCGTTGTAATACCAGCCCAGAAAACGACCAACCTTGTAGGCATGGTCAGCGGTCAAAGTGATTCCAGCCTCACCACGGAAGCCATCGGTTCCAAAATACTTTCCCATTATAGTTTATCTTCATCCAAAGATTGAAGTGACGAATATATGCTTTAGCCGAGAGGAAATCTCGTTGCCTGCTGCTCACCACGAAGAGGTAGCATATTTGAGCAGCACAGCCATGTGGCGGAACACATGGCTGCTATAAGTATTAGTCTCTGCGGAACAGATCGCGCGTGTAGACCTTTTCCTGTACATCATCCAAGCAGCTATCATAGCGGTTGGCAATGATAGCCTGGCTGCGGTTCTTGAATTCTTCAAGATCATTCACGACTTCACTGCCAAAGAATGTACTGCCATTCTCCAGAGTCGGCTCGTAGATGATCACAGTGGCACCCTTGGCCTTGATACGCTTCATGACGCCCTGAATGGAACTCTGGCGGAAGTTATCCGAATTGGACTTCATGGTAAGACGGAAGACACCGACCACAACATTGTGTTCCTTGCTGGGATCGTAGTCCTCATTGGCCTCATATGCACCGGCAATTTCCAGCACACGGTCGGCAATGTAGTCTTTACGAGTACGATTGGATTCCACGATGGCCTCGATCAGATTCTCCGGAACATCCGCATAGTTAGCCAACATTTGCTTGGTGTCCTTGGGCAGGCAGTAACCGCCATAGCCGAAGCTGGGGTTGTTGTAGTGGCTCCCGATACGAGGATCCAGGCAGACACCATTGATAATCTGCAGGGTGTTCAGTCCCTTCATCTCTGCATAGGTGTCCAGCTCGTTGAAATAGGAAACGCGCAGTGCCAGATAGGTATTGGCAAACAGCTTGACAGCCTCAGCCTCGGTAAAGCCCATAATCAGAGTATCGATGTCCTCCTTGATGGCGCCTTCTTGCAGCAAACCGGCGAAAGTGTTCGCCGCCTTCACCAGTCTGGCATTTTCTACATCGGTACCGACGATAATCCGGCTTGGATAAAGGTTATCGTACAGAGCCTTGGATTCACGCAGGAACTCCGGGCTGAAGATGATGTTGTCACAGTGGTACTTTTTACGCACAGAAGCTGTGAATCCGACCGGAATCGTGGACTTGATAACCATGATGGCATCAGGATTATACTGAATCACCAGCTTAATCACAGCCTCAACCGCTGATGTGTCAAAGAAATTCTTCTTGCTGTCATAGTTGGTAGGTGCTGCGATAACAACAAAGTCAGCGTCTTTATACGCTGCTTCTGCATCCAGAGTCGCTGTCAGATTCAAGTCCTTCTCTGCCAGGTACTTTTCAATGTACTCATCCTGAATCGGAGACTTTTTGCGATTGATGAGGTCAACCTTTTCCGGAATAATATCTACTGCCACAACCTCATGATGCTGCGACAACAGCATGGCGATAGATAACCCGACATAGCCGGTGCCTGCAACTGCGATTTTCATTTGCTCTTTCTCCCTTCCTGTACGTTCTTCCATCCTTAGCAAGACTTATGCCTTGATTCCATGATACTCCTGCTGAACCTGCTGATAGCTTTCTAGATTGCCAATGTCATACCGCTTGCCCGGCATTTCCATAGCATGCACATCCGTTACTGTACACAGCCACGCAATGAAGCTGCCCGGCGCATCAGTGCCGCACTTCTTCTGTGAAATTGCATCCTTGACCTTTTGGGCATCCTCTCGGGTGTAGACATAGAAGGGAGGGCAACACCAGTGGCTCTTGGGTTGGGCTGGCTTTTCTTCCATAGACAGAATTCTATCCTGGTCGTCGAGTTCCACCACACCGCATTTGGTGAGTTTCTTTTCGCTGGGCTCATAATAGCGCATGATGCAAGAGGTTTTCTTCTCGTCGGCATAGGCAACAAACCTGGAGAGGGAGAAATCCAGCACGTTATCACCGGCAATCACCAGCAGGTCATCATCCAGCCCCAACTGGTCAATGGCAAATTGCACGTCACATACAGCACCAAGCCGGGTCTCATTGCTGATTGTTCCATCGTCCACCACCCGGATATTCTGTTTCTTGGTTGCCGCCCAGTCTTCAAAATGGTGGGCAAACTTGTGGTTGCTAATGACCACATAGGTATCCACCAAACCAGCGGTATCAATGTCATCCACCAGCCAATCTAAGATGGTCTTATCCCCTACCTTCAGCAAGGGTTTGGGAAAGTTCTCCGTCAAGGGATACAGGCGGGTTGCGTATCCCGCGGCCAAAATCAAGCACTTCATATTAGTCCTCCGTCTTATGCCCCACGCCGTCTGCGCTTTCACACAGATGAAAACTGTACTTGCCACGCATCTCCGGGAATGCAGTGAGATATTTTCGTTCCACTTCTTCCCGAATGGCATCTGTCTTGCTGGGATCAATCAATGCCATGCAACACCCCTTAAAGCCAGCACCGCTGAAGCGCCCACCATAAATGCCAGCGGTCTCCCTCATAATCTCGTAGAGTTTGATCTGCTCCGGCGCACCGGACTCCCAGTTGTGGATGCTGCTCCAGCCAGATTCAAAGGACAGGCGTCCATACTCTTCCAAATCGCCTCGCCGCCATGCTTCCGCACCAGCTTCCACACGCTTGAACTCCGTATACCAGTGCTCGCAACGTCTTGCCCATTGTACCGGCAGCTTGTCCTTGTATGTCTGGTAGATTTCATACGAAACATCACGGGCATTGGCCTCATTAAACTTTCCGTACTCCAGACCCGCAAAAGCCTGCAAAGCGTAAACACCGGATCGCAGTTCATCCACCCGCATATTATATTTAGAGCCAGTCAGACTGTGCTCCAATCCACTGAAAAACACCGCAATCTTGTAGGGCTTCATATTGGGATTCGTGGGAATCAGCTCGTAGCTGTTATCCTTACAGTCCAGATACAGCAAGTGGTCTTTTTTACTCAGAACCTCACAACTCTGATCCAGGGTTCCCACATTAACGCCCACGTAGTTTTTCTCTGCATCAAACGCAATGCTGATCAGTTCAGACGGCTCCAGTTTAATTCCATTGACTTGGCACAATGCATCCAAAAACGACAAAATTACCGCCGCAGAGGAAGAAAGCCCTCCGATGGGCAAAGATCCCTCAATGACGCCACAGAGTCCGACTGTCAACGGAAACCGATTGCTCAACGCCCAAGTCGCTCCTCGCAGGTAGTCCGCCCAGTCACCAGTCTTTTCGCCAATCTCTCGGATATGCCACTGGGCACGTTTTGGGAACTGAAGACTACACATTTCAATAACGCCATTCATCTTGGGCTTGTATGCAATGTGGATTCCTTTGTCAATCGCAAGTCCTGTGATTTTTCCTAAGTTGTGATCACTGTGGGCACCAATGGGACAAATCCGATAGGGACAAAAGCTGACACCTGTGGGTTCCTTGCCGTATATTTCGTAGAATCGTTCCTCGCAGCGCATATAATCCCTCCCGTCATCTCATTCCATATAGAACTCTTTGTACCATTCAGCAAACTTCCGCAGGCCTTCACGCAGTGGGGTATGGGGCTTAAAACCGAAATCACGCTCCAGGGGTTCCGTGTCTGCAAAGGTCACAGGCACATCACCGGGCTGCATGGGAACCAGCTCCTTGTGTGCCTCGAAATCATAGTCCGCAGGCAGTACACCGGCACGCACCAACTCCTCCGACAGAATCTGCACAAAGTCCAGCAGGTTCTCAGGATTGGAGTTGCCGATGTTGTAAACTGCATAGGGAGGAATGGGCAGCCCATCCTCGCCATTCTTCTTTTCCGGTGCCTTTGCCATCACACGGATAACACCTTCCACGATGTCATCCACATAGGTAAAGTCCCGCTTGCAGTTGCCATAGTTGAAAATTTTAATAGTTTCTCCGTTCACCAGCTTGTTGGTGAAGCCAAAGTAAGCCATATCCGGACGACCGGCAGGGCCATAGACCGTGAAGAACCGCAGACCAGTAGAGGAGATATTGTAGAGTTTGGAGTAAGCGTGTGCCATCAGCTCGTTGGACTTCTTGGTAGCCGCATACAGAGAAACCGGATTGTCCACCTTGTCATCGGTGGAGTAGGGCACCTTCTTGTTGCTGCCGTAGACAGAGCTGGAAGATGCATACACCAGATGCTCCACGGGATAATGGCGGCAGGCTTCCAGAATGTTATAGAAGCCAATCATGTTACTCTCGATGTAGGCGTCCGGGTTGGTGATGGAGTAACGCACACCAGCCTGAGCACCCAGATTGACCACAATATTCGGATGGTACTGCTCAAAAATGCTGTTGATAAGTGCCTTGTCCGCAAGGTTGCCCTTGATAAAGGTATAGTCTTCAAATTTCTGAAGCTCCGCAAGGCGAGCTTCCTTGATGCGGACATCATAGTAATCGTTCATGTTATCCAGACCGATGACTATGGTATCCGGCTCAGTGGTCAGAATACGCTTGGCAAGGTTAGAGCCGATAAAACCGGATGAACCGGTGATGAATACTATTTTACCCATCTTTTTCACACTTACCCTTTTCTCCACACCATCTTATTGACTACATTCACATACCCCTGAATGATGCGAACCACCTTCATGGACACGGTCTCGTCCACATAATCGGGGCAGGGCTTACCCAGAACGCCCTTCTGCTTCATCTCGATGACCATATCAGTGGCGTTGAGAAGTTCCCGGGTGGTAATGCCAGCCAGAATGAAGTCACCGGCTTCCAATGCCTCGGGGCGTTCCGTGCTGGTACGGATGCACACGGCGGCAATGGGATGACCAATGGACAGATAGAAACTGCTCTCCTCCGGCAGAGTGCCGGAGTCGGAGACGATTGCCAAAGCGTTCATTTGCAGCTTGTTGTAGTCGTTGAAACCCAGCGGCTCATTGACCCGGACACGAGGGTCGAGTTTGAAGCCACTCTTTTCCAGACGGTGCTTGCTTCTGGGATGGCAGGAGTACAGGATGGGCATATCGTACTTCTCTGCCAGTGCGTTGATAGCAGTAAACAGGCTCAGGAAGTTCTTTTCAGAATCGATGTTCTCCTCACGGTGGGCGGACAGCAGAATATACTTATCCTTTTCCAGCCCCAGACGCTCCAACACATCGCTTTTCTGGATCTTCTCCAGATTCATGTGCAATACCTCTGCCATGGGAGAGCCAGTCTGATAGGTACGCTCCTTGGGCAGACCGGTATCTGCCAGATACTTCCGTGCAAACTCGGAATAGCACATATTCACGTCAGAAATAACATCCACGATGCGGCGATTGGTCTCCTCGGGCAGGCACTCATCCTTGCAGCGGT
>ERZ836877.2953-NODE-2953-length-20370-cov-19.137829_pt1 | contig 20370 bp, 15 predicted proteins | sample MGYA00519469_ERZ836877 | MGnify/ENA primary metagenome ERZ836877 (study PRJEB31850, sample SAMEA3708809) | human gut metagenome | biome: human gut; feature: human-associated habitat; material: faeces | place: China | collected 2014 ... | reverse complement strand
TTAACTAAAAAATTGCCGCCCATAATTTAACGTTCATTTTTAAACAACTTCTTAAAGAAACAATCCACACAAAGACGCGACTTCCACGGTCTCCACTCATGAAGAAACCCGCCGCAATCATCCTGTCTGCCATAACCCTGGCAATCGTAATCCTCCTCATCTATTTTCTCCCCATGCTTCTGAAGGGGGCGCCTTCCGATGCGATAATCCGCATACCCGCGGGCGCCACAAAAGAGAACGTCAGAGACTCCCTCGCCAGATACCTGGGCGAAGACTATGCCACCCAGACCATGCGCGCGGCCTCGCTTATGCGTGCCGACGACTTCTCCTCCCGCCATGGTGCGTATCTCATAGCCGAAGGCACATCCCCTCTCCGCGCACAGAGGAAACTTGCCAAAGGAGCGCAGCAGCCTCTCACTATCACTGTCAACGGATTCAGGTCGCTGGCAACGCTCTCCGACCGCATCTCGCGCCGACTTGATTTCACTGCCGACTCGCTCTCGCGCGCCGCATCCGAGCCACGGCTACTCGCCGGCTACGGCTTGCTCCCGGAGCAGGCACTCGCCCTCTTCATCGATGACTCCTATGAACTGTACTGGTCGGCATCGCCCGGGCAACTCCTGGAGAAGATAGGCGCCAACTACGACCGGGTGTGGAACGACAGCCGCAAAGCCAAGGCCGAGGCACTCGGCCTCTCCCCAGCCGAAGTAATGACGATATGCTCCATAGTAGATGAGGAGAGCAACAAGCTCGATGAAAAAGGGAAGATCGGCCGTCTCTACATCAACCGTCTGCGCAAGGGGATGCCGCTACAGGCTGATCCCACCGTGCGTTTCGCCCTTGGCGACTTCACGATACGCCGCGTGAAAGGGGAACACCTGAAAGTCGAATCTCCCTACAATACCTACCGCAACCGGGGTCTTCCCCCCGGGCCTATACGCACCACAAGCGTGGCTACTATCGACGCGGTGCTCGACTCCGAGCCATCCGGCCATCTCTACATGTGCGCGAAAGAGGATTTCTCCGGACGCCACAACTTCGCGGCCACATATGCCGAACACCAGGCCAACGCCCGACGCTACCAGCAGGAGCTCAACCGTCGGGGCATAAAATAAAGCGACTCATGTTATGGAAATGATCAACACCTACGACAGCCTGCCTCAGGCATATATCGATAAGGGAATGCTCGAGAGCAACGGCATCCCGGCAGTGGTCCAGGCCGACGCTCTCTCGCAGATATTTCCCGGACCGGCCGGAGCCGGGCTCGGCACAATAAAGCTATTTGTGCCCGAAAAGGATATGGCTATGGCATCCAGCCTGCTTTTTCCGGACTGCGAGGCGAAAAAGGACTAAACATCGCTATTATTGGCATAATCGTGCCGCATGGTTTCAAAATCGGCGGATTTTCACTAATTTTGCAGAAAAATACAGATACACACTCCAACACACCACCTCACGGATTTGATGAGACCACTGGCCCTTATCTTGATGATCGTATCATTATGCGCGACAGCCTCGGCATCGGGGTCTGACACAACCATACTTGTCGGTAAGGTCATATCCCATGAGCCGGGACAAGTGGCAGACACCCGCGTGAAGGCCATGACCGACAGTCTCCCCGCCGGTATCCTGTCAGCTTTCACCCCGCGCGTATCCGGCGTCGCAGCTTCTGTTCCCGCAGGCGACACCATACGGCCTATATATCAGTCAATCGAACAGAGATGGTGGTTCAACAGGCTGAAAAACATGACGCTCGACTTGAAAGACACGACCGTCATATATCCAAGGTTCATAAAATTCTGTGTGGATGTCTACAACTGGGGCGACCATTTTTTCAACCCTTACGATCCGGAATACGTGGAAGGAACCGGAAAACGGTGGAAGGCACGTGTGGTCAACGACAACTGGCTCGACAGTTATGCCATGCGTTTCCCCGACAAGATGTCGGTTTCCATGCTCAGCAACCCATACTCCAACCTCGGAGGATACATACAATACATGGCAGTGAGTGTAGGCTACACCTACGACATGGGAAAGATATTCGGAACCGCACCCCTCAACCATAAGAAATGGGAGTTCGGATTCAACTGTGCCCGCTTCAACATCGATCTCTATTATCAGGAGAACGAAGGGGGGACATATCTGCGCAAATTCGGCGACTACAAGCACGGACGGCTTATAAAGATAAAATTCCCCGGAGTCAAGCTAAAGACATCAGGCCTTGACGCCATATATTTCTTCAACAACCGCCGGTATTCCCATGGTGCTGCCTACAATTTCTCGAAATTCCAGAAACGCAGCCAGGGATCGGTCATCGCCGGCTTCTCCTACACCAACATCAAGCTCTCGTTCGATTTCACGCAGCTTCCGGAAGAACTGAAACCGTACCTGACGGTGTCAGAGAAAAACTATCTTTTCCACTACGATTCTTATGCCGCCATGATCGGGTATGGCTACAATTGCGTCATCAATCCACACCTTCTCTACAATATCACCGTCACCCCTTCATTCGGAGCCTCACACTGCTATGAGGATTCGCAGGAGGGGGAGAAATGGCTGTTTTCGATGAATATATCCGCACGCACATCGCTGACCTATAATCTTGGCAATTGGTTTTTCGGTCTCATAGCCAAGATGAACGGCCACTGGTATAAGAGCGGCACATATTCCCTGTTCAGCTCCATTGAGAACTTCTCGGCAAACATCGGCATACGCTTCTGACTTCTACACCGCAATGAGACAGAAATGACAACAAAACGCACCGTAACACATCATTCTTCCGGCTTGACACCCGGAAAGTATATCGTCCCGTTCATACTTATCACCACCCTTTTCTTCATGTGGGGGTTCGCACGTTCGATTCTCGATGTGCTCAACAAACACTTTCAGGAATCGATGGACATCTCCGTGGTGCACTCCACAATGATCCAGGCCACCACCTATGTGGCCTACGCCCTTATGGCCCTCCCTGCCGGCATCTTCATCACCCGCTACGGCTACCGCCGGGGAGTTGTGCTCGGACTTCTCCTTTTCGCAGCCGGAGCCTTTGGCTTCATACCGGGAGACATTGCCGGATCATTCGGCATTTTCCTCGCCTCTCTTTTCGTTATAGGATGCGGACTGGCCGTGCTGGAGACTGCCGCAAACCCATATGCCGCCGAACTCGGCGAACCCTCCAAAGCCGCCAGCCGGCTCAATCTCGCACAATCGTTCAACGGACTCGGCTGTATTCTCGGGCCCGTCTTGGTCGGCGGTTTCCTTTTTTCCGGCGACGGCGACTCTTCCGTGGCGCTCCCCTACGCGATAATGGGATGTGTGGTGCTGTTGGTGGCATTTCTTTTTTCACGTGTCAACCTCCCCGAGATTGGCAACGACGCCGAAACCGGCGATGAAAAACGGCGCCATTCCCTGACCGGCAACATCTCCACGCTCTGGAGATCGCGGAGATTCAGATACGGTGTCATGGCCCTCTTCTGCTACGAGGTCGCAGAGATCGCCATCAACAGTCTTTTCATAAATTATGTGACCGACGACGGATGGATGGACAAGGTCACCGCCACATGGGTGCTATCGTTCGGAGCCCTCGGTCTTTTCCTTCTCGCACGGATTGCCGGCAGCGCGGTCATGAACTACGTGAAGGCTGAGAAGGTGCTTCTCTTCTGCGCCATAATGACAGTAGCGGGTGCCTCGCTTGTCGCACTCAATCTCGGAGCCCTGTCGAAAACAGGCCTCTTCATGTGTTATGCTTTCGAAGCCATCATGTTTCCGACCATATTCGCCATCACGATAAGCGGATGCGCTTCCGCCACCAAGATAGCCTCCTCTTTTCTCATGATGACCCCTCTCGGAGGAGCCGTCGGCACATTCCTCATGGGATGGGTAGCCGCCACAACCGACATTTCTGTTTCTTTTATCGTTCCTGCAATGGCCTATGCGGCCGTGCTCATATATGCTATATCCGCAATGTGCGGAAAACTTAAAAATTGAACATTCATGATTCCTGATATCTGTTGCATCGGACACATCACTCTCGATAAAATCATCACTCCTAAACTGGAGACATACATGCCAGGAGGCACGGCATTCTATTTCGCGCATGCCCTCGCCAATCTTGATCACTCCCGCTTCAGGCTCATCACATCCGTAGGGCCTGAGGAAATGGACGCCGCGGAAGCCATAAAGGCGCGCGGCATAGATGTGGAAGTGATCCCAAGCCGCCGGTCGGTATTCTTCGAGAATAAATATGGCGACAACCCCAACGACCGAACCCAGCGTGTGCTGGCAAAAGCCGATCCATTCACTGTAGACAACCTGCGCCATGCGCGGGCCCGGATCTTCCATCTCGGCACTCTGCTGGCAGACGATTTCCCTCTCGACGTGCTGAGACTTCTGTCGGAAAAAGGCATCGTATCGGTCGATGCCCAGGGATACCTCAGGGAAGTCCGCGGCGAGCATGTGCATGCCATAGACTGGACGGATAAGGAAGAGGCGCTCCGCCACATCGACATACTCAAGGCAAATGAAAAGGAGATGGAGACCATCACCGGATCTTCAGATCCGCGTGAGGCCGCACGCATCATTTCCGGATGGGGATGCCGCGAGGTGATACTGACACTTGGCGACCATGGGTCGCTGATATATGCCGATGGTGTTTTCCATGACATCCCGGCTTATCCCACACCGGAAGTGATCGACGCCACAGGATGTGGCGACACCTATATGGCAGGATATCTCTACAGCCGCAGCCGTGGCGCCGGATATGTGGAAGCAGGGAAATTCGCCGCGGCCATGTGCACCATCAAACTCGCTCACGCAGGGCCTTTCAAAGGCACTGAGGCCGACATCGCCGATGTGATAGACACGTTCTCCTGAACATTCCCCGCAGCCCTGTATCAGCGGCAATCTTCAGATCACATTCCTGCTAAACGAATCAGAGGGGCTTCTCTTTGCGGAGAAGCCCCTCTGAAATCATTTTAATGTCTGAATCATTATTCGTCATTGTTGTGGCGGGGAGTGAACGTGCGGGGGCCGCGGTCGCCATCACGACGAGGGCCACGGTCGCCATCACGGCGGGGAGCTCCCTCACGGCGCGGGCCGTTGCCATCACGGCGCGGACGGTTGTCGCCACCTTCGCGGCGCGGACCGCGGTCGCCACCCTCACGGCGCGGACGGGCCTCACGCTCCACGTATCCTTCGGGTTTCTCTGTGAGCACACGCATCGACAGACGATATTTACCCGTCTTCTTGTCGATCTCAATGAGTTTCACCTTCACCTTGTCGCCCTCTTTCAGGCCGCTCTGCTCCATGGAGTCGAGACGGTTCCAGGAAATCTCGCTGATGTGGAGGAGTCCGTCACGTCCGGGCATGAACTCCACGAAGGCTCCGAAGTCGAGGATGCTGCGCACTGTGCCGTCATACACCTCTCCCTCCTCGGGCTGGGCCACGATAGCCTTGATCTTGGCGAGAGCGGCGTCGATGCTCGCCTTGTCTTTAGAAGCGATCTCCACGCGGCCGATGCCGAGTTTCTCATCCTCGTCGATCGAGATGGTGGCTCCGGTCTCCTCCTGGATGCCCTGGATCACCTTACCCTGAGGACCGATCACGGCTCCGATAAGTTCCTTGGGTATCTCCATTGTCACCAGACGGGGCACGTGGGGCTTGTAATCCTCGCGTGGCTCGGGAATGGTGTCGTGGATGATCCCGAGTATGTGCATACGTCCCTGACGGGCCTGCTCGAGAGCTTTCTCCAGAATCTCATAGCTCAGACCGTCACACTTGATATCCATCTGTGTGGCAGTGATACCTTTCTCTGTTCCGGTCACCTTGAAGTCCATGTCGCCGAGATGATCCTCGTCGCCAAGGATATCGGAGAGCACGGCATATTTCACCGCGCCCTTGTCGGAGATAAGGCCCATGGCCACGCCGGCCACCGGACGCTTCATCTTCACTCCGGCGTCGAGCAGCGCGAGTGTGCCGCCGCAGACCGTGGCCATGGATGAGGAACCGTTCGACTCCAGGATGTCCGATACGATGCGGCAGGTGTAGGGGAAGTTGTCAGGGAACATTCTCTTCAGGGCGCGATGGGCAAGATTGCCGTGCCCTATCTCGCGGCGACCTACGCCGCGCACCGGACGGGCCTCGCCCGTAGAGAACGGGGGGAAGTTATAATGGAGAAGGAAACGCTCCTTGCTCTGATTGAGCACGTCGTCCACAATCTTCTCGTCGAGTGTTGTGCCCAGCGTCGCGGTGACGAGAGCCTGTGTCTCGCCGCGAGTGAAAATGGCTGCTCCGTGGGGGCCCGGCAGATAGTCCACCTCACACCAGATCGGACGGATCTCAGTGGTCTTGCGGCCGTCGAGACGGATACCCTCATCGAGCACACAGCGGCGCATGGCCTCTTTCTCAACGTCATGGTAGTAGCGCTTCACCATGGCCTCGCGCTGCTCCGGGGTGTAGAGGGCAAGCTGCTCCTCGGTCATCTCCGGAAGATTGGCGATATATTCATCAACAACGGCCTTGAAGCTCTCGTTACGCCACTGCTTGTCTGCGCTGCCTGTGCGGGCTATGGCGTAGGCCTTGTCGTAACACTTCTCCTCCACATCCTTGCGGAGCGCCTCGTCGTTTACCTCGTGGCAGTATTCGCGTTTGGCCTCTTTGCCGGCCTCTTTCATGAGCTCGAGCTGAGCCACGCAATGCTTCTTGATCTCTTCGTGGGCTACCTTGAGGGCCTCGAGGAGTTCGGCCTCGCTGACCTCGTTCATCTCGCCCTCCACCATCATGATGTTGTCGTAGGTGGCGCCGACCATAAGCTCTATGTCGGCACGGTCCATCTGGTCGAATGTCGGGTTGATCACCCATTCACCGTCAACACGGGCCACCCTCACTTCGGAGATAGGGCCCTGGAACGGAATATCGCTGCACATAAGGGCAGCGCTCGCGGCGATGCCGGCAAGCGCGTCGGGAGCGTCGTTCTCGTCGGCGGAATATAGCGTTACGTTTACGAAAGTCTCTGCATGATAATTGTCAGGGAACAGAGGGCGCAACACCCTGTCTACAAGTCGTGAGGTTAGGATCTCATAGTCGCTCGCCCTACCTTCTCTTTTGAGGAATCCACCCGGATAGCGGCCTATGGAGGAATATTTCTCCTTATATTCTACCGTCAAGGGCATGAAATCGACGCCCTCGTTGGCCTCCTGGGCCGAACATACGGTGGCCAGAAGCATGGTGTTGCCCATGCGTACCTCCACCGCTCCATCCGCCTGTTTGGCGAGTTTGCCCGTCTCGATAGTGATCTGACGGCCGTCGCCAAGCTCGATGGTCTTCTTAATTGGCTGTAACATAAATTTCTTTCTTGTTTTTTCTTCGCTGGGGTAAAATTTTCGCAAAGTTAACAAAAAATTCCCATAACCGCGCCAGATTCAGCAACTTTTTTCTCTTTCCTCAAGGATTTGATCTTTCTCTGAGATCCTATATATTAATCGCCATAGAAATTTTCTACAAATTTTATTTTTGCAGATACACATGCGGAATGCGCTTTTGCTTCTCTTTAACAAAAGTAACAAATGAAGATAAATCCATAATCTCCGATTGATATTCCTTGGGATAATTATGAATGTACTTTTGAGGCACGACAAGCTTCACATGTTCATCATGCATTTCTTTCAATTGGTTAGAAGATATGGCTTGTTGCAAAGTAAACAAATGTTTCTCCGGAATCCGGTTAGCCTCATTAATAACCTGCCGCCACCTATCCTTACATGTGGTTTTGGCAGCAAGCATGACCAACAAATCCGCAGGAAAAAGGAAATCATGATAACTTAATGCTGAAGGAAAAACAAAATCCGGTCTTTTATTATCCTCCGTAACAATTTGTTCTTCATATATTAATGAAGCGGCATCAAATATAGCAGCCAAATGTAATTCCAATGATTTTCCGGCTCTCGATTTTCTTCGATTCAGCATCTCGTTAGCCAGCCGGATAAATTCCGCCACACCTCCGAAATTTGCATTTATTATTGGAAGGTACAGTTTCTCCTCCAACATCTGAAACAACGAATACTCCGAGTCGATCCATTTCAACAATATATTATCTGGAGAAGTCAATATATCCGTATCGGTTATGCCATTAGCCATGTTATAACATTTTTCCGCAGCCAATGCCATCTCCGAGGTCTTTGGAAATGAGTTTTTATCTGAGATAAACTGACTCAAGAGGTGCTTCATCTTTTCTCCAGGAGATATTGCCGACGTCTTGTCAATAATTCGGTTAGTACAATCAGGTGAAATATTGAAATAGTCCAAGAATCCATCAATATCAGAATCTTTCGACAAAACCCAAGCTTCGTAATTGTCAACCTCCTTCTGTGCGATTATCATCAGATCCCCTACTCGCTCATCGTCAAGCCATGGAAAATTCTTGCCAAAACGAGTGATTCGAAACTCGTTACGTGTGCCGCAGCCATAATAGATGAATCTGCTGTCGGTATATAATTCATCTTGCCACTTTATCTTTACCATCCGGTCTTTATTTTCACCTTTGAACACTGGATTATTGAACAATAACCTTGCAGCCTCTTTAGGGATATAGAAACCCGACTGATGGGAGCCGGTCTTTCCTGTGTCGTTACCGGTTATATATCTACAGAAAGCGATTTCAGATGACGCTACACTTTCAATAGATTTAAACAACAAGTCTTCCATGAGTATCAGTAGACATTTAATGTTTTAACAATTTGCTTAGCAACATCTCTTATTAGAGGCACAATAACAGAGTTGCCGCATTGCTTGTATGCCTGCACATCACTGACCGCATTTATAATATAGCTGTCTGGATAGCCCATCAATCTTGCACATTCTCTAGGCGTCAATTTCCTGGGATTAGAATTTTCCTGCGGAATAAGAATCTCGGAGCCATCTTTATAATATCTGGCACTTAAAGTTCGAGCTATACCATTCATATCTACCATGCCAAAACCGAACCCATTGCCCTTTTCTTTTTGCCTGACTGCATAATTCTTCAAATATGACCATAACTTATCAGAAAGCGTATATTTTTCGGGCACATCATCTTCCAATATATCACATATTCGGCATTCCGAATCCTTTGGTTCAGGAAAACTAAACTCCTCTTGGGAGCCATAGCGATCCCGATCGAAACCGACAATCATAATTCTTTCTCGGTGTTGTGGGACATACGATTTTCCATCCATCACTAACGTATGCACATTGTAACGCAACTCGTCCAATGTTTCCATTATTACCTTAAATGTATTACCTTTATCATGAGAAGTTAGATTCTTAACATTCTCTAAGAAAAAGGCCTTTGGCCTATGCCTTTTCAGAATTTCAGCAACATCAAAAAACAAAGTTCCTTGCGTCTTATCCTCGAATCCTGTAGGCCTTCCCATACTTTTCTTTTTGGACACCCCGGCTATTGAAAAGGGCTGGCATGGAAACCCGGCACACAAAATATCAAACTGTTCAGGGATATGCTTTTTTGTCGACTCCTTAGTAATATCTCCAAATGGCATCTCTCCGAAATTAGCCAAATATGTTTTCTGAGAAAATTTATTCCATTCCGATGAAAAGACACATTCTCCACCATTTTGCTGCATTGCAATTCTAAACCCACCTATTCCGGCAAACAAATCAATAAACGTGAACTTAGGAATCGCAGGAGTGGGGAATGGTATGTTAAAAAAATCACTAAAAAGATTTGACCGAGACGGATCCATGACAGCACTAATAATGTCTTCTTCCTCACTTTCTCTATTTGTTCTGTCAAGCCAATCTCTTACAAGCAATGTAAGTTCTTCTATTTCTTCAGCGGTCATCGTTCGACCCACCGAACGATGAATATTATGAGTCAATACTGCAAGACAGTTATCTATACTCGTCTCGCCATACACCTTTGTGCCCATATCGTCAACAGACTCAGGGTAATCAACCACATTTAATAAAATGTCATTCTTTGCCATATCAATTACATCAATCGCTTCTTAGAAAACAATTGTGCAAAAATAACAAAAGATTTTCAATATACCATTCATCAAAGCATTTTAAGGACTCGTTTAAGGACTCGGAGGAGTCAACAAAAAGTTAGAACATGCAAAACCAGACCCAATGTTATCCTTATAGTATTTTTTCTTGCGCAAAACCAATCTTTCAATCGATTAGTGATACTTACAAACATCCAATTACATACGCGTTTTGTGTTTTAAACATTAAACTTTACAACCCCTCCAAAAAAATTCTTTATGTTGCCGACTTAAAATCTCACGTTTTTTATCTACATTTGCAATATAATTCTGAAATCCGCAGATCAAGGCAATCCTTGTGTCGCGGAATAGGGTTGTTATGAACTGACTTCAAATCGAATATGAACAGCGTTTTCAATAAAACCGGCGTCAGGCTGCTCGGCGGCTGCGCCTGCGTCCTGGCCGCGGCAGCCATGCTTTCGGCATGCGGCGAGCCTCAGTTTAAAATCAAAGGCGAGATTTATGGTGCCGACAATCAGCCACTGGTGCTCGAGAAATCGGATTTTCACGGCCGTTGGGTGGCCATCGACTCCACGCGCACTTCCTCAGCGGGATCATTCTCCATCTCCCGCCCCGCCCCGGCGGCGCCGGAAATCTTCCGTCTTGCCCTCGGCGACAGATACATCTACCTTCCCGTTGACTCCGTCGAGACCGTGACCGTGACATCATCACTCAAAGACTATGGCACGGAGTTCACACTCTCCGGATCTCCCAAGGCCGAGGCCATGGAGAGGTTTGAGAAAGAGGTGATCGCGCTCCCCTCCGATATCTCTCCTGATTCCCTGACGTCGTTCAAGAGAAGCGTTTTCTCCAAATATATGCGCGACGCGCAGGGATCCATCGTCAGCTATTATATATTGACGAAGACCATAGGCGACAAGCCCCTCTTCGATCCGGATAGCGACGATTACAAGTATTTCGCGGCGGTAGCCACAGGTTTCAAGGAACTCCGCCCCGGCGATCCCCGCACTCTCCTGCTTGAGAAAACATCTATGGATGCCATAAAGAAACGTCACAGCCAGAGCGGGCTGCGCCGCCAGATCCAGGCCCAGGAGATCTCGGTGATCGACATTGACCTTCCCGACGAGAACAATACCAACAGGAAGCTCTCCGACATCGTCGGTAAAGGGAAGCCAGTCATCGTGATGTTCACCCTCCTCACCCATCCCGATTCCCCTGCCATAAACACGGAGCTCGCCAAGATACACAGCGCCGGGAACGCCGAGATCTATCAGGTGTCGCTCGATCCCGACCAATACTCCTGGCGCGATGCCGCACGCAACCTTCCTTGGGTGACCGTCTTCGACGCCGCAGGCCAGTATTCCACCGCCGCCACAAGCTACAATGTAGGCAACATACCCACCTTCTTCATCTACGACCGGCAGGGTGAGTTGAAAGCGCGGGCCGCCAACATCTCCGAACTGCGCCGCGAGCTCTCTTCGCTCTGAGCACCCGTTTCTTACGCATGAACTGCCAGACCGGCACAACAAATTCACGCATAGAACCATGAATTTATTCCATACAATCAGCAAGGCCATCATATCAGCAACGATGGCCTTCTCTTTTTCGACAGGTATAGCCGCCGACGACACACCGCGCCCGACAATAACACCTACCGGACGTGCTCTGATCGACGGGGGCGCCTACATCACTCCCTCCCACGACAGGGTGGCCGACGGAGCAGCAATACCCGAGGTGAGACTCGGGGCTAAACTGAAATACGAGAAATGGGAGGCCTCCATCGACGTATCCTACGCCTACTCGAAGATTGGCCTGCGCAACATGTGGATACAATACAATATCGACCGGAGGAATGCCGTAAGGATAGGCAACTTCATCCATCAATACGGCCTGCAGTCTACATCCTCATCCATGAAATGTACAATGGAGCAACCCCTCGCCTCCTCTCTTTACACCCCGGGGTTGCAGCTCGGAGCCATGTTCACCCATTATGATCCACGTTGGTATGTGGCTGCGAGCGCGCACGTGGAGAGCAGCGCCCTGAAAGAGGTGATGAACGCCCCTCTCTTCAATCAGCAGGGATATGCCCTTCTGACCCGTATGGTATGGCGCCACGCACCCGCGGGGTCATCCTCGTTCCTGCATATAGGCCTCAGCGGCGGCTTCGCCACCCCTCAGCGGCGCGTGGAGGATGGTGAGGATATCCACGACGGGTTCACGATGTCGGCCAATTTCCCGACAAAAGTGGCGCAGGTAAAGGCCATCGGCACAACCGTCGACCATTCGATGAACCTCTTCAAGTTCACTCCCGAGATCGTTGCGGCAGGCGGCCGTATCGCATTCGAGGGGCAATATTTCTTCCAGCAGATCAACCGCCGTGACGGGCTTAGGGCATATCGTACCCAGAGTGGCTACGCCACCCTCCGCACGCTCCTCACACGCAGCTCCTACGCCTATGTCTCGTCGACCGCGCAGATCGCGCGTCCTGCCCCCGGTTCGCTCGAGATGGTGGCCGACTACAACTACTCCTCGCTCACCGACCGCAGGGCAGACATAGCCGGCGGAAGGGCAAACTCCATGTCGCTTACCCTCAACTATTACATCAATCCCTACATCACAGCACGCATGAATTTCTTCCACACCCATACATGGGGAATGGAGACCGCTCCCGGCATGACGCTGAGCGGAATCCAGGCGAGGCTTATGGTGCTTTTCTGACAATATACAACCCTGATATCACACCAACACAATCACTATGAATATTGACTGGAAAGACGCGCTTCAGGCGCTCAAGGACAACGGCGAAGTGCCTGTCGACAACACCCCTGATCCGGAACCCGTTCAACCCGCCCGTCCCCGGCCCTTCAAAGGGGTCCTGACCGTGGCCATCGACAGGAAAGGACGGAAAGGGAAGACCGCCACTATTATCGAAGGCTTCACCGCCGGCGAGGAGGAACTTCAGGAACTCGCCAGGACTATCAAGCAGAAACTCGGCGCCGGAGGATCAACACGCGACGGAGAGATCCTGATACAGGGGGAGCGCCGTCAGGAAGTGGTCAACCTTCTCCAATCGCTCGGCTACAAGGCCCGTTGACAACGGTTTCCGCTGTCTCCTAAAGTCATTGGCCGGCAATGCCGGCATACGCCTCACGCAACCAAAACCACAAAGGCATGCTACAGCTCCAACGCGCTTCCGCAGGATCGGGAAAGACCTACACCCTCGCGAAAAAATTCATCTGGTTTCTCATAGCGGTAAAGACCGGCTCCGGCCATTGGCGACTGCGGTCGGCCGCGGAGATCGCCGACGGACTCCCGCGCATCCTGGCCATAACATTCACCAACAAGGCCACAAACGAGATGAAACAGCGCATCGTGGAGAAACTCGCCGATCTGTCGCGGGCCGACGGATCGGCCACGCTCTCCCCGGCGGAGATCTCCGGCATAGCCTATCTGAAAGATTTCGCTGCCGACCTCGGCGCAGGCACCACCGACGTGGGGAAAGCCTGCCGCACGGCCCTTTCCGTGCTCCTTAACGAATATTCCGACCTGAAGGTATCCACCATCGATTCTTTCTTCCAGACCATTCTCCGCACTTTCGCCTACGAATCGAACCTCAACGACACATATCAGGTGGAGATCGACTCCGACTTCATAGCGACGGCCGCCGTCGACTCCACTCTCGACGACATCAACTCCCTCCGCGGGGAGTCGATAGCTTCGTTCTGGATGAAAGAGCTGATAAGGGAGGAAGCCGACGCCGGCAAGACATCATGGAACATTTTCCAGAAATCCGAGCATCGCGACTCCCTGTACACCCGTTTGCGCCAGTCGATAAAGCGACTCGAAAACGAGGATTTCAAGGAGATCCGCAGTCTTCTCGACAATTATTTCGACACTCCCGACGGCTCCGACCCTCTGATAAAGGGGTATGTGGAATGCCGCGACAAAATCGAACGCCCCTTGCGCGAGTTTCTCCTCGCCGCAAGGAAAGAGGCCGACAGCCTCATACGCTTATTCCGGCAACAGGGACTCGACATCGCCGCCGACGGACACCGCTACCTTAAAGGCCACCTCGAAAAACTCCGGCGTCTCCGCTTCAACCAGACCGTCAAAACCGACCTCTTCTCACCTCTGCGTCCGGGAATAAAAGACAGCATCCTGAAAAAAGGGACACAGTGCGCGGATCCGGATTCACTCACGCAATGCGCCGCAAGGATGTATGAGGCATATTCCACTTGGCTCGATCTGCGAGACCGCGCTGAATGGCGCCACTGGGCGCTATATGCCCCTCATATCCCTTATCTGGGTCTCATAGGCGAGGCGAGGCGCAAGATGCATGAGTTTCTCGACAACAACAACACCATACAGCTGGGAGAGACCAACTCGATGTTGCGCCGCATCATCGGCAAAGACGACGCCCCTTTCATATACGAGCGGCTCGGCACGAGCATAAATCATTACCTGATCGACGAATTCCAGGACACATCGCGCCTGCAGTGGGACAATCTCTATCCTCTGCTCGCAGAGAGCGAAAGCCGGGGGGAGGACAACCTCATAATCGGCGACGCGAAGCAGAGCATCTACCGATTCCGCAACGCCGACCCGTCGCTGATCACAGAAGCTGTGCCCGAGGCGTTCCCCAGGCATACGGAAGCCGGCCTTTCGAGAGCTGACAACACCAACTGGCGATCCGACCGCACCATAGTGGAATTCAACAATTTCTTCTTCCATAATCTCGTGGCCGACATTCTTTCGCAAGCGTCGCTCGGCACGATCGACTTCACCGACCTCTATGGCAACGTGGCGCAGTATGCCAGCCACCGCGATCGCAAAGGATATGTGGAGATACGTTTCCTCGATCCGGCATCACTTCCCGAGGAGACTGATGGAGAGGGGGGGGGGAGAGAGAAGCTCCCGAAGGAGGAGAGGTTGCGTGCCGAGGCGCTGCGCCAGACAGGGCCGCTTGTGGAGGAGCTTCTCATGCGTGGATACCGCCAACGCGACATAACGTTGCTTGTTGACACCAACGACCTCGGGAAGGAGGTGATCGCCGCTCTTGTCGACTACAATACCTCCCTTCCTCCTGGCGCGCGGCGCATAGAGTTCATAAGCGAGGAATCGCTCCTCGTGTCGTCGGCCGAGGCTGTGGGGATCATCGTAAGTGTGCTGTCGAAAATGGTGGAGGGCTCTGACATAAGGCGGCGCCGCAGCCAGGATAAAAAAGATGACGGAGAGGACGGCGACATATGCCGTGCCGACTGGGCCGACATAAAATGCAATTTCAGCTTCTATGCGCTGCGCCATCCCGAGATGACTCCTGCCGAACAGATAAGGGGGTTTCTCGACGGCGACTCGCCGGCCGACGCCATCGGCGCCATGCTTTCCGGCATGCAGACCGTTGCTCTCCCGGCTCTTGTGGAGGCCATTACGGAGAAATTCGTTCCCGAAGGCCTCAGGAAAGACCAGGCTGTCTTCATATCGGCGTTCCAGGATATGGTGCTCGAATACACCGAGCGGTATGCCGCCGACATAGCGTCTTTCCTATACTGGTGGAAGACGAAAGGCACCGCGCGCTCCATATCCTCGCCTGAGGGGACAGATGCTGTCCAGATCATGACTGTCCACAAATCGAAAGGGCTCGAATTCAGATGCGTCATCCTCCCTTTCTCCGATCCCTCATTCGTGCCGTCGCAACGTAAGAAGGAATGGCGCTGGGTGGAGCCGGCGGAATGCATGGCGGGGCGCGGGCTTCCACCCGTGCTTCCGGTGGAGACCACATCGGCCCTCGTGGGGACCGCCCACGAAAAGGAATGGATAAGATATCATGATCTACACATGATGGACAGGCTCAACTCAGCCTATGTGGCATTCACTCGCGCTGTAAGCGAGCTATACATCTTCACCTCACTCCCGGAAAAGAGAGGATCCATGAAACTCGGAGGGTTGCTTCACACTGTATGCACCGACGCGATAATGCGCCTCGATATGACTCCGGATGCCATTGCCGACCTCATGCCTCCCCCTGAGCTCACGCGATATGACGAGACAGCAGGCATCCTCACCTTCGGGGCCAGACCGCAGGTGCCGACCGATGCGGATGCGACACCGACGCCGGAGGCGCAAGAGGGGGACGACACTGGATCCACACGCCACCGTGTCATCACCGAATATGGCGTGGACGGGAGCGCCTCCGTGCTCAGATACGTTGAAGGCGACGATGATAAGGGGGAGACCCTTATGCCTGACGCGAGCGATACCGACCCGCGTTCGGAGGGAAACCTACTTCACGCCGTCATGGAGAGGGTACGCACAACCGATGACCTGCCACGGGCAATAACGGCTATGAAAATGAAAGGGTTGATCACTGCCGCGCAGGCGCAGGAATGGAGCGACATGCTCGCCCGGGCCATCTCATCCGAACCCGTCAGCGGATGGTTCCATCCCTCCTGGCGGGTTCTGAACGAACGCACAATATTCTCCCGCAGAGGCAAGGATCCGCGCCCCGACCGTATAATGCTATCCCCCGACCGGCGCAAGGCTGTCATCGTCGACTATAAGTTCGGAGCCGTCCCGAACGACGACAGCCATCTACGCCAGGTGAGAGGATATATCGATGCCCTGAAAGAGGCCACCGGCATACATGACGTGTCAGGCTTCATCTGGTACGTGCGTCTCGGGCGTATCGTGACTGCCGGATAAATCCCCCGCGACCACTCCGGAAGCGATACGCCGGGAAGCACGGGGGCTAAAGAACTTGGCGGGGAATTTGGCGGATTCACCACAAATTATTAACTTTGCATCAGTAAACCAACATTTTTAAACTTTGGACACAGACCCTTTACCATCTCCCTCACCTACCCTGACTCTTCTGATACTTCTTTCACAGGCAATAGAATTCACACCTCCACCCAGCTGGGCGACATGGGCGTTTATCGTAACGATCGCCGCATGCTGTCTGGTGGTATCCGCTTTTGTATCCGGCAGTGAGATAGCCTACTTCGGCCTTACACGCAGTGATATCGACAGCCTCAGGGAAGACAGCGATCCCCGAAGCCGCAAGGCATGTGCCCTGTTGGCCGACAGCGAGCGCCTTCTGGCCACCATCCTGATATCAAACAACCTCGTCAACATCACAATGGTCGTGCTCCTCTCTTTCGCCTTCAGCCAGGTGCTGAAGTTCAACAGCGCCGTGCTCGACTTCCTGCTGCAGACCGTACTGCTGACATTCCTGCTTCTCCTCTTCGGAGAGATCTTCCCGAAGCTCGTAGCCCGCGGAAGGACTATGAAATGGGTGAAATGGGCATCCGGACCCCTCTCTTTACTTTACGCCCTCACCACCCCCCTCGCGAAGTTCATGGTGCGCTCCACAAGCCTCGTCAACCGGGTGGTTACGAAAAAAGAGGAGAACATATCGACCGACGAACTCGAGAAAGCCCTTCAGATCTCCGACATAAAGGAGGGAGAGGACAAGGAGATGCTCGAGGGAATCCTGACATTCGGCGAGAAAGAGGTGTGCGACATCATGATATCACGTGTCGACATCACCGCCATCGAATACCACGACACATGGAGCGAGGCGATGGACGTGATCCTCAAATCAGGATTCTCCCGCATTCCGGTCTACGATACATCGCAAGACACAATCCGTGGCATCCTCTACTCGAAAGACCTTCTCCCTTACATCGGGAAACAGAGCGACTCTTTCCGTTGGCAGGCACTCCTCCGCGAGCCTTATTTTGTGCCGGAGTCGCGCATGATCGACGACCTGCTGGAGGACTTCCGCAAGAAGAAGATACACATAGCCATAGTTGTCGACGAATATGGAGGCACACAGGGTATGGTAACCCTCGAGGACATCATCGAGGAGATCGTCGGCGAGATCGACGATGAATATGACGAGCAGACCTCCTTCTACAAGAAACTTAACGGCAACACCTGGATCTTCGATGCCAAGGTGCCTCTCGGTGATTTCTGCCACGCCCTCGGCATTGAGGAGGAGAGCCTCGGCGACACCGGCGAGGCGGAGACTCTCGCCGGACTCCTTCTGGAAATAAAGGGTGACTTCCCGACCATGAACGAGACCCTTGAGAGAGGTGGCCTGCGCTTCCAGGTTGTTAAGAAAGAACGCCACCGCATCACCAAGGTCAAGGTGACCACAGAACCGGAGAACACCATCGCTGAAAGTTAAGAAGTTGCTTATGGAGACTGAATTCATTTATTGGCCGCATCCCACTCCCGTCGGCATACGTGTGGAGGAGGTATCAGGTATGGAGACGAAATCGGGGCGTATATGGATAGAGATGGCCCGGCAGATTTACGCGGAGAACGGACGCGATTCCTATCGCGATATAGGCCACTTCCCCAACGGCGCCCCCTTCATTTTCGGGAGTGCCGCGCGAATCTCCATGACGCATGCCGACCATCTGCTGGCCGTGGCAACATTGCCGAAGACTCCGGAGGCCGATCTCTCTGCTTTCGCTCCCCGCACCGCCCTTGGTATAGACGCCGAACGCCTCGACCGCGCGCAGGTGCTGAAAATAAGGGAGCGGTTTCTATCGCCTGAGGAACTTGAACTGGTGGATGCCGAAAGTCTTGAAAAAAACATAATAGCATGGACAGCAAAGGAGGCACTCTACAAGGCTGCCATGACCGACGGTCTCGATTTCCGCACGGAGATCACCCTCCACTCGCTTCCCGCCATCGACAGAAAGATGAATCTCCCCGACGCACCTGCGCCTGTGATCGGGAAAGGCTCACTGACTGTGCGCGCAGGTGAGGAGTCGGAGGTGTATGATATGGAACTCTACAGCTATGAATCGGAGGGGCATTGCGTCACTATCGCCTATTCTCCGAAATGCGCGAAATTCAGTGGCAAGAAATAGTCAGTGATTTCCGGTTCGTAAAGATACATAGAGCGGCCCCCGTGGAGAAATTCCACGGGGGCCGCTGCCGTCTGGTCCATCCTCCCCTTTTGTCTTGCCGGGATATCGGCACCTGAAGGGAGGGAAAGTTGCAAGTCAGTGGCCGGTCAGCCGAAAATGCTGCGCAGCTGGAGGCAGACCACCGTCAGGCCGAGGGCATAGAGCACGATAAGGCCCAGTGGGAAGCGACCTGTCTCCACAGGTTGATTTGTTCGTTTCATAATTCTGTTTTTTAGATGAATGTTTTTCGCTGTTCTGGCGACAGCCGCCGAAGTCTCTCCTTCAACGACACCGCAAAGTTAGCACTCCACCCCTGCCAAAAACCTACAGCCATCAGTTAATAGATGTTAACTTTTGCCTCCAAATATCATCGATTAAGAGAAGATCACAGCAAATACGCCAACAGCAAAGCTTCCCATGTCGCTTCATGCATATCGTTTACCTCCATTAGGAGTCGTATAAATAGCCTCTAATCACCAAGTCATATCTATGGCAGGAAGAAAATAAAAAAGGGTCATGAAACCGACATATCTGTTACAGACATCCCGGATTTCATGACCCTCTATTCTTGGCCTTTATTCGGAGTCGGCCTACCGACTCCGAGAGCCATCCGCGGAAGTGCTGCCTGATAGTTATGACAGCGAACAGCCTTTTTCAATTAGTAATTAGCAGTAAGTAATTGGCAATTTAGTTATTAGCTATCTAATTTTCAATATGTTGATTAAGTGATAACCTCCAACTTAATTATAATGTCATCGTAATGACTTATAACATCTTATAAGGGACTTATGAAAATCTTATAAGTTTTTAGTTATTACGGCATTTGATTGACCGGGGACGGACTTCCGGAGGCCTCGTACAGTCAGTGCTAATACTAATTGTCATGCGCGGGACCTTGATGAAGCGACCGGAAGCAGCGAAGCTGCAATTTTGAATTTGGAATGTTGAATTTTGAATTAGTTGCAGGTTAAGCAATTAACTCATATTCTAATTCGCAATTTCTAATTGTTCATTAAAGCTTGGCTGCCCGTCGTGGGGCATCACTGCCAACAAAAGCTTGCGGTTTGTCTGGGTGTGGGTGCAGACAGACTGTTCGCTTTTGCTTCGGTCTCGCCGGATGGCTTCCGTCAGGGATTCCTTTACCGTAACTCCTCCCTTTGGTCGGAGAACAGAACAAATACTCGCGGTTGCTGTCCTGTTTGCGCGTGGGGGACGGAGGACCGAGGCTTTCAGCCTCGACACGGCGGTGCCATCCGGCGGGCAGGCTCTTGCTGACCGTTTGCGATTCTCCTCGCTTTGCTCTGAGCATACGGCTCGGAGCATATTTGACTGCGGGGCTGGCAGAACCGCGGCATTCGGCCGCGGCACACGAGGCCCGGCAACGCCGGGCTGAGGGAGATTTTCCTCTGACGGGGGTTGCAGAATGTCAATGTTCTCGTAATGATGGCTTC
>ERZ836877.2948-NODE-2948-length-20386-cov-6.910580_pt1 | contig 20386 bp, 14 predicted proteins | sample MGYA00519469_ERZ836877 | MGnify/ENA primary metagenome ERZ836877 (study PRJEB31850, sample SAMEA3708809) | human gut metagenome | biome: human gut; feature: human-associated habitat; material: faeces | place: China | collected 2014 ... | reverse complement strand
CTGCGAAAGTGGAAAAGTAGGTAACCGCCCCCTATCGAAGCCCGGAAGGCCCAACGGCCCTCCGGGCTTCTTCTTTTATATACTTCACCAAGTCATAGTGACGTGTCCATATTTAAAGCAATACAATGTATTATGACACATCTTCCATATTACGGAGAAGCGAGGATGCGTTGTTGCTCTGCTAAATGTGGTGCGGCTATGTGGATTTTGCATCTGTACAGGCATAGCCTATTGATTGTTTAAAGGCTCGTATTATCGACGGAGAAGCGGTAAAGATAGCAGATGTATATTGCACTTGCTACAGCCTTGATTTCGGCTTTAAACGGCCTCGTGGTCAGTAGACAGTCGATAGATGGTATATTCCTGATGTTGGAAAGTGTTGCCGAGAAATATATTCAGGCGAGCAAGCTTGCCATACTAAAAAGGGAGGGCCCGGCGAGGCTCTCCCTTTTCTGCTGATTATGTTTGCTCTATGATCAGAGGGCTACCTTGGTAGTTTTGTTGCCCTGACGACGGATAAAGATACCGTTTGCGGGATTTTCAACACGTATGCCCTGAAGGTTATAATACTCAACCGGAGCATTCTCCTCAGCCACGATACCGTCGATACCGGTAGTGTCGCCAACTGCAAATACCAGATTGCCGTCTTTTGTTTCGAGATGCCAGTCAGTAGTACTTATATTAAATTTGGATGTATCAGTGCAGTTCGATACTAGCAAAGCGTCGGCTTCAGGGGTATAGTTGATTATGATGTCGATAGGCTGGGAATTTGTTAGTATACCATCTGTTGCGACTGCAATAGTGCTTGTGGCAGCGCTGGGAACTATGGGATTGAGAATGTTATCGCCGTTTAAAACCAGATGGGCCTTGGCTGCGAGACCGATCTGACCGGTGCAGTTTTCGACTGTCACATTGTTGAGGGTAAGCGTACGGTTATCTTTAACCCAAACAAGCGACTGAGTTGTCACACTATTGATGATTTTGACATCAATCATGGTGATGTTGGCGTTGCCGGCTTCGAACTCGCTTTTGTTGTTGGCTTTGTTATTGGAATCAATAACAAGATTCTCAAGAGTGAGATGGCCCCCCGACAGGGGGTTGAAAAGGATATTGTTGCCAAAATTACGAACAATCTTTATGTCGGAATTCAGGCCCTTGAGTGTAATAGCTTTGTTGATATCCTGGCGGGCATTGAGAGTCAGGTCTTCCAGAAGCACAAGAACGTCATTAGGATTGGCTGCCTCATATGCTGCTGCGAACGAGGTGTATGAATCGCCTGTAGTTTCGTTGGTGACAACATTTTTCGCGAAATCGAGCACAAGATTGCCGTTGTTATTGACGAGACTGTAACCCTCGGGAGCATTGCCAAGTGTGAAATTATCCAGATTACCTCCGGCTACAACAAGACGACCGGCAGCGTAATTCTGAAGGAAGATATTTATTTTACCGTTGAAGTCCGAGGCATTCATACGATAGCTGTTTTCGATATAGACATTGTAATTGCCAGTACCTGTAACAGTGAGTCGGTCATTGTTTCCGACAAGAACGGGATATATGTTTTCTGCATATGTGCAGTTTTCAAAGGATACGTTGTTGAGAGTGGTATAGCCTTTTACAGTGATTGTGCGGTTGCCTGTCTGGTTTACATTCTCGAATTTGAAATTTTCGAGAGTAAGTCGCTTGTTGTTTGAGCACTCGAATGCCGCTGCATTGGCTGCAATATTGTTGCCGTCGTATATAAGGTTTTTGAATGTTACGGTAGCATTGATCAGCAGCATGGATTTGGGAACTTTATTTGCGATGATCTTTACGTCGGGGTTGGCACCTTCAACTATAACATCGTTTGCAAATGAAATGCGATCGTTGATAGTCACATCGGAGTTTATTGTGATAGTGGCGCCGGCTTCGGCAGCAGCAACAGCTTCAGCAAGGGTTGCGTAGTTGGCTGAGCCGACTGAAACCTGAGCGTTTGCGCTGAGGACTGCGAGGAGGCCGAGCGCAAGTGAGTAGAGTTTTTTCATGTAAATGTGTTTTTATGGGTTTACATTTTATATACGATGAAATTTTGTGTGTCACTCAATGAGTTTCGCACTTTTTTCAAAAAAAATACCCGGTCTGGGGAGACCGGGCATAGAGTCGAAAAATAGTACTTATGGGTTTATTTCGTGCGGGCTTCAGCTACGTAGCCGAGGGCTTCACGGCATTTGTCGGTGATATACTGCCAGTCGGCCGCCGCCACACGGTCTTTGGGGAAGAGTTTCGAACCCATTCCGACGCAGAATACACCGGCTTTGATCCATGATTCGATGTTTTCGCGTGTAGGCTCGACCCCACCGGTGACCATGAGCTTGCTCCAAGGCATAGGTGCGAGGAGGCCTTTGACGAATTTGGGCCCGAGGACGTCGCCCGGGAAGACTTTGCATAGATCGCAACCTGTTTCCTGTGCGGCTCCTACTTCGGAAATGGTGCCGCAACCGGGTGTATATGGCACGAGACGGCGGTTGCAGATACGCGATATTTCGGGGTTAAAGAGGGGCCCTACGACAAAACATGCGCCGAGTTGTATATATAGTGCCGCAGTTGCGGGATCTACGACCGAACCGACTCCGAGGGCAAGATCTGGACATTCGACGGCAGCATATTTGACGAGCTCGCCGAATATCTCATGGGCGAAGTCGCCGCGATTGGTGAATTCGAAAGCCCGCACGCCACCGTCGTAGCATGCCTTCACGACCTTTTTGGCGGTCTCGAGGTCTTTGTGGTAAAAGACGGGCACCATGCCGGTAGCCCCAATTTTGGCCATTACGGCCTGTTTGTCAAATCGTGCCACGATTTTCAAATTATGAATTATGGATGATGAATTATGATTTTCTTAGTTATGGATTATGAATGATGAATTATGAGTTGTTATCCCATCATTCATCATTCATAATTTAGCGTTGTACGCGGCCGTTGGCATTACCTCCGGCAAGGGCCTCGACCTCGGCTGCGGTGACGAGGTTGAAGTCGCCGTTGATGGTGTGCTTGAGGGCCGAGGCGGCTACTGCGAACTCGAGGGCGTCGGCCTGATTGTCCATGGTGAGGAGTCCGTGTATCAGACCACCCGAGAAGCTGTCGCCACCGCCTACGCGGTCGATGATCGGGTCGATGTCGTAGCGCTTGCTTACATAGAAGTCGCTGCCGTTATATATCATTGCTTTCCAGCCGTTGTGTGTGGCCGAATACGATTCGCGGAGGGTCGATACGACATATTTGAAACCGAATTCCCGTGCCATTGCCTCGAAAATGCCTTTGTAGCCTTCTGCATCGGTATTACCGCCTTCGACATCGCTGTCGGGCTTGAAGCCGAGGCAGAGTTCGGCATCTTCCTCGTTGCCGATGCATACATCCACATATTTCATAAGGGGACGCATGACAGACTGAGCCTTCTCGCTGGTCCAGAGTTTCTTGCGGAAGTTAAGGTCGACGCTCACGGTGACGCCGTGGCGTTTCGCAGCCTCGCAGGCCAGACGTGTCAGCTCTGCCGCTTTGTCGGAAATGGCCGGTGTGATACCGCTCCAGTGGAACCAGTCGGCGCCTTCCATTATGGCGTCGAAATCGAAGTCTTCGGGATCGGCTTCGGCGATTGCGCTTCCTGCACGGTCATAGATTACTTTCGAGGGGCGCATTGACGCGCCTGTCTCGCAGTAATATATGCCGACGCGGTTTCCGCCGCGGGCGATTGCGGAAGTGTCGACGCCGTAGCGGCGCAAAGCGTTTACGGCAGCCTGACCGATCTCATGGGTCGGAAGTTTGGAAACGAAGCATGCGTGGTGACCGTAGTTTGCGCAGCTTACGGCGACATTGGCTTCTCCGCCGCCCCATATTACATCGAAGTTGTCGACCTGTACGAAGCGTTTGTTGCCTTCGGGAGAGAGACGGAGCATGATTTCTCCGAGAGTGATTATCTTGCTCATTTTATATTTGTTAGATTTATTGATTCCATTAGTTTTACGGCATCGACGTAACGGGCTATGCCTTCGGCCACGAGTTTGGCGTCCTGCATTGCATGGACGACGGTGGCCGGACGGTTGGTGACGTCTCCGCCTGCGAACACACCTTTGCGGCTTGTCATGCCGTAGGGATTTTCACGAGTGAGGACATAGCCGCGGTCATCGACTTCGATGCCTTCTGTCGTCGATACGATTCTTGCCGCGGGCGAACTGCCGACAGCCAGAATCACGCGGTCGGCAGGCACGGTCGAGCGTCGGCCCTCGCTTTCGATGGTGATATGGCTCAGGCGGTTGGTCTCGGCGCCTTCGATTTCGACTATAGATGAGTTCCAGAGGAAGCGTACTCCTTCGGCTACGGCATCGTCGTATTCCGAGCGTAGGGCTTTCATCTCGTTGATGGTTCGGTGATAGACCACAGTGACCTGTGCCGACCCCATGCGTATGGCTGTACGGGCGGCGTCGATGGCTGTGTTGCCGCAGCCGACGACGAATACCTTGTCGCCGTCGCCGACTATGACTTCGCGGCGGTCGATATTGCCGTTCTGATAGAGGCTGACGCGCCGCAGGAACCAGATGGCCTGTCGTACGCCGGAATGGTCTATGCCTGGAATATCGAGTTTTTTCGGACGGCCGGTGCCGGTTCCCATGAAAATAGCGTCGAATCCGCGCTCGAAGAGATTGTCGATGGTGTAGAATTTGCCGATAGTGGTGCCGAGATGGAATATGACACCGAGGCGTTCTATTTTTTCGATCTCATGACGCACGACGTCCTTCGGGAGACGATATTCGGGAATGCCGAACATCAGGACGCCGCCCGGCTCCGGCTCCATCTCGAAAATCTCGACGGCAAAGCCCTGCCGTGCGAGATCGCCCGCGATAGTAAGTCCTGCGGGTCCGCTGCCGATGACGGCGACGCGTCCGCGCGATTTCTCGGGAATTGCTTCGTGCGACAGGCCTGCATCAGTGTCGAAATCGGCCACGAAGCGTTCGAGCTTGCCTATATTGATGTGAGCGCCTTTTTTGCCGAGCACACAGTTGCCTTCGCACTGGCGCTCATGGGCGCAGACACGTCCGCATACGGCGGGAAGATTGCTTCGGTTGTGAATGATCTTGAGGGCGTTGCCAAAGTTGCCTTTGGCGAGTTCGGCAATCCACTCGGGGATGTCGTTGCTTATCGGGCAGCCTTTCTTGCACTGGGGTACTTTGCAGTGCAGGCAGCGCTGGGCTTCCCGGATAGCTTCGGGGAGAGTGTAGTTTTCAGATACTTCTTTGAAATCGTCCATAATTATATGGGGTGAAAGATGAAGAGGGAAAGGTGAAAGTGGTAGTTAATTCCCTCTTCACCTTTCACCCTTTTCACTTACCGGCAAAAATTTTTGCCGGGTTTATTTCATTTCGAGATATGTCACTTTGTCCATATCGCCGTAGTCGAGGTTTTCGCCGCCCATGCCCCAGATGAACATGTAGTTCGACGTTCCTGCGGCAGCGTGGATGCTCCATTCGGGCGACATCACGGCCTGTTCGTTGTGAAGCCATATGAGGCGGTTTTCCTGGGGCTCGCCCATGAGATGGCATATGGCGTTGCCTTCGGGAACATTGAAGTAGAAATATGCCTCGACGCGGCGGTCGTGAGTATGGGCGGGCATTGTGTTCCATACAGATCCGGGCATAAGTTCTGTGAGACCCATCTGCAGCTGGCAGGGGCCTTCTTCAAGCACATTGTTGGTTATAAGTTGATTGATATAACGGTCGTTGCTCTCTTCGAGCGAGCCTGCATGCATGCGGTTTGCCTTGATGGAGCCTTTGCGGCCGTCGATTGTGATGAGCTGCGTCTTGTATGCCTTGTGTGCGGGGGTTGAGTTGATGTAGAAGCGGGCCGGGTTTGCGTTGTCCTTGCTGCGGAAAGTGACGTTCTTGTTGCCGCGGCCTACATAGAGGGCATCTTTGAAGTGAAGCTCGTAGTCCTTGCCGTCGACTGTCACTATTCCGTCGCCGCCGGTATTGATCACGCCGAGTTCGCGGCGTTCGAGGAAGTATTCGGCCTTAAGCGGATCTATGGTCTCGAGGACAACGGTCTTGCCGACAGGCACTACACCGCCGTAGATCAGGCGGTCGTACATGCTGTAGGTGAGGTTGATTTTGTTTTCTTCCATCACCTTGGGCATCATGAAATGTGAGCGGAGCTGTTCGGTGTCGTAGCGCTTCACGTCGTCGGGATGGCAGGCGCGGAGCATTTTATATTCGGTCTGGGCCGATACGGCCATTGTTGCGGCGAGAGCTATGGCCGCGAGGACTGTTTTTTTCATTCTTCAGATTGTATTTCGGTTGATTTGGCGCCGACCATGGCGCGTTGGTTGCGGATGATGTGGACACGGTTCCACCACATCATGGCCATGGTGCCGACTACGAGTATTGCTGTGCCGATCCATTTGAGACCGTGCACACACTGGAAAATCACCCATGCGAGAGGGCTTGATGCAAAGTCGAGGCTGCCTCCGGCGAAACCTTCGGGAATAGCTACCGCGCCATCGCCGGTGACGGCATAGACGTCTTTGGCCGCGAGTGTGAACCACGGGGCCAGATTTGTCACAAGGTAGAGGCCGAGGGCCATCACGACAAGTCCGATGACGAAGGTCTTGAACACATTGCCTTTGGTGAAGGGCAATACGAGGGGAAAGACATAGAACATGCCCGCGAGCGAAGCCAGTGGCAGGAACTGGTTGCCAGGCATGATCACGGCCAGAAGCAGGGTCACGGGAATGAGCAGCAGCGATACCACCAGTGTCGTCGGGTTGCCGATGACGAGGGCCGGACTCATGCCGATGTTGAGGCCTTCGGCGCCCTTGAACTTGCGGGCGATGAGGCTTCGGGTGGCGTCGCTGATGGGTTTGAGGCCTTCGATGAAGAGTACGGTCACGCGGGGAATGAGTTCCATGACGGCGCCCATCTTTATGCCGAGGCCGAGGATATAGGGAATTTTATCGACGATCTCGGCCCAGCTCGTGCAGGTGAGGCAGCCGATGCCGACGCCTACTATCACCCCGAGGAAGAGAGGTTCGCCCAGAAGACCGAATTTCTTCTTCATGCCCTCGGCGTCGATCTCGAGTCTGTCGACGCCGGGTATTTTGTCGAGGCCCTTGTTTATGGCCCAGGCGAAAGGCACGAATCCTGCGCAGAAGGGCTGCGGAATCGAAATGCCGTCCATGTCCTTATAGTATCGCTGGAATTTCTTGGCGGTCATGTCGGCGAGTATCAGAGTGATGATGTAGCAGACAATGGCGCCGAAGAAGCCCCAGGCGAGCGAACCGGAGGCGAAGTATATCACAGCGCCGATAAAGGCGAAGTGCCAGTAGTTCCAGAGATCGATGTTGACTGTGCGGGTGGTCTTGGTTATCAGCATGAGGATGTTGACACCTAAACAGACCGGAATGATTAGCGCTCCGACGGCGGTATTGTATGCAACGGCGGCAGCGGCAGGCCAGCCCATGTCGAAAACATGAAGCTGGAGGTCGTAGATATCGACGACGGCGTTGAGGGCCGGGCCGAGGGCCGAGGTGAGCAGTGCCGTGACAATCGAGAGTCCGACGAAGCCGACGCCCACCTTAAGGCCGGCCTTGAGGGCATCGCCGAGTTTTATGCCGATGCACACACCTAAGATGGTGAAAATGACTGGCATCATTACGGCTGCACCCAAGCTTATGATATAAGAAAATACTTGTTCCAATTTTTTTAGGTTAGGGGCGAGGTACGAGGTACGGGGTACGAGGATAATAGTGTTTCCGCAATATGTACAATCGTCTATTATTTAATAAATTTGCGTATATTTGTCAACCTTAATATTTAGGCTATGTTTATATTTGAGAAACTGAGCGTATGGCAAAAGGCCAGAGTCCTGGTCAAAGAAATATATGAGCTTACTTCGAAATTTCCTATAGAAGAAAAATACGGATTGTGCAATCAGATTCAAAGAGCTGTTATCTCTGTCAGTTCTAATATTGCGGAAGGTGCAGGCCGCTTTTTTGCCAAGGAAAAGCTACATTTCTATAGCATCGCTTATGGTTCTCTCCTTGAAGTTGCAAGCCAGCTTATACTGGCTTGCGACCTTGACTATATCAAAAGAAGTGATTTCGAGCGTTTGGAGCCATTAATGGACGAGATCGCAAAAATGATTACCGGAATGATGAAATCTCTCAAACAGTAACTTCGTACCTCGCCCCTCGCTCCTCAGGGCTAAAATCAGGAGGGTTGCTTGCCGATGTAGGCGAGGATGCCGCCGTCGACGTAGAGGATGTGGCCGTTTACGAAGTCGGAAGCCGAGGAGGCCAGGAAGACGGCCGGACCCATGAGGTCTTCGGGGGTGCCCCAGCGGCCTGCAGGTGTTTTGGAGACTATGAACTGATCGAAGGGGTGACGGCTGCCGTCGGGCTGGCGTTCGCGCAGGGGGGCCGTCTGGGCTGTGGCTATATAGCCCGGGCCAATGCCGTTGCACTGAATGTTGGCTTCGCCGTATTCCGAGCAGATGTTGCGTGTGAGCATTTTTAGGCCGCCCTTTGCGGCTGCATAGGCCGATACGGTCTCGCGGCCGAGTTCGCTCATCATAGAACAGATATTGATGATTTTGCCGTGTCCTTTCTTAATCATGCCGGGGATAACGGCCTTGGCGCAGATAAAGGGAGCGACGAGGTCGATGTCGACCACCTTGCGGAAATCCTCCACGGCCATGTCGGTCATGGGAATGCGTTTGATAATACCGGCGTTGTTCACAAGAATATCGATAGTGCCGACCGTATTCTCGATGTCGGCTACCATAGCCTTGACGGCTTCTTCGTCGGTGACGTCGCAGAGATATCCTTTGGCCTCGATTCCGGCCTCCTTATAGTTGGCTATGCCGAGATCCATCGAGGCCTGTGTGTTGCAGTTATATACTATTTTTGCGCCGGCTTCGTGAAGAGCCTTTGCGATAGCGAATCCGATGCCGTAGACACCACCTGTGACGAGGGCCACTTTACCCTCCAAAGAGAAATTTACCATGATATGATAATGTTAGGTTACTTTTCGTTTGTGAATATATACGTTTCGGGTTTGTCCTACACTCAAACACGGCGTGTGAAAAGACACGCATCCCCGTAGCTGAGAAACCGGTAAGCGCCTGCAAGGGCGTGGTCGTAGACCTGTCGCCATTCCGGACCGATGAAAGCCGATACGAGCAGGAGGAGCGTCGATGCCGGCTGGTGGAAGTTCGTCACCATTGTTCCGACTATGCGGTATGTATATCCCGGTGCTATTATTATACGTGTATGGGCGAGAAGTACACTTTCGCCCGCGGCGTCGAGATACCTCACCACTGCCCTCAGTGCTTCAGACGCTTCAGGTGCGGGAAGTCCCGGTTCGTATGGCGTCCACTGGGGAAGTTCGCCGGTCCATTTTCCGGCGCTTATCAGCACACCGATATGATACAGACTTTCGAGGGTGCGTACCGATGTCGTGCCGACGGCGGCTATCGGGCGGCATGCCTCGATGGCCTCGGCAAGATCGGCAATGAAGTCGCGGTCTACGGCTATGAACTCGCTGTGCATGTCGTGGTCGCCGATTCGCTCGGCCGATACGGGCCGGAATGTTCCTGCGCCGACATGAAGTGTCACCTCGCGGCGCTCTATTCCGGCGTTGTCGAGGCGTCCGAGCAGAGCGGGCGTGAAATGGAGGCCGGCCGTCGGTGCGGCCACGGAGCCTTCGATATGGCTGTAGACAGTCTGATAGTCGGTCGTGTCGGAGCTTTCGGAACGCCGGTTGAGATAAGGCGGAATGGGTATTTCTCCCGCAGCCGATATTATCTCGGAAAAAGAGACCGTCGGCGCATCCCATTCGAATCGGACGGTCTGGCCCGGTGTGCCCGGGGTACTTGTCCGGATGGCGTGGAGGTCGAATTTGGTGCCTTTAACCTCGAGAGGCATTGTAAGCACGCCTTCTTTCCACTTCTTCGAGTTGCCGATCAGGCAATTCCACGAACATGAGGCCGTCGAGGCGAACGACTGCGCGTAGTCGGCCGGTTCGTCAGGCTCGAGGCAGAATATCTCGATTGCGGCTCCTGTGTCCTTGGTAAATCGCAGGCGCGCGTTGATCACGCGTGTATTATTGTAAATCAGCATTGTTCCGGGCGCCAGCAGCGATGGTAGCTCCGAGAATATATGGTCTTCAGGCGTCAGCCCGGGTCGGTAGTAAAGCAGTTTGCAGGCATCGCGTTCGGCAAGGGGGTGGCGGGCGATTCGCTCGTCGGGCAGAGGATAGTCGTATTCCTCGATAGATATATTTCGCGGGTCGGTCATTTCCATAATTTTACGCAAAATTACGAATAAGTCGAGAGCAACACCAAATTTATTTGAATTTTACCGGAATATGACGGTTCGCAAAAAAGAAAACCCTACCGCGGTCAGCGGTTGAATATCCGGGCGGCTATTCACACAGCAGCGCCTCTACGAGGCGCGCGTTTGGTGCAGACACAAAAATAAAATACCCCATGCGCGAACGCATGGGGTGATAATTCGGCGTTAGAAGTGTGCCTCCGAGGGGCGCGCTCCTGTAATCAGACGGAATGATTTGCTTCGGTCAGAAGCGGAATCCGGTGGAGAGGACGATATTGTTGTAGTTGTCGGAGCGGTCGGCCTGCGGAGTCTTCAGACCTGCGAACGGAGTGTAGGCGTGGAATGTGCTCTTGATGTTGGTGTGCTGATAGGCGAGGTCGATATACCAGCCTTTGTAGCGGTAGCCGAGGCCGAGGCAGATGTTCTGGGTATCCTTGTCGAAGGAGTAGCTGGGATCGGTGCCGGCGGTGTAGATTTCGGTGCGGTTGTCGGCTGCGGCGTCGCGCATGTTTGATGTCTGGTAGTTGTAGCCCGCACGGACGCTGAACGAGGGAGTAATGCGGTATTCGGCACCGACACGGACGATGTTGGAGGCCTTGTAGTACGATTTGATGTCATCGTTGCCCTGTTTGTCCTCGACAAAGTTGTTGCCCCATGTACCGTATTGCTGGTATTTCATCTTCATGTCGGCATATGCCACACGCTCGTAGTCGACACTGAGGATAGCTTTGCTTCCGATGACTGTCGAGGCTCCGATCATGAAGCGCCAGGGCGAGTTGAGGCGCCAGTCGTAGTCGAAGTCGTCAGTGTATTCAGATGTCTCGTTTGGTGTCTGCGAACCGTCGGGAGTGAATCGCCCGGTCATTTCGCCGTAACCCTGGTTGGTGAGGTGCAGCCATGTGGGGGTATGGATTGCGAAACCGAGGCGCAGGGCTTCGATCGGGCGCACGATAAGACCGAATTTGATATTCGCGCCGGTTCCTGTGGTGCGCTTGATGTTGTAGAGGCCGAAACCGGCGTTGCCGGTGGTGAGAGCGTCGGTCTGCTCGTTGTAGACAAGGGCGCCGCTCATGCTTTCGCTGTAGTTGGTCTGGCGGGTATACTCCATGTCGATGATTCCGACGCCGAGGCCCCAGAATACAACGTCGTTGAAGTTTCCGGCAAAGTCGATGTTGTATTCGTCGGTATGACCGGTCTCGCGCACGTCGTACATGGCGTCGCCGATAGTTCCGTTCTGATAAAGGCCGGCGTATTCGGTATTCGACCCGGTGTTGTTTATCACCATCGAGTTATAGGCAAGTATGGAAAGCCAGTCGTTGTTCGAGTCAAGGTAAGGATTATAGTTCTTGTCTTTGTCGAACAGCATTTCTGTCGAGTTCACCCCCTGGGTGTAGGAGGCGATATAGTTGGAGAGCGACGTCTCGGTCGGCATGTTATATCCGCTGAAACGACGGTCGAAAGCGTTCAGGCGGTTGTAGCTCACGCCCCACGAGAGAGTGTTCATCGCGCCGTTGAGACCGATTACGCCCACATAGCCGAAATTGTCGAAGAAAGCCTTTGTCTGACTGTCCTTGTACGATCCCTGATCGGTGTCGGTCTTGTAGTTACGTATGCTTACGTCGAACGTCAGACCGACATCGCTTTTACGGTAGAGGCCGATGCCGGCGGGGTTCTGGGTCATCGACGATAGGTCGCCGCCGAGCGAGGTGAATGCGCCGCCCATCGACACGAAGCGTGCTGTTCCGCGCAGCTGAGTGGGAGTGATGTTGTAGGCATCGATGGCGCTCTGGGCTGCGGCTCCTGCCGGAAGCAGGAGCGCGAGGCCGAGGGCAGTTAATAGAGTCTGTTTCATAGTCGAATACGTTTTTTAGAAGCAAGAGGAGAGATAGAGGGAACGAGAGGAGAAGTGTCTTAGCGTCCGCGTCCGCGCGAACCGCCGCCACCGCCGCCACGGCTGCCGCCTCCGAATCCTCCGCCACCGAAACCGGAGTTACCGGGACGGGAGAACGAGCTGCCGCTGTTGTAGTTGTTGCGGTTGGAATTATAGTTGTTATTGTTGTAGTTGTTGCTGTTCTGGCGGTTTACGCCGTTGTTATTGTTGTTGCGTCCGCGGCGGCTGTTGTTGGAGGGAGCATAGTTGCCGTTGCTGTTGCCACCCTGAGAGGGCCGTACACCCTGCGAGGGATAATTATGTCCGGTGCCGTAGGAGGGACGGCCCATATTGCCGGGACGGTTGGAACCGCCGGGCCGTACATTGCCGTAAGCTGGCGAATGCGGCCTGTTGCCGGCCATTCCGTTGCCATAGGAGGGCGCATGCGGCCGATTGGCTCCGGGTCGGTTGTAACCCCAGCTGCCGCCATATGACGGACCCCAGTAGCCAGGGCCCCATCCGGGTCCCCAGTATCCGGGCCCCCAGCCCCATGACGGATAGCCCCACGACCATCCCCAGTTCCATCCCCACGAAGGCCCCCAGAACGGGTCGTAGCCCCATGCCCAATCGTACCAGGGATCATATCCCCAGCCGATGCTCCAGTAGGGATTTCCGAAACGCCAGCGCCATGCCGGGCGATAGGCCCAGTTGCTCCATGGGTCGATGTTGTTGACCACATATACATTTATAGGCTGAGCCTCCGGTTGCGAGTAGTAGTATTGCATTAGTGCGGTGTCGCCGGTCTCGGTCACGACTTCGCTGTTGTGGAATCGTTCGATACGGCGGGTATTCGCGAAGTCGGTCGAGCCGAGTTCGCCTGAGGTAGACTTCTGTCCCGACGCCGTGTATGAGCCGCGGCGGTTGTAGGTGTCGACATCTACATTGAGGGGCCGTGAGCTTGATACGGTGTAAGAATCCGAACCGGCGTATTCGGCCGGTTGTGTGTATTGATATTGTACGTCTGTCTGCTGCCGGCGGGCAGCGGCTTCTTTCTTGCGTTTGGCCTCCTCTTTTTTTGCTTTGGAGGGAGAGTAGTACAGATCATCGTCGTAATCCTGGGCAAAAGCGGCAGGCGACGAAGCTGCAAGCCACGTCAACGCTATCAGGACGGAGAAAATTCGGGTGACCTTTTTCATCTTTGTAACTTTATGGTGTTATAACGTTTGTCAGTCTGGTTTTGTGCGCCGGCAGTCTCTTTTTTGCATTCTGTCGCGCGCGTTCAATAATTTGACGGCACTTTTACGCCAAAGTTTAACAAAGATATGGCATAATGACGGGAATTTGTGTCCGGAGCCAGTGTTAATGGCCTTCTTTTAAGCATTTTTATGATTTATCATATACGAAACCCGGAATCAGTGGCGCCGGTATTGTGCCTTGATTCCGGGTTGTGTGAAGTAGGGGGGCGCGATTATCCGCGCGGTTTCATTTCATATGAGGCAAGGGCGATTGTGCATCCCCAGTAGATGAAGGCGATTGAGGTGAGGAAGGAAACCATCATCATGTCGCTTACCCAGCCGGCTTCGATAAAGAAAAAGCCGATGAGGCAGAGCAGAATGCCGTTGATGATACCGAGCCACCAATAGCGGGCGCGGCGTCCGGCTCCGGCACTTACAAATGCCTCCAGACCCCAGAAGATGAAAATTATAGCCAGAAAATAGGGCAACACCATTTCAGAAAGGATGACGCTACGCACGAGCATGAAGCCTATGAACATATCGATCACGCCTCCGGCGATCCACCAGCCCCAGCCTTTGGGGTGATTGGGGCCTGCCGCCACACACAACTGAACGACGCCGGCGAGAATAAGGAGCCATCCGAAGATCTGAGCTGCGACAGCGAAACCCATTTCGGGCCAGAACCAATAAGCGAAGCCTGCGATTACCAGCAGGATACCGATAGCGAGCACGGCCCACCACCAGCGGGTCTGCCCGAATTTTTCGAGATTGACGGATTTCATATCATAAAGAAGTTAAGTAGTTTGCATTTTTATGCTTTTATAACAATTCATGTCGCTACAGTGTTCTACAATTGGTCTGAATTTGTTATTTTTGTAACCGAGAACAGGCAATATTATGCCAATAGTGATTTATAATACTTACGTACAGCGTTTTATCTTTCGATGAAAAACTTTTACCTTGCGTTCGTCGCTATGCTTCTGCTCGCTTTCGCGCCCGCCGGAGCACAGATTGTCACGACCTCTCCCTCGCCCTTGCAGGAAGCGAGTTCTGATGTCGTGCTGACCTATCATGCCGACTCGCCCCTCGGCAACATGGGGCTGGCCAACCTCGCCGCCGGTTTTGATGTCTATGCACACATAGGCGTGATCACTTCGAAAAGTTCCGGCCCCGGCGACTGGCGTTATGTTGTGACTCCGTGGCCCGAATCGGGCAACAGTCAGACTGCCAATACCGACAAAAACCGCCTCACAAAGGTATCGGTCAACACATATGCCCTGACAGTAGGCGATATCCGCACATATTTCGGCATCACCGACGCTTCCGAGACCGTGAAGGAGATTGTAGTGGTATTCCGTACTGCCGACGGCAAGAAAGAAGGCAAGACATCCGACGGGTCCGATATCCGGATACCCGTGCTTGCCTCCGGATTTCAGATCGAATTTACCAGCGATCCCGAAAATACGATTCTTTCGGGTGCCACTACTATTCGCTTTAAAGTCAATTCGACCCGCGAGGCTGATCTCAGCATAGCAGTAGCCGGGAATACCATTTCTTCAGCCAAAGGAGTCACGACTCTGACGGCCGACTATACCTTTACGGCTTCGGGCGATTACGAAGTTACGGCCAGGGCTGTGTCGGGCGGCGAGACACGCATCCAGACCATCAATGTGGCCTATCCGGGCCAGTCGGAGCAGGAGCCTTATCCCGGCGGCGTGCCTAAGATGGGAGCGGTGAAGAATGCCGACGGTACTGTCACATTCTGTCTTGCCGCTCCGGGCAAGAGCTCGGTAATGCTTGTGCCGTCGTGGGATGATTATGCCTACTATGAGCGCAACCAGATGAAACGCTACGACTATCAGGGCAACTCCTATTTCTGGATTACCGTGGCGGGTCTTGCCGATGACCAGTGGTACCCTTATTACTATGTTGTCGACGGCCGCTACCGTGTGGCCGATCCATACGCACACCTTATTCTCGACTGTTATAACGACAGCTACATCGATCCGTCGGTATGGCCCGACATGCCTAAATATCCTGTCGACAAGGTGACGGGCGTAATGCTCGCCGTATATCGGGGCGATATGGACAACTATGATTTCGCCGCCTTCGAGATTCCCGACCACAAGAATCTGATAATATACGAAATGCTCTTCCGAGACTTTACCGGCAGCAACGGTGTGGCCGAGGGCAACGGCACTGTCCGCAAAGCCATCGAGAAGATTCCATATATCAAGGCAATGGGCTTCAATGCGGTTGAGCTGATGCCTATCATGGAGTTCAACGGCAATAATTCGTGGGGCTACAACACCAATTTCTATATGGCTCCCGACAAGGCATATGGCTCGCCGACCGACTACAAGGACTTTATCGACGAGTGTCACCGTCAGGGAATCGCCGTGATTCTCGACATTGTATTCAACCAGAGCGACGGCCTTCATCCCTGGTATATGATGTATCCGGCCGCCTCCAATCCGTTCTACAACCAGACTGCGCCGCATGAATACAGTGTGCTCAACGACTGGAATCAGGGCAATGCTCTTGTGCAGCAGCAGTGGACCGATGCCATAAAATACTGGATGACGGCATACAATGTCGACGGTTATCGCTTCGACCTCGTGAAAGGGCTCGGCGACAACGACAGCTACAAGGCTGCCGGAGGCACCGACCAGTACAATCAGAGCCGTATCGACCGTATGAAGCGCCTGCACGGCGTCATTACCTCCGTGAAACCCGACGGTATCCATATCAACGAGAATCTTGCCGGCGACAAGGAGGAAATCGCCATGGGTGAGGACGGCGAGATACAATGGGCCAACCTCAATAAATCGTCGTGCCAGTTCACGATGGGCTATTCCACCGATTGCGATCTCATGAACTTCCTTTCGACAGCTTACGGAAACCGGCCGGCATTCTCTACGGTGTCGTATGCCGAAAGCCACGACGAACAGCGCATGGCTTACAAGAACGCCGCCTATGGAGTCGCCGCAGTACAGGGCGAGAGTCTCGACAGCTACCGTCGCCTCGGCTCGCTGGCTGTGCAGATGCTGCTCACTCCAGGCCCGAAGATGGTATGGCAGTTCGGCGAACTCGGCAACAGCCAGAATACCAAGAATGACAAAGGCGGCAACAATACCGATCCGAAGATAGTGGACTGGAACTGGCTCGACGATCCCGACCGCCACTATCTTATGGAGACGTATACGGCCATGATACAGTTGCGCCGTGACTATCCCGAACTTTTCGGTCCCGATGCGAGATTCGCGCCCGTATTCTCGAAAACGTTCACAACACAAAGCTCTATACGTATCGACAACGGCGAGAAATATATCCTCGCGTTTATCAATCCGGCGACTGAGGGCGATCCCATCGATGTGAAAATATATATACCGTCGCTAAGCGTCGATCGTCTGCGTCTGCACTGGGCCTCCCCGGGTTTTGAACCGCAGATTTCCGTCAAGAGCCGGAATCTGACCGTGTCGGTGCCCCCGCACTGTTTCGCCGTCTATACCACCGACAACATGAGCGGTATCGACGATGTGCCTCTTGGCGGCAGCGACGTGCGTATAGTCGCTGAGGGCGGCCGCATAATCATTTCCGGTGACTACGACAGCGCCGTAGTGCACGATCTCGCAGGCCGCCGGATGCCTATGGACGGTCTTCCTGCCGGTGTCTACATTGTCACTGTCGACGGGAATTCCACACGGATCGCCATGCGATAAAATCTCAGTTAAAACCAATAAGAAATGCTCCGTGAAGCTGTCTTGCCGACGTTTCACGGGGCTTTTCACATCGGTTTTGTGTGGATGTTTTGCTAATCAGATGTCTGCAAGCGTGATAGAATGAGTATTGATCTTTATTTAATATTAATTAACATTTTAAAAGTAAGCAATCGTCTATTTTTACGTCATATTTAGCAAAACAAAGAAACCACTATCTGCACTGTTCATGAAAAAACGGCAGGCAGAGAGATTGAAACAATCACATTCAATTATATAATGAAAAAGTTTCTATTAGGAGTCATTGCCGCTGCTGCGGTATTCTTCGGCTCCGCAAACACAGCGGTAGCGCAGGCCCCCGGCCAGCTGCCTCCTCTTCCGATGGATTCGGCCCTGCGGACCGGAACACTCGAGAATGGTCTTACCTATTTTATCCGTCACAACGACAATCCAAAAGGTCAGGCAGACTTCTATATCGCCCAGAAAGTCGGCTCTATCCTTGAAGAGGATAATCAGCGCGGTCTGGCTCACTTCCTCGAGCACATGTGCTTCAACGGAACCGAGAATTTTCCCGGTAAGAATCTTATCAATTGGCTTGAATCTATCGGTGTAAAGTTCGGATATAACCTCAATGCCTATACCGGAGTGGACGAGACTGTCTACAATATCTCGAATGTTCCCGTTGCGCGCACTTCCGTTCAGGACAGCTGTCTTCTCATTCTTCACGACTGGTCGTGCGCACTCACTCTCGATCCGGTCGAAATCGATGCCGAGCGAGGTGTGATCCACGAGGAATGGCGTCAGGCCATGAAGGGTTCAATGCGTATCATCGAGCAGGCTCTTCCGACAGTCTATCCCGACAGCAAGTATGGTCACCGTCTGCCGATCGGCATCATGGATGTTGTCGACAATTTCGAACCCAAGGCCCTCGTCGATTACTATCATACATGGTACCGTCCCGACCAGCAGGCTCTCATCGTTGTGGGCGACATCGATCCCGACTATATAGAGGGAAAGATCAAAGAGATGTTCTCTTCCATCAAAATGCCCGAAAATGCCAAGGAGCGCGTATATCTCGAAGTGGACGACACCCCCGGCACTATCTATGCTATCGGACAGGACACCGAAATGTCGGCTGCCGTCATGCTGCTGATGTTCAAGAACGATAATGCACGTCTGCCCCGCGCATACCGCAACACGCCTCTTTACTATCAGATGAACTATATCACATCTGTCATCTGCCAGATGCTCAATATCCGTCTTTCGGATCTCGCAAAGGATCCTGCCTGCGAATATTCGTCGGCATCGGTCGAAGTGGGCGATTTCTTCCTGGCCAAGACCAAGGGCGCGCTTTCGATGGAGATCGTGGCAAAAGACAATGACGTCGTTCCTGCTTTCACCCAGGCATACCGCGAGCTTCTCCGTGCCGCCCGCACGGGTTTCACTATCGGCGAGTATGAGCGTGCCCGTGCGGAATTCATGTCGCGCATCGAGAAGGCATACGAGGAGCGCAACGACCGTAAGAACGAAAGCTATTCTCAGGAATATGTCAAGTTCTTCATCGACAATATTCCCGCTCCCGGCATCGCTTATGCCAAAGAGCAGTACGACAGTTTCGTGAATCTCATCGGCGTCGAGATGATCAACCAGTATCTGCCACAGATAGTGATCGACGACAACCGCGTGCTTCTGGCTCTCCTTCCTGAGAAAGAGGGATTCGCTCTGCCGACCGAAGAGCAGTTCTCCAATGCCTTTGAGAGCGTAGAGGACGAGGAACTTGAAGGCTATAAGGACGAAATGCGTACCGATCCTCTCATTCCGGCTCTCCCCGCTCCCGGCAAGGTGAAGAAAACAGCAGAACTCCCCGAATGGGGTGCTACCGAATATACTCTGTCGAACGGCGTGAAGGTTATCGTGAAAACCACAGACTTCAAGGCCAATGAGATCGTGATGAGCGCGATAGCTAAAGGAAAGGCCGGCTCGACTCTCGACCAGAATCTTGCCGCAAGCATCCGCTACATGACTAATCTCCCGATGGAGTACGGTATCAACGCCTATACCAATTCGGATATCCAGAAATATACCCAGGGCAAGCAGGCCGGTGTCTCTTTCAGCTTCGACAACTATACACGTAATGTCGAGGGCCGCACTACAGTGAAAGATCTCCCCACGCTCATGGAACTTATCTACGGTTATTTCACCGGTCTTAACCTCGATGAGAAGGAATTCGACGCTACCCGTGGTGCCGTCGCCGGTATTCTGGCCAATCAGGAGGCTACTCCGGAATTCCAGTTCCAGAAAAATCTTCTCAATACTCTCTTCAAGGCTCCGGCCAAACATATGCTTACTGTCGACGACATCAAGGCAGCCGACCGCGAGGCTATCGTGAAGATTGTGCGCGAAATGCTCTCGAACGCCGCCGATTATACATTTGTATTCGTAGGCGCTGTCGACCCCGCCACATTCGTTCCTCTGATGGAACAATATATCGCAACTCTCCCCGCCGATGCAAAGAAACTGTCGAAAGAGATAGCTGCAAATGCCGATTTTGAACTTGTCACCGGCAGTGGAACAGATGTATTCTCTACCAAGATGCAGACTCCGCAGACATATGCTTTCATTGGTTTTGGCGGCACAATGCCTTATACCGCCAAAAACAAGGCTCTCGCTTCGGTTTCCGCACAAATTATCTCGAAGCGTCTTCTCAACAAGATCCGCGAGGAAATGGGCGCTACATATTCTCTCGGTGCCAACGGAGCTTTGTCTCGTTCGGGACTCAGCAACGTGACATTCCAGATCGCATTCCCGATGAAGCCCGAAATGCGCGATCAGGTTCTTGAGGAAATCTACAATATCATCGAGTCAATGAAAGAGAATGTGACCGAAGATGAACTCAAGCCCGTAATTGAATACTGTGTGAAGCAGGCCGGCGAAGACCTCAAGGAAAACAGCGACTGGGCCGGAAGCATTGCCGCTACTCAGATTAACGGTGTGCAGACCTTCGTTAACACTATCGAAACCTACAACTCGATAACTCTTGCCGATGTCAAGGCTTTCATGACCGACCTTCTCAAGCAGAATAACTATCGCGTGGTGCTCCTCAACCCCGAAGGCATGGAGGAAGTGGCAGAATAATCTTCAGAATTTTATCTCAAAGAAAGAGACTGTCTAACAAGTTTGGGCAGTCTCTTTTTATTGTCTAAACAGACTA
>ERZ836877.2947-NODE-2947-length-20390-cov-5.433145_pt1 | contig 20390 bp, 12 predicted proteins | sample MGYA00519469_ERZ836877 | MGnify/ENA primary metagenome ERZ836877 (study PRJEB31850, sample SAMEA3708809) | human gut metagenome | biome: human gut; feature: human-associated habitat; material: faeces | place: China | collected 2014 ... | reverse complement strand
TGAAAGTCGGATTTTCACCCGTCGCACGCGGCCCCCCACCTGCGCATAACTGCAGCATGCCCTTCCTGCGGCCTGACGCACAGTTACGCAGAAAAAATAAGATTCTGCAACGGTCTCTTTCTGTTGTTTAAAAACTTAGGGATGTGCTGGGAAACGGCTTGACTTTTTTATTGATTGAAAATAAATTTCATTTTTAAAAATAAACAATGCTGTTTTCCGCCACCCTGAAGGTGACGCCACAGGAGCGCCCTGCATGTCGGAAACTCTTTCCGCCGTCGGCGCGGGTGCTGCGGTCCAGGCCCGCGCCTGCATCGGCGGACTTGTCTATTCTTTGCGTCTGGCCATCGCGGGCAACCCCAACTGCGGCAAGACCACCGTGTTCAACGCTCTTACAGGCGCGCACCAGCATGTGGGCAACTACAGCGGCGTGACCGTGGAAAAAAAGGAAGGCTACATCCGGTATGAAGGGCAGGAGGTCATCCTGGTGGATCTGCCCGGCGCCTACTCCCTCTCCGCTTATTCGCAGGAAGAAATCGTGGCCCGCGACGTGCTGCTGGACGGCACGGTACAGGCCGTCATCAACGTGGTGGACGCCGGCATTCTGGAACGCGGACTGCTGCTCACCGTGCAGCTGCGGGAAATGGGCCTGCCCGTGGTCATTGCCTGCAACATGATGGACGAAGCCGAAGCCGCGGGCATTTGCATTGATTTTTCCCGACTGGAAGCCATGCTGGGGGTGCGCGCGGTGCCCACCGTGGGCACCACGGGCAAAGGCCTGCGCGAGGCCCTGGCCGCCGCCCGGGAGCTGGTCCGGCAAAAAGAGCGGTCCGATGGCCCTGAAGCTCCGCAGCCGGCGGCCCGCGCCTTGTACCTTGGCTACGGCCCCCTGCTGGACCCTGTGCTGGAAGGCATGGAAAAGCGCATCGGCCAAAGCCGGGCCCTGGCCGCCTCGGCCTACGCCCACTGCGCCCCCCGCTGGCTGGCCCTGACCCTGCTGCAGGACGACGCTGCGGCCACCGCCACCGTACGCGCCGCCGACCCCGACGCGGCCGCGGACCTGGCCCGGATGGCCCGTCAGGCGCAGGAAGAGCTGCAGCGCAGCGGCGAAGACGCCGAAAGCCTTATCGCCGACGGGCACAGTCTGTTTGTCCGCCAGACAGCCGCGGCTTGCGTCCGCAAAACCGGCCACCGCCACCGCCTGGGCCTGAGCGACAGGCTGGACCGCATCCTGACCCACGCCGTATGGGGCGTGCCCATCATGCTGGCCGTGCTCTACGCCATGTTTCAGATTACCATCGGGCTCGGCGCCTACCCTCAGGGCTGGCTTGAAGAGGCCTTCTCCCAGCTGGGGGGCGCGGTGAGCGCCGCCCTGCCCGAAGGGCTGCTTGCCTCTTTGCTGGTGGACGGCATCATCGCTGGCGTGGGCGGCGTATTCAGCTTTGTGCCCCTGGTGCTGATCATGTTCGCCCTGGTCGCCATTGTGGAAGACAGCGGCTATATGGCCCGCATGGCCTATATCTCCGACCGGCTGTTCCAATCCTTCGGGCTGCACGGGGCTTCTGTCATGCCCTACATCATCTCCGGCGGCATTGCCGGCGGCTGCGCCATCCCCGGCGTCATGGCCACCCGTACCCTGCGCAGTCCCAAAGAAAAACTGGCCACCATGCTCACCCTGCCCTATATGGCCTGCGGCGCCAAACTGCCCGTCTACCTGCTGCTGGTGGGCGCCTTTTTCCCCAACAAGGCTGCGGACATGATGTTTGCCGTCATCCTTGCCTCCTGGCTGTTCGCCTTTGGCATGGCCTGGCTGCTGCGCAAAACCGTTTTGCGCGGCGAGGCCACCCCCCTGGTTATGGAGATGCCCCCCTACCGCCTGCCCACCCTGCGCGGCATCTGCACCCATTGCTGGGAACGCACCTGGATGTACCTGAAAAAAGCCGGCACCATTCTGGCGCCCATAGCCGTGCTGATCTGGGCGGGCATGACCTTTCCCGCTCTGGACCCGCAACACGCCCTGCCCTACGAAAATGAAATAGCCCGGCTTGCCGTGAACCTGGAAAACTCTGCCCTGGATCCCGGCCTACGCCAACAAGATGCGGCGCGCCTGACCAAGGTGCAGGAAGACCTGGACGCGGCGCGCCTGCGCTATTCCTTTGCCGGCAGACTGGGCGCGGGTCTGGAGGGCATTACCGCCTACGCGGGCTTTAACTGGCGCACCGATGTGGCCCTGATCGGCGGCATCGCCGCCAAGGAAGCCATCATCTCCACCCTGGGCACGGCCTACGCCCTGGGCGAGCAAAATCCGGAACAGGCCGTTTCCCTTTCGGAACTGCTGCGCAAAGACCCCTCGTGGAATCAGGGCACGGCCCTGGCGCTGCTGGTCTTTGTCATGCTCTACGCCCCCTGCTTTGTAACCCTGGTGGTCATCCGCCAGGAATCGGGCAGCTGGAAATGGGTAGGCTTCAGCCTTGTGGTCAACACGCTGCTGGCCTTTGTCATGGCCGTGGGCGTGTACCAGGCCTGTCAGCTGGTGCAGCCTTGAAAGCCGGACGCAACGCACAAGCACGGGGCATGGGCATAGACCGCTACCTGCGCCTGCTGCTGATTGGCCTGGCCCTGTTTTTTGCCGCCAGTTTCTTTTATTATATGAATCTGGCGCGCGAAATCAGCGTGGCGGGCACGCGCATCTATGGGGCCTACCTGCCGCTTGTGGCCGGCCTGCAGCAGCAGGAAACCCTGCGCGGGCAATTCTGGCGCGCCCTGGAAGCGACCTTGCGCAGCGGCGACGCCACAGCCCTGAACGCGGCCATGGCAGACATCAACGCCGGCCTCGCCACTGAATCGCCCCCGCGCCGCCGCCTCTGGAGTGCGGCCATGCAGGCCGGCCAAAAGCTGGCGGCACTGCGCCGCACGGCCCTGACAGAGCAGGCGGAGGGCCCGGAGCGGGTCCGGCAGATGGAAGACGCGCTGGACGATTTTTTGCTGTCCCTCGGCAAACTGGAACCTGTCGCCTCACCTACGGGGGACATGCGCGCCCAACTGCACCGCACAGCGACCCTGGCCCATGATTTTGAAAACCGCCTGCTGGTGGGTTTTATTCTGCTGGGCACAGGGTTGGCAGGCCTGTTTGGCCTGCTGCATTGGCACCTGGCCCGGCCCTTGCGGGGCATCATGACCTACCTGAATCAACTGGGCACGGGCGTCGGCAGCCAAAAGCCGCCCCCAAGCCGCATTGCGGAGCTGCGCAACATCACGGCCGCGCTGGAAAACCTGGGAACCTACCTTTCCAACGCCACTGTGCGCTCCCAGAAACTGGCCTTTGAACACGACCGTTTTCAAAAAATATCCATCACGGACGCCCTCACCGGCATCTGCAACCGCCGGGCCTTTGACGACCGGCTGCGCCGCTGCTGGATTGAAGCCAGGGCAACCCAAACGCCCCTGGGTCTTATTATGTTGGATGTGGACAAGTTCAAGGCTTACAACGACGGCTACGGCCACCAGGCGGGCGACGTCTGCCTGGTGCGGGTGGCCGCCGCCATGGCCAGAACAGCCCGCGCCACGGACCTGTGCGCCCGCTACGGCGGCGAAGAATTTGCCCTGCTGCTGCCCGGCGCCAACGCGGCCACACTACGGTCCGTGAGCCGCCGCGTGCACGCCGAAGTGGCTGCGGAGGGCCTGCCCCACCCGGCCTCGCCCTGCGGCCCTCACGTTACGGTCAGCATGGGCGCGGCCAGCCTGATTCCTGGGCCGGACGCCCCGGACAACGGCGCGGAGCTGGTGCGCCTGGCGGACGCGGCCCTCTACCAGGCCAAGGAACAAGGCCGCAACGGCACGGTTGTGCACGAGGACGATCCGCCGGAAACCGCCGCGCCGTCGACCATGCCCCGGCAAGCGTAAGCCCCGGCCTGTAGCCCGCTACGACGGCCCAACGCAGAAAGCGCCCCCGCCACGCCGTTGCACACGACGCCCAGGGGCGCTCCCTTGCCGCCGCGAACCCTGCACGGCGCAAAAAATGGCCTTTTCCCATCGGTGGCTACGTTCCGGTCCCGGCCCTTTTCGCCGCGTCCGGCAGGTTCCCCCCTGCCGCCTTGCCGCACCCGCAGCAACGCTGAGCAGCGCAAATAAACAGCGGTATTCTCTTCATCCGTAGCTGGAGCTGCTGTCTTTGCCCATAACTTTCTGCGTTGCAACGGCTGAAGCTGCGTTTACGCCGCCACAGCACTGCAACGTTGCAATGCCCTGGTCAGTCCGCGCGCACCAGAATGGTGCGCGCCTCTTTGCGGCGCAGGGCAATGGTGGCCTCGGCGCAGCGCAAGGCCAGCGGATCGCGCAGGGGCGCATACCCCATAACGGAAACCGTCATGCCAGAGCCCAGACCCATGTCGCGAATGCGCCGGGCCAGTTCGCCGCGGGCTTCAATGCGCACAATACGGGCCTGCTGCCCCACAGAAAGCGCCGTCAAAGGAAAAACCGTTTCCATGCTGTCCCCCGCCAGCGCATAATAAAAAGGAATTTCATTTCCACACAAAAGCGCAAGCGCCGCTTCCCAAATACCTTGTCGGCGTCAAGGCTTGAGCGCCTTCGGGCCTGCGGCGGGCGCGCGCAGGGCGCGCCGGGACAACGCCGCCAAACGCGGCCTGCAGAAAAACCGCGGCACAAAGTACCTCGGCCTTCCAAAGACACCGAAGGCAACGGACTTTGCTGCCCGCAACACAAGACGCAAGCGCCCGCCGCCCGCCGCAACAAAGTTACGGCCAAAGGCAAGAGCACTGCTTTCCGAAGCGGTGGAGCAGCGTTATATAAAAACGCAAGCGAACGCCCAGAAGGACGCTCCCCAAGGAAGAAGAAAACCGTGCGGTTATTCTTCCTCTTCCAGCCAGGAGTCGTCTTCCAGCACTTTATAGCCGCGCACGGTGAGGTAGTTTACGCCGTCCTGCTCTTCCAGCAGGCCGGTAACCTCCACGGGCACGCTCACTTCATCGTCCAGGTCCACACCCGCGCCGCGCGGCACGATGCGGTATTCCACATCGTCCTGCATGACGGCCACACGGGCCTGACGCGCGTCCACCAAACGCGGCACCGCCGCGACATATCCTTTGACGGTAACGGGGCTTTTGTTCATACGCTCTAGCATGACCTTTTAATGCCGGTTTTTCTCGCCTATAGCGCCTTTTATGGCGGGACGCAAGAAAAACCGACGACGGCGCGAACCGGAAAACACAATTTTTTCGCAACGGATTCAGTGACGGAAGGCGGCGGCGGTCAGCATGGCGCGAGCAGCGGCCAGGTCCTGCGGGCTGTTGAGATTGAAAAAAGGGCGGGCGGCCTCCGGCCCGTAAGGGAGGACATGGCGGCAATGGGCGGGAATGCGCCGGTGCAGAGCGCCGCCGGACACGGATCGGGCGGACAAAAAGGGCAATGCCGCAATTTCGTAAACTGCGGCCAGCGTCTCCAGCCGACCTGTGGCGGCCTGGGCATAGCAGGTCAGCACGGTCTGGGGCGGGGCGGCCTGCCGTGCGTCCAGCAGGGCGGTCAGGGTGGCGGCGTCCATAAAGGGCAGATCGCAGGAAAGGGCCAGGACGGCCGCAAAGCCCGCGTCCCTGGCCCTGGTCAGTGCGGCGGCCACGCCCCCCAGAGGCCCCTGGCCGGACACGGCGTCCCACACGCAATCATACCCAGGGCGGGGGCATTCCGCCCGGCAGGAAACCCAGCAGCACGGCAGCAGCGTGCACAGCAAGGCGTGGGTGCGGGCCAGCAGATCCGGAGCCTGAGGGGTCAGGCGCAGGGCGGCCTTGTCCTGCCCCAGACGGGTGGAAAGCCCCCCGGCCAGCACCACACCAGCCACTGGTCCTTTATTCATGCCCGGTCCTTGCGGCGGGGGCCCCCGCCGCGCGCGCCTGCCCCACGACAGCGCATTTCCGCCCGAACTCTGCCCAACCCCGGCGCGGCGAAAAAAACCGCCCCGCCCCTACCAGCGTTCGGGCATAAAATGGGGCGGCGGGGCGTTTTCCGGCCCCTGCTCCAGTTTGTCGCGCAGCAGACGCACCGCGGCCAGGGCGTCGGCCAGGTCGCGGGCCATCTGGTCCATCTGGCGTTGCTGGTCGGTGAGGGCCACATCCAGGGCGTTGAGGCGTTCTTCCTGAAAAAAAGCCTGCTCTTCCAGGCGGGCCAGGCGTTCTTCCGCGTCAGCCATGTTATTTGCCGGCGGGCGGCGTTACCAGGGGCATGCCGGCGGGGGCGTCGCCGCCCATCATGTTCTGGCTGCCGCCCATCATGCCCTGGCCGCCCTTGCCCTGCATCATGCCGGCGGCGTGGTTTTTGACAAAGGCGTCCCATTCGGCGCGGTCAATAACCTTGTCTTTGTTGGTATCAATGGCGGCAAAGGCCTCGTCGCGCATGTTGGGGAAGGCGGCTTTGAACTCCTGCAGGGAAATAACGCCGTTTTTATCCGTATCCATCCGGGTAAAGGTATCTTCTTGGGGCGCGTCGCCGCCAGCTCCGGGGAAGGCCCAGGCGGGCGCGGCACAGAGGGCGAGCAGGGTCAGGCTGCAGGCAAAAAACTGACGCATGGTGCAACTCCTTATAGCGTGGTCAATGATGCTGCTGGAGCGTGGCGCTCAGCAAAAATCCTCGCCTTGACGCGAGATGCGGTCAATGCAGAGGGTGAGGTTGTCCGGATCGCCGGATTTATGGTCGTCCGGGTAGAGCAAGGCGGACATATAGAACACGGAATTGAGCCGCAGGGCCGTACGCGCGCCGGCGGCGAAGTTTTCCAGGGCCAGGGCCAGGTTAAAACGCAGCTCACCGGGCAGCGGGGCCAGCAGGGGTTTGGCGTCTTCGGCCAGGGCGGCCAGACTTTCGGCCTTGCGGTGCATGCCTTGCGTATAGCCGGGCGTGTCGCCCGCGTTGAGGCAGGCCAGGGCCGCGGCTTCCAGTTCCATGACAACGTCGTGGCGCTGCCGCAGCCAGACGATGAGCGCTTTCAGGGCGGGAAGGTTGTGGCTCATGGGGCACCTCCTGTGCATGGGCGCAGTATACGGCATGGACCCGGCTCTGTACAGGACGTGGCGCGATCAACGGCGGGGCCCCGCGACCACGCAAAAAGGGGAGCCGAAGCCCCCCTTTGCGGTTCCCGCCGAGCGGGATTGGAATGCCGTGAAACCTAGAAGCTGTAGGCGAAGACCACCTGGGCCTTCCACATGTCCTGCTTCTCAAAGGAAGAGTTGCGGGAGCCGGCCTTCTTCCAGGTGTCGTTGTCCATGCAGTTGACCAGGTAGTCCAACTCCAGGTTCATTTCCAGGTTTTCGTAGATCTTGTAGCTGTTGACCAGGTTGAACTCCACCAGGCCGTCTTCGGTGGTCAGGTAAGGACCATCGTAGTTGCTGGTGCCGTCGTTCCAGTCGTAGGCGTTCTTCATGTACTTGACCATGCTGGTGCTGTTGGTGCCGCCCCAGTAGGCCACGCGGAAGGTGTGGCTGAGGTCTTCAAGGAAGCTCATGTCGCGCAGCTGCAGGCCCAGGCCCCAGGTGCCGGCGTAGCTCAGGTTGTAGTCCTGATTAACCCAGCCCAGGTTGCCGTCGCCCATGAAGGAGGTGAAGTTGCCGGTGGCCACCAGGCTGGGCATACGCTCGGAGCCGTTTTTCACGTTGCCGTCGTCGCCGCTGGCGTACCAGCCGAAGATGCCGGGGGTGCCCCAATCCATCTTGTATTCCACCAGGGCCTTGGCCAGCCAGCCCTGACGCTCGGTGCTGCCGCGCTTGGCGAACACGCCGTTTTTGTAGGCGTCGTAACGGCCCATGCTTTCCACATAGCCGTAGTTCAGGTCCACTTCGATATTCAAGGGATCGAACATGGTCACGGCAAAGGGCAGGCCGGCCCAGAACATGGAGCCGTAGGCCTTGCTGGTTTTGCCGAAGGCTTCACCGGTGGTGGCGGGGTAAGGACGCAGGCTGTAGTTCAGCACGCCATCGCTGGTGCTCCATTTGTCGCCATAGCCGGTAAGGGCGTTCTTGCCGGCCACGCCGTACATGACCCAGGGGGTGGCGTGGAAGCCGTCAAACTTCAAAGGCAGCAGCACGCTGAAGAGGTCGATATTGTCCAGGTAGTTGGCGTGCGAGGTGTCGCCGTTACGATAGTAACGGGGGTCCTTGCCGTCAAAATTGTCGTTGACCGGGCGCGCCCAGAAGGCGGTGAGGCCCACGTTTTCGTTAAACTGGTAGGAAGCCACCACCGCGGCCGCATCCGTATCCATGATGGCGGAACCGCCGGCATAGGTGTTGGGCAGGGCCAGGCCCTGGAGGCCCATGCGGAACTTGAGGTCGGTCTGCGGCACGGCCCAGTCGATGTAGGCGTTCTTCACCTTCACCTGCTTGCCGTCAGCGCCCAGCGCAGCGCCGCTGTCGTTCTGGCCCCAGGTCTGGGTGCCGATTTCAAAGTACACGGTGCCGGACAGGGCCTCGGAGGCCACGGCGTCCAACTGCAGGCGCACGCGCTGCTGCGCGTTGAACTGGTCGTTGCTGTCTTGCTTCTGCTTGGGGTCATTGCCGGTACGGGTCTTGTTGATCAGGCTGTCTTCGCCCACGCCGAAGCCCACCAACCACTGGCCCTTGGCTTTGAAATCGATGGCGCTGGCGCTGGTGGCCGCGCCGAACAGCAGGCCGGCGGCCAGAAGGAGCGTACAGATACGTTTCATAGTCCCTTCCTCTCTTGTTTTCCCACAGGGTATAAAAAGTTTGACCTGTCCCATACAGGCTATGGGACCGTTTACCTGCTTTTTATGCCGTTGGCAAGGCTTTTCGTCAAAAAATTTTTACCAGATTTTCACAAAAAGGAAGAAAAGGGCTGAAGCAAAGGACAAAAACGGCCGCCGGGCAAATGCCCGGCGGCCAGGGGTTGCGTCGTTGTGCGGAGGAGACGGGAAAGCGGATTTAGCCCTGACTGCCGGTATCGCTCTGCATAAGGTGGATGGCCGTCTGCACCTGCTCCTCCGCATCGTTGCTGACAATGGTGGAATGCTCCGCCGTCAGCGTCAAGGTGAGGTCTGCATCGGCGTTGGTAAAGGTGCCGTCGTGCCCAGCCCCTTGCGTCCACTGCTTGTCCAGGGTGATGGTCTGGTTGCCGTTGTCGTCCTGGCTCACGCTAATGCCCACCTTGGCCAGGTCGGCCATGCTGGTGAGGCTCAGGGTGGCGTCGCCTGCCTCCTTGCCCGCATCGGTAATGGCGGCCTCTACATGGCTCACCTTGCCGGCCTGAAGCAGGCTGTCCACAGTGCTGCTGTCCTTGGTCAGCAGGAAGTCCACGCCCGTGCCGCCGTCCAGCAGCTGATCGGCGGCGTCCGCGTGCAGCAGGTCGTTGCCTGCGCCGCCTTCAAGGTAGTCATTGCCGGAGCCGCCTTCAAGGTAGTCATTGCCGGAGCCGCCGTGGAGGTAGTCATGGCCGTCCTGGCCGTAGAGGCTGTCATTGCCGCTGCCGCCGAAGATGAGGTCGTCGCCCGTGCCGCCGTCCAGGTAGTCGTCGCCGCCCAGACCAAACAGGGCATCGTCGCCTGTGCCACCAAAGAGGCTGTCCTTGCCGTCGGCGGCGCTTTCAAGGTGCTGCTCGGTCCAGCCGGCCAGGCTGTCCAGGCCCTGCACGTCCAGCGTGTGCAGGGCTGCGGCAAGGCCGTCCGCATTCTGGGCGTCCGCATTCTGGGCGTCCGTGCTCTGGGCGTCCATGTTCTGGGCGTCCGTGTTCTGGGTGTACGCGTGCCCGGTCAGGCTGCTTAGCCCGCCCTGCGAACCGTCGCCCAGCAGCACGTCGTTGCCGTGCTGGCCGAAGAGCAGGTCGTTGCCGCCCTCGCCCAGGAGGACATCGTTACCGCCCTCGCCGGGCAGCGAATCCAGCGCGTCAGCCAAGGCTTGCGGGTTGGCCTGGGCGTACGCAAGAATGTCCGCCGGAGTCAGGGCCTCGGCCGTACTCCCCGGCTGTGCGGCAGCCAAGCCCGCTAGGTCGGCATGGTCGCCCAAAAGGAGGTCGTTGCCCGCGCCGCCCAGCAGCGTGTCGTGGCCGGTTCCCCCAGCCGTGGCGTCGCCCTGCAGAATATCCGCCGTAGCTGCGCCCTGCAGAACGCCTGCGTTATCTGTGCCTTCCTGTGCGGCCACCACATTGTAGGTGACCGTGGCCGGTTCGGAAATATGGCCCGCGCCGTCGCGCACCGTGTAGGTGAACTGCGCCGAGGCCGCTTCCGCGCCGGACGTGGGCTGCAGGTGTACGGAAAGGCCGTCCACACTTACTGCGCTTGCGGCATTGCCGGTGCCGGACAGTAACCCGCCGTCCTCACTGAAGGAATATCCGTCCGCCGGATGCACGCCGTCCTCGTCGATGGTGGCAACGGTCTTGCCATTGGCATCCTGCAGCGTGGCCGTGAAGGCCGCAGCCGTGTCCGCCGTAAGGTGCAGGGAATCCACATTAAGGTGGACGTCGTGGGTAGTTGCGTTGCCGTCGCCGTCATCATCGTTGGTCAACAGGTCGGCCAGGTGGACGGTGTAGGACGCGGCAGCCACTTCGCCCGTGTCGCCGCCGACGGTGGTTATGGAGAAGGAAACAGAATCGCCCTTGGCGTAAACGGCAAGAGCGCCCTTAACGGTCAGATCCTTCCCCACTGCAACAACGCCCTGATCGTAATTACCGTAGATGGCCACAGCACCATCCACCACCGCACTGCCGCCGATGTAGACCAGATGGGCATTGGAGGTCAGAGACCCTGAAACACGCATATCCCCTGTCACGATCAAGTTGCAGTTGAGGCTTACTGAACCATTATAGGTAAAGTTGCCGTCAATAATGACGGTTTTCCCGGCCATGTTATAGTTAGTCAGAGCGGCGAAGGAGGCATCTGTGTCTATCTTAATGACATCACCGTTACCAACGACACTTTTCAGTTGGGCAATGGAAACGGTGTTGCCCTCTGCATCTGTAAAAATGCCACCATTTACCGTGGCATAACTGCCCGCAACGGCACCATTGATTGTGGCTGTGCCACCCACCACCAGCCCGGCGCTGGCTGTGGCCGTAACGGAGAGATTTTCCGTCCCGCCGGTCTCGCCGGGATTGTCGCCGGTCGCGGGCGCATCCGCATAGTACACATCGTCCACGGCCACGGGCGCGGAAACGTTGAGGCCCAGGCTGCTGCCCGCCACAGCGGTGGCGGCCGTATCGCCGTCGCCGTCCGTGACCACAAAGTTGAGCAGATTCTGGTCTTCGGCAAGCTGGAAAGGCTGCGTTTGGGTGACCTTCCACTGGGCTGTGCCGTCAGCGCCCACAGCACCCAGGGTGGCGGTAAAATAGGTGGTGCCGTCTACTGTGCCGGTAAGGGTTTGGCCGTCATCCGTAGTGGCGAGGGTCATTGCTTTGCCGTCGGCCAGGGTGACGCTGGTAACGCTCTCGTCAAAAACAATGGAGGTTATGCCGTCCGCACTGACGCCCGTGACGTGCCCGGAAATAGCCGTAACGGTTTCCGCCGGGCTTTCCTGCTGCACGCCGCCAAAGGAAACGCTCTGGATGGTGAAGTCACTGTTGTCTTTGTCAACATAAAACTCCCCATAGGTTGCGCCGTCATCAATGGCGGACACCACTACCTTGTCAAAGCCGCCGTCAACTGCAAGGGCTCCTTCCGCCGGGAATGTGACTTCATTGCCGCGTGTCGCCGTAATCACCTGGCGGGACACCAATTGCCCGTCTTTATAAAAGGAGAGCAAGGCCTGTTCCGCTTCCGAAGAAATAAAGTTGCCAAGAGATATTGCGAACAACGTGGCGCTCTGCCCTTCCGGCAGGTCGAAGACTATAGCTTCAGAAACGCCGGTACCTGCACTTGTTTTGGCAAAGCAGATTTCAGCCAAACGTTGGTTGCCCCCGCTCAGCCCATCCCAACCGCGCTCCACAAGGTTGTCAACGCCGTTGGTTTCCGTTGTGGTGTTGACCCCCAGGCCGTTCCATTCACCCATATATTCACCGTAATTCTTGGAATACAGGCCGCCGGTTGCAACAATGGCGTTTATTTGTGGCTCGCTGAGGTTATTATAAGCGACTTGAGCAGTGGAAATGGTCATACCTTCTGGCAGGCTCAGGCTGCCCGTCGCCACAGCGCCAGCAGGGAGACTCAAAAAGTCAAGCGTAATGTCGCCCACCTCCGTACCGTCCCCACTGCCGGTGGTGGTCGTGGTGGTGCTGTCCACCGTGACCGTGGCCGTGGGCGCGTCGTCATTGATGGTGATGGTCAGGGTGTCGGAAACCGGTGTGCCGCTGCTGCTGGCGATGCTGACGTTGATGGATTCCGTGGCGCTGTCCGCATTGGCGTCATTCTGCACTGTGCTGGTCAGGGCATAGCTGTAGTGCACCGTGCCGCCTACAATGGACGTGACCGTCAAGGTGCCGTGCTCGGCATGAATGGCGGTACCATTCTCGCCCACCGTGGCGTTGCCGTTGGCATCCAGGGTGAAGGTCTGGCTCCCGATGGTCAGCGTGCCGCCCTCGCCGTAGGTATTGGCCGTAAACGTGCCCTCGGCGGTGGCGGAGGTTCCCTCCGTATGCTCCGTGCCGCCGGGCAGCAGGGCTTCGTCCACCGTGGGGGCAGATTCGCCCATGCTGAGGCTGGGGGCATCGTAAGCGCCCGTGATAGTCACGCCGATCATGTGGGTACTTTGCAGGCTGGTACCGTCCTCCGTAGCCGTGGCCTGGAAGCTGAAGGAGAGCTTTTCGCCCGCGGCCAGGCTATTGACGTTGCTCGTAATGGTCTGCAGAGCGGCGCTGATGTCGGCGTCCGCGCCGTAGGCTTTCTGCAGGGCCGTGGACAAGTCTCCGCTGTTTTCCGGCGTGCCCTTGGTAAAGGTATAGTGGCCGCTGGCGGTATTGAGGTCCAGCACGCCGTAGTTGGTGACCACGAGCTGGTGGCTGCCCTCATCGCTGTCGCTATCGACAGTTGCAGTTTTAAGAATCTCGATAGATTCGGTGTGCGCAGTAGTCTGTCCGTCAACGGTCTTGCTGACAGCTACCTCCAGAGTCTTGCCGCCGTGCTCGCCAGTGTAGTCCAGCTTGCCCCGCGCCACACCCCAGGAATCCTTGCCGTCGCTGAGCCCGGCCACGCCATAGACGAGGGTATCGCCTTCGGCATCCACGGGGGAAGCTCCGGTATTCTTACCGGGGATAAAATTGGCGGCGGAGGTCGCGCCGTCCTCTTGGAGGGTGACGCGGCTCCAGCCCATGAGCGTAATGTCGTTGACGCCGTGGATGTTGACCGTCACCGGCTGTTCCACGGTGCCGCCCTGGCCGTCCGCCACACTGACGGTAAAGGTCAGGGTCTTGGTTTCCCCTTCGTCCAGGCTGTTGACGGCGGCGGAGGCGTTGTCCAGATTAAAGCTATAGTTGCAGGTGACGCTGCCGTCATTGTTGGTTGTGGGCGTAAGCACCAGGTCGCCGTAAGCGGTGTGGTAGGTAGTTGCGCCGCCCGCATTCGTGCCGCCGATGACAAGGGCGGTTGCATCATCCGTGCCGTCCGTAAAGGTCAGGCCCGTCACGCTCAGGGCGTCGCCGTCCACATCGTGTACGGTAAAGCTGCCGGAATCCGTGGACGTGCCCTTGGCGTTGTCGCCGTTTCTGCCGTTGGCAAAGTCGGTGCCGATATCGCCGCTCTTGCCCGATTCCGTCAGGTCAAGGGTGACGTCGGCCGTGGACTCCGCCACCGTGGGCGCATCGTTGGCGCCGTTGATGGTGATGGTAGCCCGGAACTGCAACTTGCCGTCCGCAGTATTGGAATCATCCACCACAATGCCGAACTCTACCGTCCGGGTCTCGCCGTTTTTCAGCGCCTGCACCGCCTGGGCGTTATTGTCCAGCTCAAACGTGTACTCGCCGTTATCGGGGTTGAGGTAGAGCGTGCCGTATTGGGTATCTATGGCCGTCCAGCCCGCGTGCGCGCCATCTCCCGAAACTTCATAGGAAGTTTTTACCCAAGAGTCTGCGACAAGGTCATGGGCGTTGCTGATGGAGAAGGTCATGGCCTGGCCTTCGGGGTCGGCCACAGCGAATTGCCCGGAAACGGCGGTAGCGGCGCCTTCCGTGACAGCGTTCATGCTCAAGGATTTCGCGTCTAAAATGTAGGGCGCGTCGTTCACGCCATTGACGCGCACGGTGAAGCTCTGCTCCGTCACCGCACCGTTGCTGTCCTTGACCAGCAAGGTAAATGTGTCGTTACCCTGCTCTCCCTCGTTCAGCGCGTTGGCCTGGCTGTTCTTACTGTCATCCACCAGATAGCTGAGGGTGCCGTCGGCATTGAGCGTCAAGGTGCCATATGTGCCCTTGACGGAAACCGTGCCGCTGCCCGTGGCGTAAGGGTCCGCGCCCGCGCCCTGCAGCCCGAAGGTGACCGTATCGCCTTCCGCGTCCGTGGCCGAGAGCTTGGTGATCTCATGTGTAGATACGGTACTGGAAATTTTACCGGAATCGTCCACGGGCCTGCCATAGGCTTCATTATAGGCTTCCGTTACGTTAAAGCCGCCATCGGGCAGGCTGGCCGTGGGCGCATCGTTCTGGCCCTGCACGGTGATGTCGATGGGTTTGGCGGTCCAGGCGTCATATTGATCCTTGACCAGAATGGTAAAGCTGTCCACCGCGGATTTGCCCGCGCCCCAGGTATTGGTGTCGTCGTTCACCGTATAGCTGAGCGTGCCGTCTGCGGCCACCGTCAAGGTGCCGTATTTGCCTTCCAAAGATACCGCGCCCGTGTCTTCGGCAATAATTTCGCCGTAGGTGGCTTCAGGCGCGCGGGTTGCGTCGACTTCCGTATGGCCGGTGCGCAGGCCGTAATGGAGCTGCGCGCCATTGTCCACATCCGTCCCGGCCGCCTTCCCCAAGATGTAGGTGCTGCCCGCCGCGCCTTCGGATTCGCTCACCGTTACCGTAGCCGCGCCGTCATCGCTTGTGCCGAATTGGCTTTCCCCCAGCGGCGTAAGCGTCAGGATGGGGGCATCATTGGCCCCTTCAATGCACACGCCAAACTCATGCTGGTCGGTAGCGCCGGTGCTGTCTTTCACCTGGGTGGCAAATTTGAAATTGAAGCGCTCGCCCGCAGCCAGGTGATCGGCGGCCTCTTGATTCAATGTAAAGGTATAGTGCCCTGTGCTCTGATTCAGGACCAGCACGCCGTAGTTTGTGACAATAGTTTGTATGTGTTGGCCGTCAACATTTTTAGCCACGACCTCGCTGACAATGTTGACCGTTATGGCATTGCCTTCAACGTGATGGGCCTCGCTGTTGTTGAAGGTCGTGGTCGTGATGGGCGTATTCCAGTGCAGGAGATCGCTTCTTGCGCTGTTTGTAATGATGCTGAAGGTCAGGGTATCCCCACTATCGGCATCACTGGCGTTGAGGTTGCCCTCTATTGCTACGCGCTGCGCGTAAGGGGCGACATAGTCATTGGTATTGCCGTCCTCCACAGTGGAGCTGTTGCCGTAGCCCGACAACTTTCCGCCGACCCCTTGAGCCCCCACGCCGGCATCGCGCAGATGTATCTTGCTCCAGGTAATTTCCGGCGCGTCGTTGGTGCCCCTGATGGTGATGGTCAGGTTGTTGGTAGCCGTGCCGCCGTGGCCGTCGCTCACCGTGTAGCTGAGGGTTTCCGTCAGGGTGTCGTTGACGCCCAGGGCCTGCACCGCAGCCAGGCCGTTGTTCAGGGAGTAGGTGTAGGAGCCGTCGCCATTGAGGGTAAAGCTGCCGTACTGACCGGCGGTTTCCGTCTGCGCCACATAGGCCGGGACGTCCGTGCTGTCCACATCCGTGGGCGCGGGCAGCGTGCCGGTGACCTGGGCCATGTCTTCAGCCACGCTCGCCGTGGCCGCCGCCACCGTGGGCGCATCGTTGGTGCCCGTGATGGTGATGGTCAGGTTGTTGGTAGCCGTGCCGCCGTGGCCGTCGCTCACCGTGTAGCTGAGGGTTTCCGTCAGGGTGTCGTTGACGCCCAGGGCCTGCACCGCAGCCAGATTGTTGTTCAGGGTGTAGGTGTAGGAGCCGTCGGCACTGAGGGTAAAGCTGCCGTACTGACCGGCGGTTCCCGTCTGCGCCACATAGGCCGGGACGTCCGTGCTGTCCACATCCGTGGGCGCGGGCAGCGTGCCGGTGACCTGGGCCATGTCTTCAGCCACGCTCGCCGTGGCCGCCGCCACCGTGGGCGCATCGTTGGTGCCCGTGATGGTGATGGTCAGGTTGTTGGTAGCCGTGCCGCCGTGGCCGTCGCTCACCGTGTAGCTGAGGGTTTCCGTCAGGGTGTCGTTGACGCCCAGGGCCTGCACCGCAGCCAGGCCGTTGTTCAGGGTATAGGTGTAGGAGCCGTCGGCACTGAGGGTAAAGCTGCCGTACTGACCGGCGGTTTCCGTCTGCGCCACATAGGTCGGGGTGTCCGTGCTGTCCACATCCGTGGGCGCGGGCAGCGTGCCGGTGACCTGGGTCGTGTCTTCAGCCACGCTCGCCGTGGACGCCGCCACCGTGGGCGCGTCGTTGGTGCCCCTGATGGTGATGGTCAGCGTGCCCGTGGCCGTATCGCCGTCATTGTCTGTGTAGGCATAGGTGAAAGTCTGGTCCACCGACTGCCCCGCGCCCAAGGCCGCAGCCTTGTCGCCGCTCACCATAAAGCTGTAGCTGCCGTCGGCATTGAGGCTCACCGTGCCGTAGTCCGACTGTGCTTCCGACGTCCAGGCAAAGTGCGCGCCGTCCGCGCCGGCCACGGCTCCGGTCAGCACATTACCGTCGGCCGTGGGGTCGGTCTTGTCCGTAGCTGTGTCCGCCACACGCGCCGCAATGCTGGGCGCGTCGTCGTCCACGGTAAGCTGCAGGGTGGCCTGGGCGCTGTCGCCGTCACGGTCCGTCACCGTCAGGGTCACTTCGTTGGTCAGGCTGTCCGCCCCTTCCGGGTGCGTAAGGGCCTCCTGCAGCGTATAGGTATAGGTCAGCTGGCCGCTGCGCGGATCAAATCCCACGGAGAGCGTGCCGCCGGGCACGTCCACAGAATCCGCCACCAGCCGGCCTCCGGTCCAGACCGTAACATTGTTGACAACAATGCGGCCCACACCGTCGGGCGCGGCCACGCGCAGGCCGCCGACAGCGGCAGCCTCTTGCGCATTACCGCCGCTGACCAGACCGGCCTCGCGCACTTCCAGGGTCTGCACCACGGGCCCAGGGCCGCCGTGACCAGGGCCAGGGCCGCCCTGCTGCTCCAGCACCTCCAGGCGTACGCCGTGGTCGGGCGGCGGAGGGGGGGGCACGGCCCCCGGCCCCCCCTTGGGCGTGGGCGAAGGCGTGCCGGGGATGGCCGAACCGCCATCGCTGAAGCCGCGCTGGCCTCCGCCAGTTTCACCAAAACGGTTACTACTGAAATTGAGGCCCCCAAGGGTTTTCAAGCCCTCCAACAGGGTGAGAGACGCGTCATTAAATTCCAGCGCATCAAGTCCGCCCGTGTGGGGGGCATTCAAAAACCCCGCCGCAGGCATAAGATCCGGATTATTAAGGGCGGCAAAAAAGGCCTCGCCGGAGATCGCCACGCCGTCCACGGCAAATTCGGGCAAATGGTCGGCAGGCAGGTCATAAAAGCCCACCAGCACCACCGTGCCCCCGTCGGGGAAGGAAAAAACAAGATCCTCCCCCTGGCGGGCAATGGTGGCGTCCTGCGGTACGAAATCCAGAGCCAGACGCCCCTCGGCCGTGGGGGTGATCTCCACACGTTGTCCAGCCTGAGGGCGAAAAATTTTTATCTCACTCATGATGGCGCCTCATAGCGATCTTGACGTTTTCTCGGTATATAGTGGGCGATGCCGCTTTTCTGACGCAAAAGAGTCCCCTGCCGCGCCGGGGCGGTACGGGACTTTTATCAATGCAAAATATGGGCCAAAGCGTTTCAGACAACAGGCAAAAGGGCACGGCGTCCTCCAAAGTCCATACAATAAGAGCAACTTATGCCAAAACGTGACATAAGCCCGCCTCTTTGTACGCACCGGCGAATCTGTGCCGTGCCCTTTCTCTCGATCATGGAAAGAAGGCTACAAAGTAAGTTTGTTTCCTGAAAAGTATTATTCTATAGTCAGGAAGTCAAGGGCTGCGGGGCATTTTTTTCCGCAAAAGGGCGCAGGCTTTGACGGGCGCGCCAAGCGTGGCTATAGTACATAAAAGGAGGTTCCTCATGAGCACATGGAAAAACGACCCCGCCCATTCCCGGCTCGGCTTTGTGGCTCGGCACCTCGCCATCACCGACATTTACGGCCGCTTTGCCGACGCGAGCCTGACGGTGGAAACAACCAAACCGGACCTGACGGACGCCGTGTTTACCCTCACGGCGCAGACCGCCGATATTGATACCCGCGTCCCCCCCAGGGACGAACACCTGCGCAGCGCGGATTTCTTTGGCGTGGCGCAGTTTCCCGAACTGCGCTTCACCAGCTCCGTGGTGCATCTGGGGCCCGACCGCACAGGCACGCTCACGGGCACCTTGAGCCTGCACGGCGTATCCAAAGAAGTAACCTTCAACCTCTGCGTAAGCGAACAGGTAACCAACCCCATGAACCAAAAGCCCACCCTCTCCTTTCAGGTCAGCGGCGCCGTCAAACGCAGCGACTTCGGCGTGGGGCCGGGCATCCCCGTGTCCATTGTGGGCGACGTAATCCGCGTGGTGGCGGATATGGAGTGCGCCCCGGCTTAAAGCCCTTACCCCTTTAAACACGCATACGCGGACGCCCACCGCAAAAACGCAGGCAAGCGTTGTGCGGAGCAAGGCCGGGGTGGGCGTCCTGCTTTTGCGTCTGTGCGCCCGCAAGGGCAGCCCGCCAAAGACGCCAGAGCCCGCTGGCGGAAAGCGCCAAGACGGCCCGACGCCCCTTGCGCAAAGCGACGCGAAGGGGTACAGGCCACCCATAATCCTTACGGATGGAGCGGAATGCGTATCCTCCACAAGCAGCAGCACTTGTCCCCTCTGGAAGGCCCGCGCCTGGAGCCGCACCCCTTTCACGCCGCCGGCGCGCCGCCGGACGAGCGCGACGGCGCACCCCTGGTGCCCGTAGGCCGACCCGAGCGCGGCGACCGCCCGGTTGCCGCGCCGCACCCTTCCGTACCCCACGGCGAGGCCTTTGAATTTCGCCAGCTGGGCGAAGAAGACTTTGAAGAGTTTGAAGCCCTGCTGCGCTACGCCTTTCAGGTCAGCACATCCGAAATGGCCCGCATCGGCTGGTCAGACAAGGAGATGAAGCAGTCCAAACTGCCCATTTTCGAGGCCTCGCACGTCATGGGCTGGTTTTACAAAGGGCACCTCGCTTCCCAGATCGTCATCTACCCCATGGAAGTGAACATCCACGGCGCCATCTGCAAAATGGGCGGCATTACGGGCGTGGCCACCTACCCGGAATACACGGGCCGGGGGCTCATCCGCACACTCATCACCAAAAGCCTGGAGTATATGCGCGACCAGCAGCAGAGCATTTCCTACCTCTGCCCCTACTCCATCCCCCTCTACCGCAAGCACGGCTGGGAAATCATCTCGGACAAGATGACCTTTTCCATCAAAGATACCCAGCTGCCCCACCGCCACCCCGTGGACGGACAGATAGAGCGCGTGGATATTGAAAGCGAAGACCTGCACCGCGTCTACCGCTACTTTGCCCGACAGGAGCACGGCGCGCTCATCCGTGGCGCGCTGGAATGGGAAGAATACTGGCGCTGGGATTCGGACGACGTCATGGCCGCCGTATACTACAGCGCGGACGCCAAGCCTCTGGGCTACGTCATCTACTACATTGAAAACGAAATTTTCAGCATCAAGGAAATGGTCTACCTGAACCAGGAAGCCAAATACGGCATCTGGAACTACATCAGCGCGCATTTTTCCATGATCACAAAGGTAGAAGGCTGCAACTACAGCGGCGAATCCCTGGCTTTTCAGTTTGAAGACAGCGAAATCGACGAAACCATCCAGCCTTACGCCATGGCCCGCATTGTGGACGTGCAGAAATTTGTGGAAGCCTACGCCTTCCAGTTCACGGACCCGCGCCTGGTGCTGGAACTCAACGTGAGCGACCCCATGGCCCCCTGGAACAACGGCATCTTCCGCGTGGCCTGGAACGAAGGCCGCACCCAGTGCGAAAAGGTGGCCGCCTGGAGCACCGGGCACCGCATCTCGCTGGATATCCAGACCCTCACCACCATGCTCATGGGCTACAAGCGCCCCACCTACCTCTACAACAACGACCGCATCGACATGGACTACCATCTGCTCAGAAAGCTGGAGGGACTGATCCCTTCGGACAAGCCCTACTTTTCCGACTACTTTTAGAGCAGTTAGCGAATGAAATGAGCTAACTGCTCTGCAAGGATTTTCTTGA
>ERZ836877.2945-NODE-2945-length-20394-cov-2.953734_pt1 | contig 20394 bp, 27 predicted proteins | sample MGYA00519469_ERZ836877 | MGnify/ENA primary metagenome ERZ836877 (study PRJEB31850, sample SAMEA3708809) | human gut metagenome | biome: human gut; feature: human-associated habitat; material: faeces | place: China | collected 2014 ... | reverse complement strand
CCGCGAACAACTGACGGTGCCCCTTGAACCCGGTCTTGAGCAAGGTTGCCACGCAGGGAAAGTCGTCGCTCCACCATGAGGGGAGGTCGAGGGTTTCGATTTCCTTGTTGTCGGTTAGAATGGTGTTGTTCATTTGAACCTTCTTTCATTTGATCTCGGCATCCGTGGCGGCGGATGCCTTTTCTTTTGCCTGGGTGGATTCGATGGCCTCGGCGAGAACCTGAGCCGGATTCGTGTTAAGAGCGAAGGCGGTTTTGATGAACTCGCTTAGGGACATGTCGTCCGACTTGAGGTGTTTGCCTACGGTCATCCGGTTGAGGCCGACCTTGGAGGCGATATACGTCTTCGGCACCTCATCGAGCAAGGCTTTTACTCGGAGGCTCTTCACGGCCGAAGCAGCTGCGTTGTTGGCTGATGCAATCATGGTTTATATATTAGCACCTGCCAGCAAATAAAGTCAAACGCTTCGGCGTGTTGTCATGTGACAACAGTTCTTATGCGGCGTTTCTAGCTGCTGTCAGGTGATAACATTTGCACATGGCAACAAAGATTGAATGGGATATTTTCGACTACGCGGCAAGAGACGTATTGTCTGGTTTGCTGGATGAATTGGGCGCTTCGTACCGCGAAATGGAAAACCTTACCCAAGGTGAAGTAACTTATAGCCGTATTCGGGATATAAAAATGGGCAATAAAGCACCAGTCCGACTGTCTGAGTTCATCAGGCTTAGCGCAATAAGTCACTGTCTTCCAGTACAAGCACTCAATATGGTGCTTGACCGTGTCAGCGAACTCGAAAACGAAGAATATATGTCCATGACACAGGAGGAGCGCGATTCCATTAATGAAATATTCGAAATGCTGAAGGCGCAGCAGTCTTCAGATATCTCTACTGATTCCGTCGATCCGTCCACTCTTAATCTTGCCGCGAAGTACGGTGATATCGAGCGTGAGCAGGAAGCATACGAGGAAATGCCATGATCGACGTGGAGACCATCGCCAGTAAATGGGCCAACGTGTACGAGCTGGCGTTGCCGGCAGATCTTGAGGGCGGCTACGATGCGGCCAACAATCGCATACTCATCAGCGACCGGCTCACACCAATCCAACGCCGGTGCGTGCTCGCACATGAGATTAGTCATGCCCGTCATCACGACGTAGGATGCAAATGCGACTCCGCAACCGAGCGGAGAGCCGACATGGAGGCCGCACGCATGCTCGTCAACCAGCTCGAATATCAGTCCGCCGAGATTATCTTCGACGGCGACGAATGTGCCATAGCACGAGAACTCAACGTCATGCCCTGGATAATCCGGGCATACAAAAACTGGCTGCACGACAGCGTGGCTGCATAAAGAAGGAAGAGAACCATGGGATTCAGGATTCGCAAGAGCATAAGTCTCGGCAAGGGGTTGCGGTTGAACCTCGGCAAAAGCGGAGTAACAAGCGTGACCATGGGCAAGCGTGGCGCGCCGCACGTGACCGTAGGCAAAGGCGGCACACGGTTCGGCACCCCGATAATCCCCGGCACCGGCATCAGCTACGAGACTAGGCTCGACAAGCCGTCAAAGAAGGCGAGAAGAAAGAACACGACGATGGGCAGCCAAAAGGAACCGGCATACACCCCGTCAACGTTCCCAACCCCAACGCAGCAGCTGCCCACCACGTCGGAACAGCCGATGGAGATACTGGCACCGACCGAAGTGCTGCAGCAGCCGCCAGCCACACCGACAACGCCTCCCCGAGACGGAGGGAATGGCGGAAGAAACGGACGACACGGTTCACACGGCGCGAAGAAACCATGGTACAAGCGCTGGTGGGGAATAACTATCATCGTTCTGCTGACCATCGGCGTCATCGGCTACATATTCACACCGTCCAAGGCCATCCCCGACGTCGTGGGCCAGACAGTTTTCGAAGCCAAGATTGCCCTCGAAAAGGAAGGCTTCAAAACCATCACTGTCACGCCCGACACCAAAGGTAAAGACAGGAAATGGAAAGTCGAGGAACAGACGCCCGAAGCAGGGCAAAAGGAGAAGACCTCCACATCTATCACGCTCACAGTGAAGCGAGACACTTCTGACCTGCCGAACATAGCCAAAAAAGGCATGATGCTGGACAAGGCCATCACCGCTCTGACCGATGAAGGGTATGACGCCTCGGACTACAAGATCGAAAGCGACAGCGGCAAATCGGTCATTCTCTATTCGAACTGGGAGATTCTGTCAGCGAACAACGGCGTGATTCGAGTACACAACAAGGCCGCCGACGAAGAGGCGGCCAGAAAGGCGGAGGGAGAAAAGAAGAAAGCGGAGGAAGAAGCAGCTCAGAAGGCCGAGGAAGAGAAGAAAGCCGCCGAGGAACAAGCCAAGCAACAAGCGGAGCAGGAAGCTCAGCAACAGGCCGCCGCCGAGGAAGCCGCACGTCAGGCTCAACAGCAGGCCGAACAGCAGCAAGCACAGCAGCAACAACAGGCCAACACCTACTATCCGAACTGCACCGCCGCAAAGGCAGCAGGTGCGGCGCCCCTCTACCGAGGTCAGCCGGGCTATTCGACGAAGCTCGATAGGGACGGAGACGGAGTAGCCTGCGAGAAATAAATTGTCCTGCCGGTGCTGCAACGCCGGCAGGACGGGAAACATCGACCAGCTTGCTTAATTGGAAAGGAGGATGCTTCGCCTCCCCATCATAGCCGATAGGCCTGGCGGAGCTATACCCGAAATGTCAGAAGAACGCGAGTGTGCTGCCGAAGTAGTTTCCGCGCTCCTGCGGGGTAAACTCCAGGGACAGCAGATGGTATTCCGGGTCGTCGGGATCCGGCCCCTCGTCCATGAATCCGAATCGTGTGAACAGGTCCATGCTGGGCTTGTTGCGCGGATCCACCTGGGTGAGCACGAGTGGCGTGCGGTTGAAACGCCAGGCATCGTCACGCAGGCGCACGATAACCGAGGAGAGCAGAGTGTCTCCGAGATGTGTGCCACGCACCTTCAAAGCGGTGGCGATATACGAGATCTGGTAGACGCCCTCATGCTCATCGGTCGTTTCCACGGCTACGCCGTATTCGCAGAAGCCGACCACGTCATCATGCAGGGGAATATCTCCGGATACGACAAGAAGCGTGCGCATGATCCCCTTCGGGGTCTTGCGCACGCTGAGGTCACGTATGTAGCGTTGCGGGTCCATCGCCCATTCGGGGCCTCCAGGTTCACAGCACAGGAACTGCCTGAGGGCCGTCTGATGGTCTCTGGAGCATTCGCGCTCAATGACGAGCTTCAGACCCATCGATGGTTTCCTTCCGGGCCTTTGCCCTGCGTTCCATGTAATGGCGGGCGCTGCGGGTCAGCTTCATCCATTTCTCGTCCACGGCGTTGCGTGGCTTGCCGTCCTCGGGCGGCACGTATGCCGGAATCGGCTTCACGCCGGTATCGGTCATGGTCATGGCCGTCTCCTTTCCGATTTTGGCGTAAAGAGAATATTTTATTAATTTCCCTGTTATCCGTCAAATCTCATTAAAACACATTAATACCAGTTAAAACACGTTAAAACCGAAAACAAGTATGAGCGAGTGAAAAAATCATGGCGAACATCACCAGATACAGGACGGCCAAAGGCGAAAACAGGTATCGAGTCCGCTATCGGAAACCCGACGGCACGCAAACCGACAAGAGGGGCTTCCGCCGCAAGATTGACGCGGAGACGTGGGCTGCGGAACACGTCACCATAGCCAAGGCCACCGGCAGCTACATCGACCCGGAAGGCGGCAAACAACGCATAGGCACGCTGCATGACCAGTGGATTGCCGAAAAGAAGCCGTTTTGGAAGGCGACTTCGGGTTCCAACATGGACAGCGCATGGAAATGCCACTGCGAGGCCAAATGGGCAGAACGGCAGATAGGCAGCATCACACACGCCGAAGTCCAGGCATGGGTCGGAAGCATAATCGATAAGTCCGGCGCACCATCCGTCAGCCGCCCATACCAGATCATGCAGGGCATATGCAGCATGGCTGTGCGGGACAAGCTCATCTCCTCCAACCCGTGCGACGGCATCGAACTGCCGAGACTCCCCAAACGCAAGGATCGCCGCATCTACCTGACCATTACCAGACTGCTGGCACTCGCCAACGAAGCGTCGAACTGCCGGAAGCTGGGAGAGGAGCGCCGGGCGCTCATACTGCTATTGGGCTTCTGCGGGCTGAGATGGGGCGAAGCGGCCGGATTACAAAGACGCGATCTCGACTTCGACGCCGGCATACTGCACGTGCGCCGCAACCTCGTATACGTCAACGCCAAATGGGCCGAGGGCACCCCGAAGAACCACGAACGCCGTGACGTGCCCATGCCCCGCATAGTCATGGACGCGCTCAAACCGATATGCGAGCAACGCGAACACGAGGAGCGCGTGTTCCGTGACGTGCGTGGAGGCCCTATCCGCAAGCAGAGCCTCGCCCGCGAGACGGGATGGTGGACGCACACGCTCACCCGTCTGGGCTGGAAGCGGGACGATTGGCCGGTGCCTCACGACCTGCGTCACACCGCCGCCTCGTTGGCCGTGCATGCGGGCGCGAACGTCAAGGCCCTGCAGAGGATGCTGGGCCACAAGAACGCGAGCATGACGCTGGACGTGTACGCGGATCTGTTCGACAGCGACCTTATGGACGTGGCCCGTCTGCTCGATGCCGCCGTGCAGGTGGAGACGGGCGTGGAAGAATGTGGGCAAAATGTGGGCAAAAACGTTTTGAAGCCCGCCTGAAACCCTTGAAAACGTTGGAATCACGCCATTCCTGCGAATGGTGGTTTCTTCGCAAGTTGAAGGACGCGCTGAGCTGAGAACGGGTTGGAAAATAGCCGCTTTGCCTTGCGGGAGTAGGGCTGAGCGGCTTTTTCGTTTTAACCGGTTTTAACGGTTTTTAACCTGTTTTTATGGAAAGTGTGGGCAAAATGTGGGCAGAAATCGAGCCCGCGAAGCCCTCTGCCACAACGCGAAATCGGCCCCGTCCGGCAGCAGTCAAGCTCTGTGCGAGCTGTCTGCGATGCCGGACGGGGCCGAACTATGTGTGGTGGTCATGCGGCGAGGTCGATGCGTTGTTTGATGGCGCTGACGCCGATGAGCGCGCCGGCGAGGATGCCGAGCGCGTTGAGCGTGGTCACTATCGCGTCCACGTGCGGCCAGCCCCATGCGGGGCCGACCGTGTTGACGAACAGGGCGAGTGCGGGCAGGACGATGAGGCCGAGCCATTTGAGGATGTCGTAGACGCGGCTGGGGATGAGCCAGTCTGGCACGATGTCGGTGGATGCCGGTGTATCGGTTGGATTGTCGGTCATGTTTGCTCCGATCAATAAGGGATGATGATGGGGTGATGCCGTCACCCGGTCAAGCGGGTGGCGGCATCTGTTGAGTCTCAGCGGCAGGTCACCACGTCGCCCACATAGTAGACGTTGATGTTGCCGGAGGGTACGGTGCAGCGGCTGACGCTGTAACCGTGCGCGGTGGCGAAATCCCACACGGTGTCGCCCCATTGGAGGACCTTGGAGACCCCGCCGGACGATGCGGGGGCGGTGCCGCCGCCGTAGGTTACGACGTCGCCCACGTAGTAGCGGTTGATGTCACCGCTCGGCGTGTGCCATGCGGACAGGGGCCATGCGTTGTAGGCTACGGCGAGTCCCCAGATGGTCTCGCCCCACTGCATGATGTGGCTGATGCCACCCGTGTTGGTGTCGGCCGGGGGAGTGTTCGGCTGTGCGGGCGCGGCCGGTGTGGCCGGGGGCGTGGAGCCGCCGGTCGGGTTGGCGTACAGATCCCACTGCCATGCCTCGCCACGGAACAGGTTGAGGTCGATGGGACTCCACGTGTTGACGACACCGGTGCCACTGTACTGTCGCATGGCCTCGCCGTACGCGCCCAGCATCCACGGATTGGCCTGATAGCCGGTCGGGCTCATGTTCGCGTACTGCGCGATCCACAAACCGTAGTTGGCGCGGATGTCGCCGGGGATGGTGCCGGCCACGGGGCCGGTGTAGAGCAGCGGCTTGACGCCGCCCGAGAGCCGTTCGCACTCCGCCATGAAGCGGCGCACCCAGTCCCAGTTACCCCACGCCGGATTATCGTCCATCTCCCAGTCAAGCGCCACGATGCCGTGACGCCAATAGTTGCTGGTGTTCCGCCAGAAGAACTGGGCCTCGGCCTCCGGGTTGCCTCCCATGGCGTAGTGGTACAGGCCGAATTTCTTGCCGGATGCCTGCGCTTGGGCGATCATGCGGTTGGCGTCCGTGTTGACGCCGGACACGAGACAGTTGTTGTACACCTGTCCCGTGCCCCATGTGGTGCCGACGACAACGAAGTCGGCCTGCGTGCTGGCGATGTCGATGCCGCACTGCCAGTTGGACACGTCGATGCCCTGCATGTCCGCGTGCGCGGTCGCCGGAAGCAGCATCATACAGACGGCGGCGACTAGGGCCGTGATCTTGGCGAGCAGACGCTTCCACCACGGCTTGTCCTTGTTTTTAACCAATTTTTCCCCTTTCTCTGAGGTGAATATTGTTTTGTGGCCCACGGTCGTGGGTCAGGATTATCGGGGCCCACTCGGGGCCGTCAATGAAAAAGCCCCACACGGTATGGTGTGGGGCTAGAATCAGTCGATTTTGTAAAGGCGGGGAGTGAACGTCTTATCGACCTCGCCCGTGGTGTTGACGAATATATTGAGGCGCAGCGTCCCTGCTCGCGAACGTCACGTCCTTGGTGGTCAGCAGGTCGCCCACATGACCGTCCGCGTAGGTGGCCTTCGCTCCCAGTTTCAGGGTGCCGTTGACCGCCAGAGACTTGGGCAGAGCATTGCCCTTATCATCCGTGATCTCGATGGAGACCACCGTGTCCTTGTCCAGCGGCCATACGAGTTTGCCGTTGAACATGGCGTTGTACGTGTGGCCGTTCAATAATGGTTTGCCGACACGTTTGCCGGCGTAAAAGGCTGGCATGATCAGGCCCCCTTCACAGTGGCCTTGGCTGCGGGCTCCTCCGACACGGTTCCGGCTGGCGTCTCCCCGGCGGAGTCCTTGCCGGTTCCCCCCGTGGTGCCTTCGGTGGTGCCGGTGGAGGGCAGTACGGTGGTCGCAGCCTCCGCCTTGTCCTTGACCGCCCGCACCGTCGAATCGATGGTGGCGATAGCCGATTCGCCCTTCGCCGCAACCGCGTTGGCGGTGTCGGCCACGGTCTGCGAATCATTGGCGACGCTAGCCGCCAACGTGTTGGCGTTCGACGCGAGGATATTAAGGTCGGACTGGGTGGCGGTCGCGGAATCAGCCGAGGACTGTGCGCTCAGCATGGCGCTCCTAGCCAACGCGGCGTTCGTCTGCGCTTCGGCCGTGATGGACTCCAACGTGCTCATGGCCATAGCGGCCTTGGTGACGCTCGCCGTCTCATTGAAGAACACCAGTACGTCCGGGTATTGGGCGCTCAACGCCTCCGCCTCCGACTGGGTGGCGGCACGACGAACCTTCAACAGTTGGGAGCCGTTCATGTCCTTCGGGACGAACGTGCCGGCGTCCACCTCCACGAGGTCGGCGTATTCGACCTCGGTCTGGGAATTGGGCACTTCCACGTAGCGCGTGTACGCCTGCGGCGAATCCGCCAGTTCCACAACCTGCCACACAAACGCAGGAGTCGTGGGCAGCAGGTCAACCGTCAGCTCACCCGTTTCGGACAGGTCCGCGTCGAACGAAGCCGCGATGATGAGGTTCTTCGCCGCGTCGAAATGGCGGCGTACCGGGCGGAATCGCAGCGTACCGGTCACAGGGTCCAAGCCGCCGGTCTTCGGCTTCCTGATGCTGATATGGATTTGGGTCATTACTGTTCCTCCTTAATGGATTCGATTGTTTCGGGGGCCACGTCCGGGCGAAGCTCGTCCGGCAATGATGGTTTCGGATGACGTTTCAAATTGTTGACCATTTCTCTGGAATGGATATTGTTTGTGGCCACGGTCGTGGGTCAGGACTGTCGTGGCGCTATCGGCGCGGATTGGATGTCATTGTTGAGCGATGTCCCGTGGCCGTTGCCGCCCAACGAGTGATAGGAGTCGTAGAGGCGTTGGGAGCGTGATTTGAGGTCCTCGTCCGCCACTCCGTCGTGCTCGATGACCATTTCGCGGCGCAGGTCCTCCAACTGGCACAGCAGGAGCTCGCGCAGCCCGTTGACCATGGCTTTGCCCCACCTCCACATCAGGCCCAAAACCGTGGCCACGCCGCCACAGATAAAAGGCACGAGCCAATCGACGACGTGAGCGAGCAAAGACATGGGAAAGCTCCTTTACGGTGGGAAAACCCACACGTTCGTCCCCGTTGGACAGGCCAACGGGCGTGTGGGTTTTCGGAGGTTGAAAATGCTGTTACAAGAGTTTTGGAACGGCCGGTTTTGGCCGTATTGCACGGCGAATCTGCGTGAGTCCACGTGTGTCGGCTATGAGTCGGCGTGGCGGTTGCACGTGGCCCCGAGGTTCGGCGCAATGCAGATGGAATCGATAAGCGTTGAATTGGTGGACAAGTGGCTCGCCGGGTTCGCCAGTTCGGGCGCAGCACGCAAGGCGTGGAGCGTACTACGCGCGATACTGAGGCGGGCTATCCGCTGGAACCTGTTGGACGTGGACATCACGAGACGTGACATCCAACTGCCGGCCAAACCTCATTACGAGCCGACCATATTGACCCTCCGCCAGCAGCGCGCACTGTTGCAGGGCTTTTACGGTCATCTGCTTGAGGCGTGGCTGATCTGCGCCGTCTCATGCGGGCTCCGCACCGAGGAAAGGTATGGGCTGGAGTGGGGCGACATCGACCTGCGGCGCGGTGTCCTGCACGTGGAGCGCGGCCTGCAATGGGTCGCCGGGCATGAGGCCGTCGTACCGCCGAAAACCGAACTGTCCCGCCGCACGCTCCCGTTGCCGCGCTTCGCCGTCAAACGGTTGCGCGAACTCAAGCCACGCGAGGGGGGCCGACTCATCGGCACCCTCACCCCGCCGCAAGCCGCACGCCAATACAAGGCCTACTGCAAGCGGCATGATCTGCCGCATGTGCCCGCACGCAACCTGCGCCACTCATGGGCGACGAACACTCTGGCGGCGGGAGCGGATATCGCCATCGTGTCGAAAATGCTCGGCCACAGCGATATCAAAACCACCGCGAAGTACTACCTCAAACCGGATATCACGGCTTTGCGAGACGCGCAACGCCTCTGGGAGCGAGCCTTAACGGCCTGAACGGGTTTCCCTAACCCAGCGTTCTACGACGTGGCGAGTACCTTACAGCAGCGACAGCGTTTTGCTTACGCGCATCGGTGATATCTGTTTCATGGGTGGCAACGTGAAATTCAACAGTAGCGGGCAGAACAATTACACGAAGGCTCAGGAGAAGCTCCCCGAAGGGTATCGACCCGTCATCGCCAATACGCCCGTGGCCGTTTTCGGTGGTGAAACGACATTCATCTGTTACGGCGAGGCCAATGGCACCGTCACGATGCTTGGCAATCCGAACAGCGCGTACGCGGGATGCACCAGCGTATGGAGGACCGCCGACCCGATGCCCGCCGCATAGCTTCGGGACACTGGCTCAGGCGGTTGCACTGTCTTGCAGTGACCCCACGGGTCATAGCGCGTATGAGACGGTCATGCCGAACGCGTTCGTGCCCTGCGTGCCGCCCTGATTGGCGTAGGTCATGGTTCCGTTCGTGTTTACGTTGATGGTCTTCTGGTTCGCGCCGTCGCGTCCGCCATATGAGAAATTCAAATCCATTGGAGGACGCCAGCTTTCAGGCAGGGTTCCGAAATTGCCGGTGTTCCACGCGCCGGACGCCGACGACTTCCAGTCGATGCGCAACGTGACCATCGGCCCGGACCTATAGCCCTTAACGGTGCCGTAATTGCCACTGATGAGGGTCGTGACATCGGTGTGGGTTAGGGAATCCCACACATCCTCCAAGGGCTGCATAACATTGACCAGCGTGTCAATCGATGTGATGGTGATGCCGTCGAGGTTGACGCGGCAGAGGGGCAGGTCGGAGACGATGGCCCCGCCGATGATGCTGCCGGTCTCGATGCCCGGATCCGCGGGCGTGGCCGCGCTGGGCTTGCCCTTGATGACTTCGAGGGTGACCGTCTCCACGCCGGTGCCTGAGTTCAACGCGTACCGGGCCACGATGAGATCGCGTCGTTTTTGCCCTTGCGAGCCGGATTGGATGTTCACGTCGGTCGGTGCGGCGATGTAGATCTGCCGGCCCTCGACCACGAGGTCCCATGCTGGGATGGTGATGTTGTTCGCATCCTTCGCCGTCGGTTTCATCGTCCAATTCCGGGTTTTCAAAATGTATCCGCTTCGGCCGAGCATGGCGGCGTGCATGAGCGCGTCATGCTTCGATTCCACGTGCGGGTCGTCGCCGCCGTGCGAGCCGGTTACAAGCAGATTTGTTGCCATGATCACTTACCTTCCGCGTTGAGGGACTTGTTGAGCCAGAGGTCATAATCCTTGTCCTGATTTTCGGCCAACTGTAGGTACTGCTGGTAGTCGGATTCGCAAAAAAGGATTTTCCTCTGGTTGCCGTTGCGGTCGACGCGCGTGACCTCGTGCCAGTTGGGGCTGGCCGTCGCGTTGGGCAACACGTATTCTTTGTTGACGCACGAAGGCCGATCACAGGAGTAGAGGGTGATGTTGGGCTGTTTCGGCATGATGCTCCTTTAGTCTTGTTCATCGGGCCAACTGTATTGGCCGGCTTCGTATCGGATAGTTGGTGTGCCGTTGGCGAGTTTGACGGTGATGCGCACGATGGGGCTGTCCACGCTGACGCCGGTCAGCGCATCGTAGGTGCGCACATGGTCGTCGATATGCAGGCCAAGGTTCTCGGGGATCGTCAAATCGACGGTGCCCTGTTTCCACATGTCCTTGAGCTTGTCCCTGGTCTGGTCGGACAATTCGGCGCCTTCGGAGGATGTGAGCTCGTAGATCTGAGCTATCTCCCGGTCGCCGGTCAGAGTCTGGGTCTGGGAGATGTTGCCGGACGCATCCGCATACCAGTCGCTGCGCGCCCTGTTGCGCAGCTGGCCTTTGCCCAGGCCCGTGAGGTGGTTGACTTGGGTCCAGATGCGTTGCGCCTCGAAACTAATGCGCTGGTCGCTGTCCGCGTCGCCGTACGTGTCGGCGGCGACCGCGCGAATCCGGCAGCGTCCAGCGGTGTAGGTCAGGTCGAGTCTGGCTCCCTGCGCGGTGAGCATCATGCGCAACCCGTCCCACGCGGTAATGTACCGGCGGAACGAATAGTTGCTGAGGGTGATGCCGCTCGTTTCCGAGGGCACGTCGAACACCGTGGACAGTCCGATCCGGCTGATTATCGTGCGGATGATGTTGTTGGCGTCGCCGGAGACCGTGAGCCGGTCGGCGCCGGAGTCGGGTTGGAGGATCTTGCCCGCAAGCAAACCGTGCCATGTGCGGCCGGTGAGCGTATACAGGGCATGCCCGTCATCCACAGTGATACGCACCGCGTCGACGCGGCCTCCGAACTCGGTGCCTTCCGCCCCGATGTAGCAGCCGTCGGAGAGCAGCAGTCCGGGGGTGGAGTGAGTGAGTTCGAAATCATTCTGCTCGTCGCCGTACTGCAGGTCGAGTGCGGGGGAGACGAGTTCGCCCTGCGGCACGTGAGCGGTATTGGTCCAGATCAGGTCCATGGCAGTCCCGTCTGCTCCAACCAGTACTCCACGTCGAACCCGAACGATTCATCCCATGAGACCTGCTGCAGTCCCGGCGGGAGGGTGGCGAACGCGTATTCGTTGGAGGCCTGGTCGCGATGCGTTTTGTCGAACACGTTGGTGATGTCGCCGTTGGCGGCGACCATCACGGCCGTGCGTGGTGAGCCGGTGCCGTCGATGATGAGGTAGCCGCCGGATGGGACGCTCACGTCGGCTATCACCTTGTTGCCGCCGATGATGATGCTCGGCGTAGAGACCGGCCCGTAAATGGTGAGCCTCATCCGCGAGGGCAGGGCGGATTGGTTGTCGATGCTGCTGACGTTGCGGGTCGGCGCGTAATCGTAGCGATAGTCGTAGGGATAGTCCTTGCCTCTGTTGTAGCGGGCCGTCGACCGGCTGAAGCTCTGCCTGACCGGTTTGTGCCACACCCCGTCAAGCAAGGCGACCGTGAAATCGCCGCGCACGAGCAGGGGGGACGTGTAGTCAGGTTCGTGGCCGACCACGAGGCAGGTCTGTGACCATCCGTCCACCGTGATGACGCCGGGTTTCGCGGCATCGTTGAGGTAGGCGTACATGTCCGCGTCGAACAGTTCCTCGGCCTTTTCGAGCGCCGGGATACCGTAGACGAGCCCGGTGACCTTGACGGTCTTCGCGGGCCGCGTGGCATGCAATGACCGGTAGCCGAGCTCGAACTCCCACGTGCTGGTGCGTAGCTCCAGGATCTGTCCGCACATGATTCCCTCCGGGTCGGCGAGATCAATCACGGTTCCGGCGCGGTTTGACGTGTAGGTGAGCGTGTGCATCATGTGCGCAAAACCTCCTTGGTGAGCCGCTGTAAGTCGCGTTTGCCGAGTTGCGGGGCATACGCGCTGATGATTGGGCCGATCTGCTCGCGGAAGGAACGTATCTCCTCGATGACGCCGCTCACGTCGATATCCCGGCCGGAGAACGATTCCTTGGGTATCTGCCGGCGGTTCATGGCCGCGTATGTGTCGGCGCCATAATATGCGACGGATTTCACATTGGACACGAATTCGCCGCTCTTGACTCGCGCGTTCGCCAACGTGATGTTGTCGCCGCCCGTAGTGGTGGCCTTGCCTGGCAGGAGGCCCTCGATGACGCGGCCGCCAGTGGCGTAGCCGCGCATCGAAACCCCATAACCGGTGAACAGGCCGCCGGTCTTGGAGGGCGGGCGAACGCCCACGCTGTCATCCGGCACGTCGCTTTTCATATAGTTATCAATGAAGTTGCGGACGATGTTCGTGGTGACCGTGACCTCCCTCGGGGTTTCCAGGGGTTCGTTGTTCACATCGCGAATGGCCTGCAAAGCCTGACCGTTCTTGCCATAGATGTAGCCGGTCTTGGGATCTATCTGCCAGCCGTTCGCTTCGACCATTTTGTCGAACAGGGGCGTGTTGTTGCCCTTGAGGACGCCGGTCTTGTCGTCGATTTTTGCGCCGCCGGCGATTGCCATGGCGACGTCGAACTGGCTCTTATCCAAGTCCAGGTAGCCGGTTTTGGGGTCGATCTTCGCGTTGGTGGCGTCGGCGATCTTCTGCATCAGGTCGGTGTCGTCACCGGTCAATCGCACGGTCTTGTCATCGATTTTCTCGGCCTTGACCTTCACCTTGTCCAGCACGTCGCTGGCCTCGTCCGTGATCGTAATCCTCACGTCGACAGGGTTAGCGGCCTCGCTGTTCATGGATTCGATGCTCTGACGCAGCCTGTCGGCCTCGCTGCGGGCCAAACCGTAACGATCTGCCTGAGCTGCGGCCGCGTCGGCGCTCATGCCGGCTGCCGTGGCGTTGGCGATGTATGCCTGGCGTGCGCGCTCGAGGATGTCGCCCGCCTGCTGGGTGGCTGCTGCAGCGTCGCCGTGGGCCTGGCCTTCCTCGATGATCTTCTGCGCCGTGCTCTGCGCGGTCGAGGCGAGACCCTGCAGCGCGCTCTGGCTGTCATACGCCTGAGACTCGTATCCCGCCAAAGCATTACCGTTGTCATCGAGCACTCGACCGTTCTTCGCGATGCTCTCGTTAAGGTCGAGTATGCCCTGATTGAACTTGGTGACGGCCTGATCCGCGGACAACTGCACTCCTGGCAGGCTGAGGAAGCCTTTAACGAGATCGTCGATGGCGTCCATCAAATACTGAGTGCTGGTCGTAGCGCCTTGTGTTGCGTTTGAGTATTCTCCAGTGGCGTCAGCAGCGCCGTTGGTAGCATTCTCTACTTCAGCGAGTGCATGGGCTTTTGACTTGGCTGCATCGGATGCCTTGTTATAGTTATCCTTTTCCTCGTTAAGCTGGCTGAGAATGATTCCCGCGAGTTCTTTTTGCTTGCCGCCTTTCGCGATCATTTCATCGGTGACACCGTTGATTCGGCGCATTGCTGCCGAGTTGCCCTGTGCGGCCAGTGCCATGTCGGACATCTTGATTCCGACATCATCGAGTAAGCTGCCAAGGGTCTTGTATCCGTAATACGCCTGTTCGATATTGTCCGGAATGATCCAGGAGTTATCGATTTTTGCATTTGATAGATTATCGATGATTTGTTTGCTGGCGTCGCCGGTGCTTTCCAGCGCGGTTTTTAGCGAGTCGGCTCGCTGCTTGGCCTCTGCGGCCTTGTCGGCGAAGGAGAGGAGTGCCGCGCCGGCGACGCCGATGGCTATACCCCACGGTCCACCCAATAACGACACTATGCCGCTTCCCAGGTTTTTGAAACCTGCCATAACGCCTTGAGAACGACTGATAGTGGTGCCAAACGTGTTTATCTGAGATTCTGCACTGCCGAAAGTTGCACCCCATGTCTGGAACGCTGACGCGATTCCGGAGCCGAGGCCTATAAGCCTTTGCCCTGGGTCGGCAATCAATCCGAGGGTTTGCGCAAGCTGGCTGCTGCTAGAGTTCAACGGCCCCATCGCTTTGTGGACTGCGACACTGCCTCCAACCAGAGCCGCCATCAGCACTATGGACTGCTGTACGGGCGCAGGCAATGACGCGAAACCGTCAACAAGGGTGTCGAGTGTCTGCACGAGGGAGCGCAATGGTCCCTGACCTCCCTCGCCCAAAGAGATCATGAGGGATTCGAAAGAGCCGCTCAGATTCTCCAGATCGCCTTTCAGGTTGTCGTTCTTCTTGGCGGCGAGGTCCGCGGCGTAGCCGGATTGGCTGACGGCTTTCGTCCAGTCGTCGATGCCTTCCGCGCCCTGCTCGTAGAGCACGTTCGCGGCTCGCACCGCGTCGGCTCCGAAGATGGTGTTGAGCGCGGCATTGCGTTCCTGTTGACTCAGGCCGCTCAAACCGTTCTGCAATTGGCCTGCGGCACCAGCAAGGCCGATGAACTTGCCATTGGCGTCGTACACGTTGATGCCGAGCTCGTCCATGAGGGTCTGCGCCTTGTCGGTGGGGCTGGCCAGTCGTTGGAGCATGGTCTTGAGGCTGGTGCCCGCGTCACTGCCTATCATGCCGGCGTTGGCGAACGCGGCGAGCGTGCCGGTGGTCTCCTGCATGCTGGCCACCAGACCCGCCTGATTCAATGCGAGGCCGAGGTCATGGGCGGAACCGACGGCCTTGCCTGCGCCGGCCGCCAGCGCGTCGGCCACCTGAGTGGATTCGGCGCCCGTCAGGTTGAACTGTTTGAGGGTGGTGGCCATGAGTTCGGCGGCGTCGCCTACGGCCATGCCGTCGGACGCTGCGAGGTTCAATGCGCCGCTCAAACCGCCGGAGAGAATATCCGAGGTCGATAGGCCGGCTTTGCCGAGTTCGTTGATGGCGTCGGCGGATTCGGTGGCCGAGTATATGGTGTCGGCGCCGGCGTCGATGGCGGCCTGACGGAGCTGATTCATCTCATCTGCGCTGGCTCCGGTGTTGGCCTGCACCGTCGACATGCTGGCGTCGAAGTCCGCCGCCATCCTGACAGCGGCCACGCCCAGCGCGGTGGCGGCGACACCGGCCGCCGCGATGCCGGTGGTGATGAGCTTCGATTTGCCTCCGGCGGCTTCCATGGTGGTCGCGGTCTTCTGGCTTTCGCCGGACACTTTGGCCATGCCGGCGGTGAAATTGCTGGTGTCCGCGAGCAGGCGGACGGTGATGTTGCGGTTCAGGCCACCGGCCATGGCATATCCTCCTGTCGGATCATCGTGGGTTGATGCCCACGGTCAGTGAGTCAAGTTTCGTGGCGGATTCCGCGGAATGGTCCTTGCGGTATTCTTCGAGCCCGATGCGGCGCATCAGGTCGATCTGACAGACGCCGACCTCGCTCGCGTATTTGGTGGGGGCCAGCTCGTCGTGGCATATGCTGACGGGCATCCCGCAGCGCGGACACAGCGTGCGCTCGTATTCGTCGAGTGCGAGCATCCATTCGCGTTCGGTCACATCCCATTCGGTTTCCGGCGTGTAGCCGGTGATGCGCCTATGCTCGTCCCTTTCCACCCGATATGACGGTTCCCAGCCGAGCCAACGCTTGTAGCTGATGCCGAGCTTCTGGCAGATTCGCAGTTCCCTTACTGTCTGCGGATTATCCGCGAGGCTGATTCGAGTGCGTCTTTTGGGTCGATGAGCTTCGCATTCAGGTCACGGATCGCGTACCAGATGGGGCTGATCTGCCCGTCGGACAGTTCGGTCATGACGTTGGCCAGCTCTTCCACGGGGGTTTCCGGCACGGTCTTCCTGACCATGAGTCTGACGGCGTCGGCGCAGATGTCCTCGATGTGTTGTTTCGGTACGCCGTTCTCGGTGACGGTGTTCGCCTCGAGTACCTGACGCCACTGGGAGAGCGGCAGCGCCTCCAGGGTGATGCGGACGGTGTCGTCCTTCACCTCGTCGCGCAGCCTGTCGATTTGTTCGGCGATGCGTTTGGCGGCTGCGTTGCCGCCCTCGGTCACATGCTGCGCCATGGCGCGTTCCAGGTCGGCTCCCAATGCGGCGACCTGTTCGGCCTTCTCCTGATCCAATATGAGGTCGACGTCCACGCGCTTGCGCTTCACTTCCAAAGCCATGATTATCCCTTTCTGAAAGTCTGAAAACCTTTCTGAGAGAGAGAAGAGAGAATGCCTGTGCGGGGCCAGAAAGGCTTAGAATCCCCGCACGGAAGAACTTGTCAGGCTGCGGTCAGCACGGCGGTCTCGGACTCCCAGCCGGGAGCCTGAGCGAACAGCGGGATCTGACTGCGGATCATGGTGTTCGCATCCGGGTTGATGACCTTCTTTTCGCCGCACTTCACGCTCACGACGGTGAGCTTCTGGCCGGAGGCCAATGGCGCGTCGGTGGCCATGCCGCGACGACGCACGATATAGCCGGACGCGCCCTCGTGCATGAGGGTGACGGCCTCGTTCTGTTCCTTGTGCTCCGTGTTCGTGTTGTCGATGACCTCGATGCTGATGTCGCCGGCGCTCTTGCGGCCGGGGGCCCCGAAGTCCTGCACGGTGTTCTCGCGCTGGTCGGACACGGTGTCCTGCGACGGGTCGAAGCTCCAGCCGCCAAGCATGACGTAGTTCGAGATGTCGGTGCCGGCCTCGAGCTCGATGATGGTCGGGGCCTTGATGTTCTTGATCGCCGGCACCCAGATGGTGGTGATGTTGCCCTCGGCACTGGTGCCGGGAATCTCTGTACCCAGTTTCAGGGTCATGATGCGCTCCTTAAAGCAAAAGCCACCCCCGTATGGGGTGGCGTTGAAGGCTTTTGGTAAATGATTGGTTGATTACGGTCGGCTCCACGTGAATCGGAACCGGAGGACGCGCACCTGGTAGCGGCGCGCGGTTTCGTCGGCGGTCAGACCGGCCGCGTATGCGCCGGAATCCTCGTACAGGGTGAGCTGGCCGACCGTGTAGCCCGGCGGCCGGGTGGGGGAGCGGTTCGCCAACGCGGGGATCAGCATGTCGTCGCACCAGATGTTCACGCTGTCGGCGGTGGTGCTGACGGCGCGAACCTCCAACAGGGCGGAGTGGGCGGTGAACCGCATCGTCTCCGCCATCACATGACGGTCGGTGGAGACGTGCGCGATGATCCACGGCGGCATCTCCGACTCCAGCGGCTCCTCCTGCCTGTACACCTTCACGCCGGACGGCATGGAGGGCAGCAGATCGAGAACCGCATTGGTCAGGTCCATGACGCTCATAATCCGATGGCTCCTATCAGCATGTCGTCGGCGGCGTCGGCCACGTATTCGGCGAGCGGGGGAAGCTCCGTCTCCGCATGCTCGTAAAAAGCGTGGGTTCCGCCGCCTTTCGCGGTGCCGAAGAACGCGATGTTGGCCAAGTCGGAGGCCCCGCCGTCGCGGGGGCTCACGTCCGCGTACACAGTGGTGCCGGTACTGCCCAGCGCGTAGGCGACCTGCACCTTGCGGATGCCGGCGTTGCCGGAACCGGCAACGTCCTCCTGAATGGACTCCTTGACGTTCTGCGCGCCCTTCTTCACCGCCTTCGCGACCGCTATGGAGGCTTTGGCGTGGGCGGAGGCGACCCTGCGGCCGAACGCGGTCAGCTCCGAAGCGTCTATGGTGATGTCACTCATTGCTGTTGCCCACCTCCTTCACATTCCACCGGCATGCGGTGGAGTGTGTCTTCTCGGACTGCATGTTCAACAACCGGAGCCTCCTGCCCTTGAGATTCGGGTCATCGGCCTCGGTTATCTCGCACACGTCACCCGGCAATAAACCCATGGTGCCGTAGGGGAAATGCACGTACATGCTCCACACGGGAGTGACGGCACCCAACGCTTCGACGATGCCGCCCTCCGTGTTCTCGGCAGCCAGACCACCCGAGGTCTGCACCTTGCACTTGCCCTCATACACGGTGTTCGCAGCCGGTCCCACCAGTCCCGTTTCGGGGTCGGTGACCGGTTTGCCCATATGGGTGACGCGGCACTGGTCGGTCATCAACGATTCGGCGAGCTGTCGGCCTCGGTTGAGGATATGCTGCACGTTCATCGGAACACCCCTATGGCGATGCCTCGCATGCCGAACCTGTTGCGGAGGGCTCGTTTCGTGCCCTCGGGCAGTTCGAGTGCGTCGATGATCTCGGAGTCGCCCTGACGGTAGCCGATCTGCACGTCGTCGATTCGCGCGTACGATTCGTCGCGGTGAGCGCCGGGGCCGCCGTTCGACTGCTGGACGAGTCCGGCTGCGACCATGCTGCACACGAGGCGCACGATGTCCGGGGGAACCGGGTCATAGCCGGCGAGCATGGTGACGGTGACGGAACAGGGGACCATGTTCGGCAGGCTCCACAGGCTTTCCCTGTACAGGGCGTTGCCGAGCAGCTTCCAATCACCGGTCTGCTCGCCGTCCATGAGCACGCGGCTCACGGAAATCACGGGGCGCATGGGCAGGTCGAGCCTGCGTGAGGTTTCGCCGGGGATGGTCACCGTGTATTCGCCGCGTGTGATGGGGCACCCTGCGGCGTCGCGCACCGCTGCGGAAACCGATTCGAGCAGCTTGCCCGCGAGCTTTTCGTCCGCGTATTCGATGCCGTATGAATCAAGGTCCTTGACCGTTGCCAGCGTGTCCATGAGTCACCCCCTATGCGGTTATTCGGCTTCGCCCAAGTAGGGCATGGCCTCATAGCTGCCGGCCATCACTTGCCCACCTTGAAGTGTACGGTGGCCAGCGCTTCGGGGCGCACGACCTTCGCGCCGTACAGGTGCAGGCCCTTGACGATGTCGTCGAAGCCCTTCTCCTTGCGGGTGGCCTCGACCTTGGCGATCTGCTCCGCGAACGTGGTGGCCGCGTTGGTGCCGGCGATGATGACGTTGCCCTCATCGGTCTGAGCCGAGGCAGAGCCGCCCTTGGCTGCGGGAGCGTTGTTGGACTTGAGGATGGTCATGCCCGCGGCCTCACCGACCACGCCGTTGAGCAGCGTGGAATGAGCGGACTCGGCGCCAGCGACGAAACGGCTGTCCTTGCGCAGCAGACCGTAGAAGTCCGGGTTGACGATGACCCAACGGCCCGCGTCTGGCACGCTCTGCTTATCCAATGCGGTGGCCAGATCCACGATGGTGTCGTACGCCTTGGTGGCGGTGGCGCCGGAAATCGGGTCGAGCTTGCTCTTCGCGCCTGCTGCCATCAGGCCGGCCAGGTACTGGTCGGTCAGGTCGCGCAGCTTGTAGGCGGCGTCCCGGGAATATGCGGCGGTCAGGTTGTTCATGGCCTGGCGCTTCTCCACGTCGTCGATTTCGAACGCGAAGTACTTGCTCTGGTTGATGACGAGTTCGCCGGCGTCCTTGTCTGTGGCCGATTCGATGGTGATGTCGGTGTGGGCCGTGTAGTCGCCGATGCTGATGTTCGCGATGCCGGTGATGTGCACGGTGTCGCCGTAGTTGGCGATGTCGCCCTCGTAGTCGCGGTTCACTGCGGAACCGTAGACGAGGTTCTTCTGGAGTTCCAGCAGGATGTTGGCGCTCCACAGTTCGGGAATGAAATTGGTGATGGCCATTTAAGGCCTCCTTCCGTTTAGTTGGCTCCGAGCAGGTCCTTCAGTCGCCCGTCCTGTTGGGCTTTGACGATTTCTGCGGGGCTCATGGTTTTCAGGTCGTCTCGGGTAAGCTGACCCTGATGGCGGTCGCCGTCCCGTGTTCCGCTGGGCGGCGTGATGTTCGCACCCGAGGGTGCTTGCTCGGCTTTCCCGAGATAAGGTTTCTGTTCCAGCAGTTCGCCGATCGAATTGGCGATGGCCTGGCTGTCCA